>Ga0209518_1004473_pt1 | contig 11162 bp, 7 predicted proteins | sample RifGroB1_FD_183993 | JGI IMG/M metagenome (GOLD analysis project Ga0209518, IMG submission 183993) | Groundwater microbial communities from Rifle, Colorado, USA - Groundwater B1 (SPAdes) (version 2) | ecosystem: Environmental > Aquatic > Deep subsurface > Groundwater | place: Rifle, Colorado... | reverse complement strand
CAGATGAATATAAAGATTTATTTATCAGCGATCCAGTCGGTGCCTTTAAAGCGATTTCAAGAGACTTAACTTGCCAAGAACCACTGCTTTTTACCGCCAGTGGCAAAAAATCCGCTCTAGAAATTCAAAAAAGATGGTCAATGTTTTTAAGAAATTTTTATTCGCACTCTTTTTGCCGCTACCGAAACCGATGGATCGGTGAAATTATTGAAAAAAGGGAGCAAATTTTAAAATTGATTGAAAATCATGACCGGATTTTGGATTTAATATTGGACTGGCGCATAAAACGAAGAATGATTAAAACCTATATTAGGACGGGTTTTAAAAAAAGAGGCCAAAAAATTACTTATCAAAACGAAAACGTTAGAACAATGGATATTTCTTATCACGATATCGGGCCAAGCGGCCTTTTTAACCGGTATAACCAACTTGGTAATGTTGAAAATCTTGCCGGCGAGAGCGACACCCGAAATTATATGGAAAATCCGCCGGAAAATACTCGCGCTTGGCTGCGCGGCCAACTAATAAAACATTATCCGTCTTATTTAACGGATGTGGATTGGGGGATGGTGTCGTTTCCTATTATTATCGGTGATTTTAAAGATAAGATAAGGTTAAAGATAGAACCGCTTGGCTCCACAATGGATAAAGTCGGCGGTTTGTTTGACGGAACGAAAACTTTTGAGCAATTTTGCGGAAAATTTATCTCGTTTTATTTAAACAGAAAAGAAAATTTCTAAAAAGGAAAAACCATGCGCGACAGAATCGTGAGCGAAGAAATTGAATGGTTGTGCAGTTTCAGGCGAAGCCCGGAATTTACTTGGAAAGAATACGGTCAATCGCCTTATGAAGAAATTCACCGCGCTTTAAGGCTGAAACATGCGCCTCATAGCTACGGCGACTTATATCTTAAAAATGGCAGCCGGATTTACACTGATACCGGCGGCCATTTTGAAACGGCTTTACCGGAATGCGTCAGCCCAAAAGAAGTTCTAAGATATGAAAAGTGGTCCGAACGTCTTGTGTGCTGGATTGCCAAAGAGTTCAGAAATGCGGGAGAATGTGTTTTTCACAAGAAAAGCAGCGATGACAATTTAGCGCACAGCCGGGGCTGTCATGAAAATTATCAATCAGACGCCATGTTTGTTCCCCTGCTTAATGAATCGGAGAAAATCCTAAGAACTTCTCAAAATCCGGTTATTGATAAGAGGATTAATTATTTGGTTTTGTTTCTGATAACCCGCCAGATTTTTACCGGAAGCGGCGGTATCATGCTTTACTCAAGAATCAATAGAGGATTGGATCGGTATGTGATTTCTCCCAGAACTCACTTCATTGATGCCGTTATTAGCGGAGCGACAACCGAAGCTGTCGGCAATAAAAGACCCATAATACATATTCGCAATGAACCCTTGGCCGATGGTGATAAATATTGGCGGAACCATTTTATTTTGGGAGACGCCAATATGTCCGACGTCTCTATATTTCTTAAACTGGGAGTCACGAGCTGTATTTTGGAAATGATTGAAGAGGGGTTTTATAACGAAAATCTTTGCCTTTATAATATTGCCGAAGCAGTTGGTTTGTTTAAGAGAATTTCAAAAGATTTGACTTTAAGAAATGTTGGCATTCGCCTTGCCGACGGGGTATATTATAACGTTTTGGAGGTTCAGGAAAAATTTTGCGAAGACTTCAAAAGATATTTGGAGCATATCAGCCATGGCAGTGAAAAATTAGAAATTTTAGAGCGTTATCAGGAAATACTGACCTGCCTTAAAACAGACGATGAAAAATCGTACAGTCAGTCGGATTGGAAAATTAAGTTGCGTATGATCCAAAATTATATGGATGTCAAACCGCTGCCGTTAAATCATCCGAGAATCAGGGCTTTAGACCTTAATTATCATAGTCCGGATCCTGAAAAAGGCCTTTATTATCTTTTGAAAAATCGAGCTGGTTCCCAAATTGAAAGTTTGGTGAGCGAAAGCGAAATTTCAGATGCCGACAAGTTTCCGCCTTTTAGCCGGGCCAAATTAAGGGTTTTTGTTCAAAAACTCTGTGATGAACTCGGATTGCCTTGTTGTGCTTCTTGGGACCATTGCGTTTTTCGCATCGGCAGAATCATGGAATCGGCGACATTTTATGAAAAAAAATTATGGATGCCAGACCCCAAAGCTTTTTCGGTCTCGGCTCTTAATTTTGAAAAAAATTTTGATGCCATAAATTACTTGAATTCTTTAAAGCCCAATGCTATTGTTATTACATAAAAATATTTAGGAATCAGAGGAGACGAAAATGGCAGAGCAAAAAAAGGTTGTCAAAACCCATCAAGCGCCGCCAAAAACAACTGAAGAAACAAAAAAGAAACCCCAAACTAAACCCGAAGATGAAAAGAAAAAGAAAGACTTAGATGAGCTTATTGATGAAATTGATGAGGTTTTGGAAGAAAATGCCGAAGAGTTCGTCCAAAATTACGTCCAACGCGGCGGAGAATAAGCTCAAAATGAGCCCCAAAACTTCCGGGGCTTTTTAATTGAAAGTTGAAGTTTGATGTGTTATCTTATAGAAAAATACCTTGACAACTTAAGAGGAGTATTGTCATGCGGCGCCGGTTGATGGGTCTTGAAAAAGAATATGGACTTTACGGTGTTAATCCAAAAAAAATGGCTGAAACCGTGGACAAAATCCTTTCCCAAATGAGAACAGGTTTAGAGCACCTGGCAATAGAAGCGGTTCGGTATCGCACAATTTATTGGTCCATTAATGGCGCCAAATTATACAATGACACTCAGGGTGATCATCTTGAATATGCGACGCCGGAATGTGAATCGTTTAAGGATATCGTTGCTTGTGACAAGGCTGGTGAAAAAATTCTTATTAGACTGGTCAATTCTTACAATCAAAAAGAAAAAAGAAAAATCTTAATTTTAAAAAATAACATTTCTTATTATAGATCTAATGAGACCGATGGCATTGTCAGTGGCGAAACATCATGGGGCGATCATGAATGTTATCTCTTAGAAGCTTTTGAAAATATCTGCTCCGAATCGCGCTTTATAGATAATATTTTGCCTCATTTGGTAACCGAAATCATCTATACCGGCGCCGGGCACATTGAATCGTTAGGAGATTCTTATTGCTATGTTCTTTCTAGTAGAGCCGGTTTTATTACAAAAAAAACCGGCGAATCTGCAACTGCAGACAGACCGTTTATTATGAGAAGATACGGACAGGATACGCATGCTGATTACAACAAATGGCTTCGTTATCAAGTGGTTTCTAACGAAGCCAATATGCTTGAGGTGCCAACCTTCTTAAAATTCCTTACAACCCACCTTTGTTTTAGATTGGTAGAAGAAGGATGGCAGCTGCCGATTGATTTGGCCCTTGACGCTCCGTCCCAACTTAAAAAATTAAATCGTGATATTTATTTAGAAGATAGTTTAGAATTATTAAACGGCCAAACCAAAAAAGCGATTGACATCGAGCGGGTTTACCTTGAGGCGGCCAAAACCCTTGATCTTACGGACGAAGAACGAAAAGGTCTTGAACTCTGGGAGTGGGTTTTGGACTTGCTTTCTTGTGATTTAAAACTAGATGGCAATTTAAAAAAACTTTTCGGGGTTTTAGATCGAACCACTAAATGGTATTGGCTTAAAAAAAGGATGGAAAAAAGAAACTGGCCGCTAAGCCACCCCGAAATTTTAGGCATGAATCTGAAATATCACATTCTTAGCGATTCGCCGAAAGAAAGCCTCTGGTGCCTCTTAAATCTTAAAGATAAAGAGGAACCGTTTATTTATAGAGTCGTTTCGGAAGAAGAAATTGAAAGAGCCTTGACAGAACCGCCCCAGACTCGCGCCAAGATTCGCAGTGATTTTATAAAACTAGCATGTCATTATTCACCAGAAAGATTTAAGGTAATTAATTCAGATATCTGGAGTGAAGCCGTGTTAGAAGTAAAAGGTGAAAATAAGCAAATCAAAATTGATTTTGGAAACGATGATCCGCTAAACCCATCAAGGGAATCTTTTGAAAATTTTAAGAGAATGATTTTAGAAAACACCCCGGGCCATTAACGGCTTCGGGGTTTTATGTTATAAACGTAAGTGATTATGCTTGAAAAAAACTACACCAAAATCGGGCGGGCGGCCGAAATAGCGGACGCCAAAGAAAGGCGTTTTTACCGCGCTCTGGAAATGTTCCCGGCGTTTTTGTCGTGGTCCACTCTTTTTTTGATTGTCTTATTGTCGTGGCTCCTGCCTTTTTGGATGGCGATTTTTATTATCGCTTTTGACGTTTATTGGCTCTTTAAAACCGTGTTTTTATCGCTTCATATGCGCTCGGCTTTTAGTAAAATGAAGGAAAACTTAAAAAAGAATTGGCTTAGCGAACTTGCGAATATTAGACCGGTTTCAAAAGAACTTGGAAATATCAGTTGGCAGGATATATATCACTTGGTGATTTTACCGATGTATCAGGAACCGCTTGAAGTGGTCAGGTCAAGTTTTTTAAGCTTAAGCAAGGTTAATTATCCGTTAGATAAGTTGATTGTGGTTTTGGCCACCGAAGGGAAAGGTGGCGCTACTACCGCCCTTACGGCGGCGGAAATCAGAAGAGAATTTGGCGGCAGATTCTTTAAATTCTTGGTAACCGAACACCCCGCCGACATTGCGGGCGAAATTGCCGGCAAGGGCTCAAATGACAGTTGGGCGATAAAAGAGGCAAGAAATAAAATCATTGATGAATTAAAGATTTCTTATGAGCAAATTATTGTTTCGGTTTTTGACGTTGATACCGTAGTTCATCCGGAATTTTTCGGCCGCTTGACCCACGCTTATCTTTCTTCCAATAAGCCGCTGCGGTCATCGTTTCAGCCGATTCCGATTTTTGTAAATAATATCTGGGTTGCGCCGGCTTTCGCGAGGATTTTCGCTTTTTCAACGACTTTTTGGCAAATGATTCAGCAGTCGCGTCCCGAGCGGCTTATAACTTTTTCATCCCAGTCAATCGGCTTTAAGCCGCTCAGTGAATTGGGGTTTTGGCAGACCAACGTGGTGAGCGAGGACTCAAGAATTTTTTGGCAATGCCTGCTTTATTATGATGGCGATTGGCAGACTGCGCCGCTTTTTTTTCCGGTTTATATGGACGCCAACGTCGGCCCGACTTTTTGGGCTACGATTAAAAACCAATACAAGCAAATCCAGCGATGGTCTTACGGCGTGGAAAATAACGCTTATTTTCTATTCGGATTTTGGAAAAATAATAAAATTAATAAAAAGAAAAAATGGCGCCTTGGTTTTGTGATGATTGAGGGGGCCCATTCGCTAGCCACCAATTCCTTGATTATCTTTCTCTTGGGATGGCTCCCGACCCTAATCGGCCGCGGGGAATTTTCAGAGACCCTTTTGTCTTATAATTTGCCTTACATAACCCGTCTAATTATGACTTTTGCCATGGTCGGCCTCATTTTTACCGCTATTATCGCCGCCAATCTTCTGCCGCCTCGTCCGCCGCATTACGGTCGTTTTAAATATGTTTGGATGTTTTTACAATGGCTTCTATTTCCATTAAATATGATTCTTTTCGGTTCCATTCCGTCGCTTGATTCTCAAACTCGCTTAGCGCTCGGAAAATATCTCGGGTTTTGGAATACGCCAAAATCCCGAAATTTCTAATTTCTAATTATTCTAAGTGCGCTCGGTTTTTAAATTCACCGACTTTTTGCGCGAGAAGCGGATATTTTTTTAAGTTTGGGTCGGTGCTTAAAATTGTTTTTGCGGCTTCGCGGGTTTCTTCAACAAGTTTCAAATCAACTAAAGAGGCGATTGCCAAATCGGGCAATCCGGATTGGCGGACGCCGGTAAAATCTCCCGGACCTCTGATTTCCAGATCGCGTTCAGCCAAGTCAAAACCACTTTGAGCCGATTCAATGGCTTTCAAACGTTCGTTAGTTTTACCGGACGCCGAGTCGGTCAGGAGGAAACAATATGATTGATGTCGCTCTCGCCCCACCCGGCCTCTAAATTGATATAGCGAAGCCAGGCCGAATCTGTCAGCGCCTTCAATCATCATTACGGTGGCATTGGGCACATCAATTCCCACTTCAACAACCGAGGTGGAAACCAGAATATCAAGATTTTTATTTAAGAAATCGGCCATTATTTTTTCTTTTTCTTTTGATTTAAGCCGGCCGTGCAAAAGCCCAATTTTTAAATGCGGGAAAATATCCGTTTTAAGACGTTCGTATTCTTTTTTAACAGCCCTGGCTTCAAGTTTTTCTGACTCTTCTATTAAGGGACAAATGACAAACGCCTGGCGGCCATTTCTTATTTCGTTTTTTATGAATTCGTAAGCCCACTCGCGTTTGCTTGGTGGCACGATTTTGGTGATTATATTTTTTCTTCCTTTAGGCATTTCTTTTATAAGCGATAAGTCCAAATCGCCCCAAATGGTTAGCCCCAGAGTTCTGGGAATTGGCGTTGCCGACATTGAAAGAAGATGCGGGATGGACTCTTTGTGATGGTCGGCAAGCGTGGCCCGTTGGTTGACGCCGAAACGGTGCTGTTCGTCAATAATTATCAAAGCCAGGTTTTTAAAAATAATATTTTTCTGGATAAGCGAATGAGTGCCGATAATTACTTTAAGCTCGTTATCTTCAACTTTTTTAATAAAAATTTTTTTGCTGATTTTGCCTTGAGAGACCCGGGCCTCCGCAGACGTCAGGAGTCCAGTCGGGATTTCGAATTTCTCAAACAGCGGCTGAATTTTTTCATAATGCTGGCGGCTTAAAATTTCTGTCGGCGCCATAAAAGCGGCTTGATATCCGTTTAGCGCAGTAAGATACGCCGCCATGGCGGCAACAATGGTCTTGCCGCTGCCGACATCGCCTTCCAGAAGCCGGTTCATCGGCTTTGGCCCCTCAATATCTTTGATTATTTGCCATGAGGCCCTTTTTTGGTCATCGGTCAACTTGTAGGGCAGAGAATCAACGAATTTTTTGGCGGCTTTTTCGTCAAATTTGACAGACGGAGATGTTTTTTGCCGCAGTTTCAATCTTTCAAGTCTCATGAATAGCTGTAAAATAAAAAGCTCTTCAAAAGCGAAGCGTTTTCTGGCCAATTCGGCATCTCCCATCTTGTTAGGAAAATGGATTTGGGACAGGGCGTGAACCAAGTTTGGGAGATGATAATTTTTTCTTATTTCATCCGGCAAAACATCCGGTAATTGGTTTGCAAATTTTAAAATTGGTTTTATGGCAAAACGCAGCCAGCGCGAAGTGATGCCGGACGTTTCCGGATAAACCGGAACCAAGCGTCCCGTGTGAAGCGATTCTTTTTTATTTTTCTGTTCCCCGTAGCCCACTATTTCATAGGCGGGATTTGAAAAACAGAGCCGATTCCTGTTTAGGACGACTTTGCCGGAAAGATTAATCAAGCGGCCCAGCTTGAATTGGTTGGTCAGATAGGGCTGATTGAACCAGATGGCTTTTATGGCGCCGCTACTGTCTTCAACGACTATTTCCGTTAAAGTCATATGCCGCCTGAAAATCCGGATATTTTTGGAATTTAAAATTGTTCCGCGGATCGTGGCTTGTTCGTTTGGTTTGACATCTTTAATCGGGGTAAACTCCGAAAAATCCTCATAGCGGTAAGGAAAATGATAAAGCAAGTCGTGGATCGTCTTTATTTTCAATTTAACGAGTTTTTTAACGGCAGCCGGATTGAAATATTTTATATTTTCAATTGAAGCGTCTAAAATTGAAGTCATGACGCCCTCGAGAGGAATCGAACCCCTATCACGGGAACCGCAATCCCGTGTCCTGTCCATTGAACGACGAGGGCTAATTAAAAAACGTGGCTATATTTTACCACGTTTTTTAAATTTCCGCCATTAAATAAAAAACTAAAAAAATCTTTTCCTCAGTAAATCTACAAGCGATTGTTCTTCTTCGTTTTCCGGCAGGTATCTTAAAAGAATTTTTCTTATTTGCAATTCGTCGCTATTGCGGAAGGGAATGGTTAAAAGAGGCGTGAAGTGGCGTTTGTAATGGAAAGCCAGTTCGGCGTGATCGGAAAAAATCCAAAATGATTCAAAATTGTCATAAAGATAAATTTTTGATCCGATACATAGCCCTTCGCCGTCAAGCCGAAAATCAAGAAGTTCCAGTTTTTTATTTTTTGACGAATATATTATTAGCGCGGCCAGCGCGACAATGATTATAAAAAGATAATTTTTTAGGATAATTGAAAAAACCACAATTGCTAAACCAAAAATTGAAAGCGCCCAGTACCACTCGTCGCTTTTAGGCGAAAAATTCGGCTCTTCCATCTGCCATTCCAAAATTTCAGCTGCGCCGCTTTCTTTTTCCAAATCACGATCTTCTTTAACTTTAATTTTTACAGGTTCGTTTGTCATATGTCAGTCATTATAGAGCCTTTCAGGCGATTTTTCCAGAGGGCGGTTTGATGGGAATCGTTCGGGTCATTTATTCGGGAAATGAGACAAATGAGACACTGGATAGGTGGTTTGGGCAGTGTAACATTCTAAAGGGTTACTTTCCCATCCTTGATACTAAAATACTCAAATCGGTTAAATCAACTCTGCCATTATCATTAAGGTCATATTGCGGCGTATCGATAGACCCGAAGTTATAAATTAAAATGCTTAAATCGGTCAAGCCGACTTTGTTATCGTTATTAAAATCGTAAACCTCCGGCTTATTGTCTATTACAGAATAAACAACGCCGTTTTTATTTCCGGTGATGTTCGTTCCTTCTCCATCAGCGGCCAGAATCTGGGCATCGGCAAAATCTATTTCGGCTTCCCCAATCATTTTGGGTTTGAAAGTTATCGTTAAAATTTCGCCCGTTCCCGAAAATCCCTTGTCTCCCGTCAAAACACCGGAGAATTCAATGGTTCCGGAAGTGTTGCTAAAAGACGGTTCTTGAACCCAAAAAGTGAGGATGGAATTTTCTTTGGAGATATTGACCGCCTCCAAGCTGTCCATAGGAAATTTAATTACGGCGTCAACGGCATTTACGGGATTTTGAGTGTTAACGCCGACAACAACTTCAAAATTCTGATTGAGCGCGGTAATCATGTTGTCTTTCGACAGTAGCGATATATCAGCTTTTTGATCTCCCGGCTGGCCGATCAAACCGATAGCTGCCGCGAAAACCAAAGCCGACAATCCGAAAACCAAGGCGTATTTTTTGTATCTTCCCGGCGGTGTTTCGGAGTGATAACTGGCCAGAACAACGCCTATCAATAGCAAAAGCTGGGCAATGATAAAACCGAGATAAGCGTAGGGCGCGTTAACAAGGGCCAAAAAATATATCGGGAACACTTTGGCGGTTTGCCAGATATATAGATCGGAAATCATATATACAATCCAGCCGAGAATAATAAACGCCGTTCCGATTCTGGCCAAAAGCGGAGCTAAAATCGCCGGTTTCCGCCTTAAAGCGCTGACGGAGGCGGCGATGATAAGCAGAATAATAAAGTAATTGAACAAACGGGTAATGCCCATCAACATTACGGCCGGAATTTCAAACAAAAATCTCAAGGCGAAAATTGAAAAAGTAAAAACTATAAAAACAATAATTGGAAGTTTGTTTATCCAGAATTTCTCTTTAGTTATCAGTGTCGCCACGCCTCTGTAGAACAAAAGATAAGCAATAACGGCAAGGGGGAAAGTTACGGCGTAAAATGTGGTTAATTTTATAAAGCTTAAAGCGATGCCGAGGTTAAATAAGGCGGCCGGTATGCGGTATAGAGAAAATAACAAAAAAGCTGCCGCCCATTGGCGCAGCGATGATTTGTGAAGAGGATTTTTCTCCTTAAACGACAGAATAAAAACCACGAGGCCGAGCAGCCAAGCGGTTAAGATGCTCAAACTTGAAAAAGACATAAGTAAAGAAGGAGACATTTGGATAATCAAAAAGCTTCCCAGTAATAAAATACAGAGAGAGAGAGAGAGAGAGAGAGAGAGAGAGAGAGAGAGAGAGAATATTGTTGCGCAAGGATTTAAACATTGGTTGGATTATACCATTTTTAGTTTAAAATCAAGAATCTGCGAAGCTTTAGTTACCAACAGCTTGCCAACTTATAGGGTCTGGACTACCTTGACCGTTGCGGCATCCTTGTCATTGTATGAATACTCAAACACAAGGGCTGGTAGGAGCTATGACCCAGACAAAAGAAAAGCTCCCTGTTAAGGTAAAATACTGCCTTTATGCGAGGAAAAGCACGGAATCAGAGGAACGGCAGATCCTTTCTATAGATTCGCAGGTGAAGGAAATGCTCCAGCTTGCAGAGCGGGAAGGGTTGGAGATTATAGAGATCCGGCGGGAAAGCCATTCTGCTAAAGCAACCGGACAGCGGCAGATATTCAATGAAATTATAAACGACATTAAATTAGGAAAATTCAACAGTATTCTTACTTGGGCGCCGGATCGACTGGCTAGAAATGCTGGCGACCTTGGAGCGCCGGTTGATTTAATGGACCAAAAAATACTTCTTGAAATCCGAACCTTCGGCCAGCGATTTACGGACTCACCGAATGAAAAATTTTTACTTATGATTTTAGGATCGCAGGCAAAGCTTGAAAACGACAACCGAGGCGTGAATGTGCGGAGAGGACTGCGAATGCGTTGCGAAATGGGCCTGTGGCCCAACGCGGCGCCGCTCGGATATTTAAATCAGAAGCTTATAGATAAAAAATGTCAGGTGATTACTGATCCCGAGCGGGCGACAATCGTAAAACAGATGTTTGAGAAAGTGGCTAATGAACATTGGTCCGGTAGAAAGGTATACCACTGGCTTAAATTCGAACTCAATTTCAGAACGAAAAGCAATCATCATGTTTCCTTAAGCAGTATCTTCCTGACCATACAAAATCCATTTTATTATGGCGTCTTCGAATATCCGGAAAAAAGCGGCAATTGGTACACCGGAAAGCATGAACCAATAATTACAAAAGAATTATTTGATAAAACACAGGAGCAGTTGAATCGCGATCAGATAGTAAGATCGGAAATTAAGGAGTTCGCTTTTACGAAACTAATGCATTGCGGATTGTGCGGGTCCGGTATAAGCGCGTCGGAGAAGTTCAAGAAGCATAAAGACGGTACGACCGCGCGGTATGTCTATTATGGCTG
>Ga0209518_1004471_pt1 | contig 11166 bp, 10 predicted proteins | sample RifGroB1_FD_183993 | JGI IMG/M metagenome (GOLD analysis project Ga0209518, IMG submission 183993) | Groundwater microbial communities from Rifle, Colorado, USA - Groundwater B1 (SPAdes) (version 2) | ecosystem: Environmental > Aquatic > Deep subsurface > Groundwater | place: Rifle, Colorado... | reverse complement strand
TGCTCTCGTACTCCAACGGCAGAGAGAGCCGTCTCAAAAGCGGTCCAGTGTTGGTTCGAATCCAACCGGGAGCACCTAGCAAGGGACCTGCGCGAACCTTAACAATTGAAACACAAGTAACAAACACTCAGCCCTAGTGTAACGGGCAACACGCGTGGCTCTGAACCACGAAACTCCAGGTCCGAATCCTGGGGGCTGAACTGTGTCGGATAGCAGGAGACTTCTGCAAGTGCCAAGTGAAGCCCAGTAGCGTGCTCCAGTAAACGATCTGGAAACTCTGAATCTGGGATATCTGACACATCATAGGCTGATGGTGTAACGGTAGCACAAGTGACTCCAAACCATTTAGCGTCGGTTCGAATCCGGCTCGGCCTGCCTGTGGCATCATGGTCTAGTGGACATGACGCTTCCCTGTCAAGGAAGAAGCCGGGGTTCAATTCCCCGTGGTGCCGCCTACGTTGCGGGTTAGAGTTCTGGTGAACTCCGTGGTCTCATAAACCACTCAGGACAGTTCGATTCTGTTACCCGCTACCTTATGGGTATGATGCGAATGGCTAGCGGTCTGCCTGCAAAGCAGATACCATGTGAGTTCGAATCTCACCGTACCCTCCAGACCCTACCAACCCCGCGTACTTTCTGTCACACAAGAGTGGCAGTGAGTGAGGGAGTCATGAAGCGTGGGGACTTGCTCTCTTGGTCTACTGGCTATGACATCGGCCCTTCACGCCGAGAGAGGGGGATCGAAACCCCCAGAGAGCACCACCGCGCCCTGCCTGGGCTAGTGCCACCCTGCACGAAAGAAACGGCTTGGCACCCGTATGGGTAACTTTTGGCTCCATCGTCTAGTGGCTAAGGACGGCTGGTTCTCAACCAGCGGACCTGGGTTCAAAGCCCAGTGGAGTCACCTCATTCAAGACTTGGGTAATGGTAGCCCAGCAGACTTTGAATCTGCCTGTCCTCGTCCGAGTCGAGGGTCTTGAACCTTTTATTCCCCGATAGGCTAATTGGCAAGCCGAGTGACTGTTAATCACTGTCGATTCTGGTTCGAGTCCAGATCAGGGAGCCTATTGCAGCATTGGCGTAATCGGTAACGCGGGTGGTTGCCAATCACCAGTCATCGGATCGTAACCGATATGCTGCTCTGATATGCGGGATTGGCGTAGACGGAAACGTGTCTGCCTTCCAAGCAGAAGTCGAGGGATCGTTTCCCTCATCCCGCTCCTTGGGTAAGTGAAACCGGAGCCTCGTAGGTGCCGGTGGACCGATGAGAGGATAGACTACGAGTGCTTACCCTCTCCCCCAAACATGGTGTCGCAGATGTTGAGGCGGCATGGCTGACTGTGAATCAGCACGGCAGGGATCGTTCCCCTGGCGACACCCCTAATGGTAGGGTGGCAGAGTAGCAATTGCGCCTGACTGTAGATCAGGTGCCTCCGGGCTGCGGGGGTGCAATTCCCTCTCCTACCACCTGAATGCTCCGATGGCGTAGCGTAACGCGCCGCCCTTTTAAGGCGTGAGTCCCGGCTCAACCACCGGTCGGAGTACCTGCGGATGGCTAGAGTCTCGTGCGCGCATGAGGGCAACCACATAATAGGGTACTCGATGCCATCCCTTGCATCATGGGTGAGCCGGTTGACCACGCTGCTCTGATAAAGCAGTATTTTGCCTGGTTCGACTCCAGGATGATGCACCTATGGCCCTTGGGCCGGTATAGTGATCGGCTTCCGCCTTATAAACGGAATAAAAAGTGGTGCGATGCCACTAGGGGCTACCTACGGAAGGTTGCCGGAGTCTGGTAACGGGACGCGTTGCTAGCGCGATGTCACGGGCAACCGTGCGGGTGTTCAAATCACCCACCTTCCGCCTATGTCTGCGTCGTCCAATTGGACAGGACAGTGTGTTCCTAACGCACCGATCTGAGTTCAAGTCTCAGCGCAGATGCCTATGCTGGTATAGTCGAGCAGAAAAGACGCCTGTCTTCTAAACAGGTAGCGATGGTGCAACTCCATCTACCAGTGCCTTGATGCTCCCGTAGCGTAATTGGACAACGCGCCACGCTTCGAACGTGGAGACTGGGGGATCATATCCCTCCGGGAGTGCCTATGGGGGTGTGGGTGTAACAGGAACCTGCCGCGCCTGCACCGCGTGCGATGCGAGTGCAACTCTCGCCACCTCCACCTGTACGGAAGCGCGCATGTGGCGTGCTAAAGTGTCCTGAAAACACTGATGGGTGTAACAGCCCGTGCGTGTTCAACTCACGCCGCTTCCGCCTATGCTACGCAAGCATAAACGGTGATGCAGTCGTCTTGTAAGCGACAGAACCGGCTTCGAGTTCCGGGCGTAGCTCCTACAACAGAATGGGTTATTTACCCAATTGACATTCTTTACTGCAACTGTAAAGATAGGGTCAGGAGTAAATATGACCTGTATCTTGGTCATCCTGTTCTGGATCGTATGTGCCGGTGTAGCTCAGTTGGTAGAGCACTCCCTTGGTAAGGGAAAGGCCGACGGATCATAGCCGTCCACTGGCTCCTAGTTCACAGTCTAGTCCGTCGCGACTACAATTTGTAGTCAATCGTATACAGAATGTAGTCGAGGAACCTCTGGCCTGCACCACCTACCGAGGGAGCCTAACGGCGATTTACCTCGCAAGCAGCAATCCTAAATTCTCTAGTGCGTCGGTGGCACGATGATGAGATGGTTGGAGCTTAGATAGATGACGGACCATGACAGAAGCCAGGGTATCGGACTGTGAATGAAACAAGCCGGAGTAGCTTAGTGGCGAAAGCGGACGTTTCGTAAACGTCTGACAGCGGTTCGACTCCGCTCTCTGGCTCCTTCCCGCTTAGGCGGGTGCTCCTCGGGAAAGCCGAGGGACAATGCCCGAGTAGCTCAACTGGTCAGAGCACCGGCTTTACATACCGGCTATGAGGTTCGAGTCCTCCTGGGGCACCTATGCTCTTGTCGTTCAATGGACAGGACGGCAGGCCGCGAACCTGCTGATCGGCGTTCGAATCGCCGCGAGAGCGCCTGAAGTTAATGCATTAATTCGGGGCAGAGTGGGCTTAGTGAACACACTCGCCTTGGAAGCGAGAGACGGCAGGTGCGAAACCTGCTGCCCCGACCAGCATCATGCCCACGCTCCTCGTGGGCTTTTTCTTTGTTGACACCTAACTTGACATAAGGTTCTACGACTTGGTAGGATTACTGTAGACCAACTCTACCTTTCTAGGGAGGAACCCCAAATGAAGCGCAAGAGTTTCCTGTACCGTCTACAGCATGATGATGAAGGAGCAGACAAACTAGAAGATCAATACCCATTCAACACTTACCTTGAACTCTTTATCGCGTGGTTGGCTACCGCCGTGTCCATTTTGGCCCTGACACTTTTGGCGGACTGGCTCGGCAAAATCTTCGGGCTACACAATTAGGAGAAAGAATACATGGCCGTTCAGTTCAATGTTTTAACTCGTAATGCTCGACTCGATCAAGTGGAAGCCCTGAATGGAACCTCATGTTCCCTTCGTATTAAGTCAGGTGCTCCTCCAGCGACCTGTGCTACCGCTGAATCTGGTACTCTGCTTGTTCACATAAACTTGCCGACAGATTGGATGGGTGCTGCCGCCGCCGGTGCTAAGGCTAAAGCTGGAACGTGGCAAGATGCTTCGGCAGATGGTACTGGCACCGCGGGGCATTTCCGTGTTTACAACTCTCAAGCAACGATGGATGAGACAACCTGCTTCATGCAGGGAACTGTAGCGCAGGGTTCTGGTGACTTGTCGCTGGATAACACCTCTATTGTTGCCGCACAGACGGTGACAATTTCTACTTTCCAGATCACTGACGGCAATGCATAGTGCCTCTTCCTTTGGCGGCCAGAAATCTGCTGAAGGATTTGTACGACGAAGCTGAACTGTCTCCAGACCTACAAACCTCTCGTCGTATTACGTTCAATGGCAGAGAATACAAACTCCGTGTTGAGTTATCAAATCCCGACTGGCCCGCCGGGACTGTGCTCATTATCTTGAAGCCGAGGCCGAATTGACGACGAGAGTCAAGACCCTGTGGTATGCTGCCGAGAAAAGTGACGCGACGGTTGCCGACGCTACTCTCACCGCGCTCCCCACGATCACCGTCTACTCCGAGAACTCGTCTAGGGTCTTTCGTTCGGTGATGGTCTGGATCGGGTATTCAGATATGAGTACCGTAACCGGGGCGACGATTGGGGAGCATCGTGTCGCTTGCTCGGTCAATGGGGCCGGAGCAACGACCATCACGGAACTGGATGACATCACAGCCTCCGGCGAGAATATGTCTGGGCTGCTTGGTCCCTTCGACTTCACATCTCACTTCACGACCAACTATCCTGCTGCTGACTCGTCTACAGTGGTCATTTCTGTTTACTTCGATGTCACGACGGGAACCGGGCTGACGACGAACAACATCACGGCTTTGATCGCCATGACCTATGAGTTTGATGACGGGGCCACTACGCAGTACGCCACGGCGATTATCCCAATGGAAAGTCTCATTGGGGCGATGGGAACGACCGAGGCCGAGATCGGGACGAATCAAATCCCTCAACTTACTGGGGCGGGAGGGCTATTGGAGAATGTCGCCAGCGTAGTCGTTCGTCAACAGTTCTTCGTCGTTGAGGGGAACGACGAGAGCCTTGCCAATGCTACGGACTATGTGTTGAACACCCGCATTGACACCGGGACGACCAAGACCCACCAAAGCACCGAGAAGGCTCTTGCCTCAGACTCTTATAGGCGATTCATCCACATCGAGTCTCCTACTACGTCAGCGGCCCATGCGTGGAAGGCATGGACGACTGGGGCTGGTCGTCTCAATCACGCCACGCATACGATGTATGTCACCTACGAGTTTGCCGTTTCGGGTACAACCGAATGGCTGAATTCCGTTATGATTCCATTTGAGATTACCTCTCCAATGGGGGGTACAGCGGCGGGAGATCGTAGCAGGTTCCAGCGCAAGTTCTTCATTGAGGAGCCAGCGACCGTCACGCTCAAGCAGAGTGCTGTGCGACTGAACTTTGTGGCGGGAATAGGCAACTTGGGAGGACTGAATGTGGCTGTTGGGTCGCAGGCTACCAGGGCCTACACCAACAACGTATCTATGGTATGCGGCGGCTCTGCTCTACAGCAACGCATCGACTCTGGCGGTGCACAGGGGGCCGGGGTGTCCATCGCTCGCGGCGAGAATACGATCACAGTGGACTGCTATCGCACCGACGCGACAGACTTGGGTTGGAACACCTCTGGCGTCATTATTCTAAACTACAAAAGTGGCGTATCCGGGTCCGGCATTTGGGCACATGCTCATACGACATGGTGGGCTGTTATGGGATGGGACGCTCTGTTGAATTCGTTGCGAGAATCGGCTGCCTTTGCCCCAAACATTCCAGAGATGAGTTACTGGGTCGATTCCATTGGGTACTACATGCTCCACTGGGATGTTGCTGGGGCAAATGGCATCCAATGGGAGGCGGAGATTCTGTCTGGGGAAGGCAAGGCGGACGGCTGGCGCGACTTGTATGCCGATGTGATTGTTAAGGACGCCGAGCGCGCCTGTCAAGTCATCTGGTGCCGTGCAAGGGACGAGTTTCAGAGACACCCGAATGACCCGGACACAGACAGACTGGTGGTGGAGAGCGAGCGTAAATACCGCTATGCCAACGCCGCCACCTGTGCCAAGGGCGTGTCGATGGTGTTGACACATCACGCCATCACGTTCTCCAAGACAACTACGGTATCGGGGTCGAACGACGGGACAGTAAACCTGTCGCTGTGCCGGTCGGACAACGAGGAAGTGATGGTGGAGACCTCTAGGGCCGGTAACGGAACCGTAGCGTGGACGTGGTACGATGATGCACTGGATATGTTTATCGAGGCTTACGAAGCCGACGGCTATTCTGGCCGCTCTGACGATTTCAAGTTTAGTGATTAAATGGCCGCTTGGGATGTAGCACTCCGCGACCCTGGTACGAGTGCTTGGGATATCTCCCTTTCGGCGGGCGCATCCGAAATCATTGGCACCCTATCGGTAACGTTGGGTGCCGCAACGCTCGCTGGAACTAGCGTTGTAGATGTACAAGGAACACTAAGTACAACACTTGGAACAGCGACCCTATCTGGCATAGGGGTCATAGATGTCCAAGGTACCTTAACAACCACATTTGCTGACGCTACACTCTCCGCAACGGGTACTGTTGCTACTCCTGGCGCTTTCCCTACTACCTCATTGCTTGACAACTTCAACCGCACGAATGAGGGGCCGCCACCATCTGCCTCTTGGTCGTACCCCGTTTATCCATGGGACAATGGTCTCAGAGTTGTCTCCAACCAGTGTGTTAATAATGGTGCATGGTCGGATGCGTACTGGAACACTGATGTAGGGGATGACGAGGAATGGTGGGCAACATTTGCCTCTCTTGGTAGTGACGACTCCAGGAATTCGGTGTATGGGCGCATTGCTAACCCGAATTCCACCAGCTTACGCGGTTACTATGTTGAGTTCACACCTAAAGTGGGGGCGGGTGCCGATGAGTGGCGCATCTTCCGCGCCGACTCATCCACTTCATCCACGCAGTTGGGGGCGACAGTCACCGGACATGATCTGGCTGCCGGAGATGGGTTTGGCATTGAGTTAGTTGGTTCAACGATTAAGGGCTACAAGTATGTTAGTGGATCGTGGTCCGAGGTCTTAAGCAGAACTGACAGTACCTATCTGACGGGCGGGTACGGCGCAATCGGAGTTGAAAACAATGCCATATTTGATGACTTTGGTGGCGGTACCGTCGTTGTCAGTGGAGCAAGCGGCAATCTAAATGTCACCCTCGGCACGGCAACCTTATCTGGTATAGGTGTTGTATCTGTCCAAGGTACTTTAACAACTACACTTGCGGTCGCCACATTGTCTGCGACCGGCACAGTAGCCTCCTCAGAGACTGTCGGTAATCTTGATCTGACGCTTGACACGCTGACACTATCTGGTATCGGTGTTGTAGGTGTTCAAGGAACATCTACACCGACACTTGGTGAATTAACAGTAACTTCCGCAGGTACCGTAGATGTACAGGGTACAGCAACTCCGACGCTTGGCGATGCGACCTTATCTGCCGAAGGTACACTATCTGGCCCTGTTGGTACTCTTGATGTAATCCTCGGCACCCTGACACTATCTGGTGTCGCCATTGTAGATGTGTTTGGAACAGCGACTCCGACACTAGGAGAATTGACTCTATCTGGTGTCGCTGCGGTAGATGTACAGGGTACGTTGGATGTAACACTTGGCGTTGCTATCTTATCCGCTGATGGCAATGTCGGTGAAGTCGCTTACGGCGACCTAAATGTAACCCTTGGCGATCTAACTCTGTCTGGGGTCGGTGTTGTAGATGTAGCCGGAGTTGTCAATACAACTCTTGGTGATGCAACTCTATCCGGTACAGCAGTTGTAGACATCTTTGGAGTTGCGACCTCGACACTTGGAGATGTGGTACTTAGTGGCTCCAGTGCTGTAGAGATTGTTGGTGTACTGACTGCTACACTTGCGGATGCTGCTCTGTCGGCAAGTGGTGCCAGTTCTGCGAGTGAGGTATTCGGCACTCTTGATGTAACACTGACTGCTGTACTTGTATCGGTTGGCTTGTCTAAGTATAGTATTGGGCGCTACTCAATCATAGCAATCTCAGATGCAAAGGTGGATACTGGAATGGTTACAATTTCAGACCGGAAACTCGAAGCAGGTACAGCAATTGTTTCGGATGCGTTGTCTCCAGCAGGATTGTGTATAGTGTCGGATACCCCTGTACCAGCAGGATATATCCTTGTGTCCGATATGCTAGTAGATATGGGAAGCGTCCTTGTGTGGGACGAAGAGGCATAAATGTCAGAGAACAGTTATCATGTTGACGATATTGTACGATTGAGTGCCAGGTTTGAGTTGTCAAATACTCTGACCGATCCTGTGACGGTTACACTCAAGATTACCCCTCCATCTAGTGTAGCCTCATGGCTATCACCTGTAATAAAGGATAGTGTTGGTCTCTATCACTATGACTACACTCCCCCCGTACCAGGAACCTACAAGTACCGCTTCTACGGTGCTGGGACGGTAGAGGCCAATGCAGCCTTGTCTTTCAAGGTCGAATACGATGGAAACTAGGTCTTGTCACGACGCTTGAAGTTTACATAATAAATACGTTACAATGGATCGTTAGGAGAACAAACATGGCAAATTGGGGCGGCGACGGTAATTTGTTCCAGAAACTCATTCAATCGCTTATGCAGGGTCGCAATGCTGTAAATCAGGACCTTATCAATACTGGAGTTCCTGCTCAGTTGGGACGAGTAATTGGCGGCGATTTATACAATTTCACTCAGTCTCCGATTGGGCGCGGTATTAGTAATGTTGCTAACAGATTGACTGCACCTACAGATCAGAGAGATATACAAGAGCGCATCCTGAAAGGTCTTATTCAGGGCGGCAATCTAGTTAACCCTGGAGGACTTGAAACATTCACGCAACCTACTCCGGCCCCAAGACGCGCTCCAGGTCTTCAAAGTCCAGTACGTCCAGTAGTTGCCCCTCCGAAGCCCGCTTCGGCAGTCTCAAGGAAGGCATCTGCAACGGCTCGTGTTACGTCTCGTGTGACACGTTCTCCAAAGACCGCTCCTGTAGCGAAGCCAAAGGTGGTTCGTCCAAGAAACCGAGGGTACTAGGGTGCCGTATGCAATCGAGAAAATCGGTGGCGTGTATTTTGTAACCAAACACGGACGCAAGATGAATAGGAAAGGCTACAAGTCTCGAACTCAGGCTATCAAGTACCAGAGAGCACTGTATGCCAATGCTCCAAAGAGTGAGCGTGCCCCCTAATGAGGCCATTTTTAGATTGGCTTCGTGATACAGGGTTCCATATAAGCCGAGGTTGGACAACGGTTGACGGATGGATCGGACCAGGCAAAGCCGACCCATTTGACCATCAGGCCCGCATTCTCGGACACTGCCTTGCGCTAACTTCTGAAGGCAAATTACCGTATACAACGATTCTCTTTAGTACGATCAAGAAGTCAGGGAAAAGTATGTGGGAGGCTGCTATCGGTTCTTGGTATGCAGAGGAGGCACCTCCCGGCTCCGAAATCTATGTGTGCGCGAACGACATGGAGCAAGCAAGCAGCCTCGTGTTTGCTAACATGAAGTACGATGCAGACCAAAAGGGATACAAGACATTTAAGGAAGAGATACGTTATCCCAACGGAACAACTGCCAGAGTTTTGGCGAAGGAGTACAAGTCCGCTGCTGGTCGTCAAGCAGATTTAACCCTGTGGGATGAATTGTGGGCTTTCGACAGCGACAGGGGTGTTCGTATGTGGTCGGAGATGACTCTTATCCCTACCTCTAGGTATCCTTTGAGAGTAATCGTTACTTACGCCGGGTATGAGAACGCTGACCCGAACCTGCTACTCGACCTTTACAAGCACATTATAGTGAAGGGGAAGCCAGTACCCGAACTGGAAGATATTACTGACCGTCGTGGTGTACCCGTTTGTTACACATCACAAGATGGACGCTCGTTCGGTTATTGGGATACAGAGCCTCGCCTGCCTTGGCAGACCACAGACTACTACGAGCAAGAAGCGGCTATGTTGCCCCCGCTCCAATTCCTTCGTCTGCACCGCAATATGTGGGTGTCGAACGAAGACCAATTCATCCCTGTGGAGTGGTTCGATGCGGCGGTGGAACGGGGTCAGGCTGCTGGCCTCATGGGGCCGTTGAATATGGTGAGTGAATCACCGTACCGAACTTTCCCGGTGTCGTTGGCAGTGGATGTTGGAGTGAAGCAGGACTGCTCTGCGGTTGTTGGAACATACTACGATGTAAAGCGCGGTCGTGTCGGACTGGCCTGTTGCAGTGTGTGGAATCCAATGAAGATGGGCGAGATTGATCTGGAGGCAACAGTAGAAGCGTATATACATGATATATACAAGAAGCTCAAGGTCATCTCTATTGTCTACGACCCATCCAACTTTCACCGCTCTATGACAACTCTGAAGAAGAGCAACTATCCAATGTTTGAGTTGACGCAGAGTGGAGACCCAATGATTAAGGCGAGTAAGGCGCTGTATGATTCCTTGCGTAACGGTACATTTGAGGCGTATCCTGAGCCGACCCTTCGAGACCATTTGAAATATGCTATTGGCAAGGCTACACCGAGAGGCTTCAGGATTGCCAAGGAAAAGAACTCCAAGTATCCAAACGATGCAGCCGTGGCGCTGGCAATGTCTGTGTATGATTCTATCGAGCGTGCTGGGGTAGATACAAGCAAGCCCATTCGCATTACCAGTCCATTCACGGATCATCAGCAATCGAGTGGTGCATTCCAGCGCCCGCGTCAACGAACAGAGGAAAGCTGGCTTCCAGAGCCGCTAAGGTCAAGGGTAAACTGATGCTTGTTCTAGATTATAAGTGCAAACTATTCAACGGTGTAGTAGCTTATGATTTGTGGTCAACTTATGGTTTACCTCTTGAAGTTACTCAAGACTATATCCGAGAAAAACTTGGTGAAGAGTGGAGAGTAAATCAAGAGGAATTCGACGCCGCAAGAGATGGACACAAGAGGAAATCCCAAAATGTCGCCAATGCTTGAAGCAGTTGCCGACAACATGACCACGGTTCGACTTGCCAACAATTTTTGGTCAAGAGCGCGCCAATTCAACGAACCGTGGCATAATGCAATTCGACGTTGGAGACGATACTACGATTTTGCCCATTACGGGAACCAAGCACGGCCTAATGAAGACCGTTATGCAGACCCTACCTACACTAACGTCGTTGATCTCGCGGTAGGCATTGTGCTTGCGAACGACATCGAGTGGCGGGCTTATGGGTTCTCCCCAAGCCCCGAAGAAGATGAAGACACTAGCCACATTGAGAAGTACCTGGCAGGTCTGTGGGAGATCAACGACGTTAGAGAAGGCTCATACCAGAAGTTCGATCTGATTCAGAACTTCATGCGTGATGGATGCGGTATCATCTATTCGGTATGGGATGAAGAGATTGCAAAGCGGGTCATGGACATCAAGCCGCAGCAAGACCCTTCATCTCCAGAGGGTGTTACGCTTGTCCCTGTCTACACCGAATCTC
>Ga0209518_1004470_pt1 | contig 11167 bp, 13 predicted proteins | sample RifGroB1_FD_183993 | JGI IMG/M metagenome (GOLD analysis project Ga0209518, IMG submission 183993) | Groundwater microbial communities from Rifle, Colorado, USA - Groundwater B1 (SPAdes) (version 2) | ecosystem: Environmental > Aquatic > Deep subsurface > Groundwater | place: Rifle, Colorado... | reverse complement strand
AAAATGAACGATCGGGTGGAAGTCATCACTTTAACCAAGATTTTAGACCAATACTACGTCGACTCCGTGGAACTGGGCGGTTGAGATCAGGGGTTGACTCAAGGCCGAAGGTTTGTTATTATCAGAACAGAGCCCCAAAGGGGCTTTTAAAAAACTTGAGCGAAGCGAAACCCCGCCCTCTATACCGTATGTATTACACCTATATTCTAAAATGGTTAAAAAATAACGAATTTTATATAGGTTATACCAGCGATTTGAAACAAAGGATAAAACAGCATCAGGGCGAAGGAAAGCTGAGACTCATTTATTACGAAGCATACTTGTCAGAAAAAATAGCGCGAAACAGAGAAAGAAAATTAAAATATTATGGAAGTGCCTGGCGCGCTCTTAAGCAAAGAATTATTGCTTAGGGGGCGGGGTGCTTCACTACGTTCAGCATGTTCGGCAAAATTACCACATTTTTAAAAGAAGTCAGATTGGAGGTCAAAAAGGTCAACTGGCCGACGCGCCAACAGACGATAAGGTATACCCTGATCATTTTAGGGATATCTTTGGTTATCGCCGTGTTTTTAGGCGGTCTTGATTTTCTATTTACGATTTTATTGGAAAAGTTTATACTTTAATATGCCCGGTAGTGAAAATTCGACAACTCTTGAGTTGCGAGTGAGACTACGGGGACATAAAACAATAATAAACATAATTATTAATTTAAAACGATAGTTAAATTTACCAAGTTAAAACAACTGTCGAATTTCTACTACCGGGTATGCCAAAACAACAAATCGAGCAACAGAAGAATTGGTACGTTATTCACACTTATTCGGGTTACGAGGATGCCGTGGCCAAGAACTTGAAGCAAAGAATCGAATCTTTGGGCATGGAAGACAAGATTTTCAACGTGATCGTGCCCAAAGAAAAGAAAATCAAGATTAAAGACGGCAAAAGAAAGGTGCAAGAGGAGAAGATTTATCCCGGGTACGTTTTGGTAGAAATGATTGTGACCGACGACTCCTGGTACGTGGTTAGAAATACCCCCAACGTGACGGGGTTTGTCGGGGCGGGTACGACCCCGGTGCCGGTCTCTCTTTCAGAAATCGAAATTTTGAAGAAAAAGATGGGCGTCGAAACCCCGCAGTACAAGATTGATGTCGAGGTGGGGGATGCGATCAAAATTGTCGACGGCCCCTTCAAGGATTTTGACGGCAAGGTGTCCGAAATCGACCAGGAGCGAGGCAAGATCAAGGTCTTGGTCAACATGTTCGGTCGGGATACGCCCGTCGAATTAGACTCATTACAGATTAAAAAGATTTAAGCAAAGCGAAAACCCCGCCTCCTAAGCCGTTTGAATTACATTTTGGTTAGACGCTAGTAAGATTGCGATTAAGAGGTTTAAGTATATTCTGACAGCATAGGGGGCGGGGTGCTCGAATTAATTATTCATTATAATAAATTCTCACATGGCAAAGAAAATTAAAGCAATCGTTAAATTACAAATTCAAGCGGGCTCAGCCACTCCAGCTCCGCCCGTTGGCCCGGCCTTGGCTCAGCACGGTTTGAACATTGTTGAGTTTTGCCAAAAGTTCAACGCGGCGACGAAAAACCAGCAGGGCTTCAAGCTACCGGTGGAAATTACGGTTTTTGAGGACAGAACCTATGCCTTTAAGGTGAAACAGCCGCCTGCAGCCGAACTTTTGAAGAAAGCGGCCGGGATAGAGAAAGGTTCGGGCGAACCCAATAAAACTAAGGTCGCCAAGATTTCCAAAGATCAGCTGAGAAAAATAGCCGAGCAGAAATTTGAAGACATGAACGCGGCCGACATTGAAGGAGCTATGAGAACCATTGAAGGCACAGCAAAAAATATGGGCATTACTATCGAGTAATTTAAATTTTCTATAAAAAATGGAAGAAAAAAAATTTATACGACCAAACTGGGATGAATATTTTTTAGGACTGATAGAACCAATCGGGAAAAGAGCGACTTGCGATAGGGGTCGCAGTGGAGCCGTCATTGTAAGTCCGCATAATACTATTTTAGCCACGGGCTATGTTGGAGCCCCTCCCGGGCAGCCGCATTGTGATCAAGCCGGCCACATGATGAGGACGGTTATTGATGAAGCAGGCAATCAGTCTCAGCACTGCGTAAGAACTTTGCACGCTGAAGAAAACGCCATATTGCAATGTGCGAAGGATGGTATAAAAATTGAAGGAGCAACGCTTTATTGTAAAATGGTTCCTTGTTATAACTGCGCCATGAGAATTGTAAGGGTGGGTATGAAAAAAGTGGTGGCACAAAAAAGATACCACGCCGATGGTTTATCCGTAAAATTATTTCATGATGCTGGCGTAGAATTGATAATTATAGAAAATACTACGGAAGAATATAAAAATCAGTGAAAAAATACGGCCTTGTTTAACCTTAAACGTTAAACATTTTTGTTAGAATTTTAATTTATGATCAAGAATCCTTACCTGGGTAAATTTATCGTTTTTGAGGGCTTGGACGGTTCGGGGCAGTCAACCCAGGCCGATTTATTAAGAAATTTTTTGACCGAGAAGGGATTCGAAGTTATTTTGACGAAAGAGCCGACCCAAGACTCACAAGCCAGCAGAGAAATAAGAGAAACGCTGGGCAAGAAGATTAAAATTACCCCGCAAAAACTACAGGAGCTTTTTACCCAGGATAGGAGAGAGCATTTAGAAAATTTAATCATCCCAGCGCTTAAAGAGGGCAAAATGGTGATTTCAGACCGCTATTTCTTTTCTACCTTTGCTTACGGAGTTTTTAGCGGATTGGACTTAACTTGGTTAATGAAAATCAACGACGAATTTTTAATTCCGGACGCGACGTTTATTTTGAAAGTCAGGCCGGAAATTTGTGTTTCCCGAATTGAAAAAAGAGGCAGCGCCAAAACTCTTTTTGAGGAAGTAGAGAAGTTAAGTAGGGTCTGGCAGACGTACGCCATCTTGCCGAATCACATTGAAAATGCTTATATAATTAATGGTGAAAAGATAATTGAAGAGGTTTTCGCCGAAGTAAAATTACAAGTTCATTCCAAATTAAATCTATGAAAGAAGGAGAAATGATGACAAAATTTAGTGATTGGCCGGTAAGATATAAAGAACTTTTAACTCTCGGCAATTTTAATTCCAATATTGGAGTCGTCTGCCACTGGACCATCAAAGATTCAATTGTCGGCGGATTGGACAAAAAGACCTTTGCTGCAGTTGGACAGCTCTACAGCTGCGATCTGGGCATTTCTTCTATAATCAGGAACGTTTTGGCTCATCCTTATCTCGACACCCTGGTTTTATGCGGAAACGAAGGAATAATCGAGGAGACCAAAAGCAGCAAAGCTTTGCTGAACCTAATTAATAACGGTGTCGATGAAAATCACTTCATCGTGGGTTCCGGTCAAGCAAGGATAGAAAAAGAAATTCCGATCGAAAATATAGCCCTGTTTCGTTCAAGGATAAAGGTGGTTAATCTGATCGGAGAGAGTAATCCTAAAAAGATACAAATGTCGATCAACGAGAAATTCAGAGATAACCCCCAAAAATACGAAACCATCGTTTTTCCCGAACCGCAAAAAACAGAAAATTTGGAATTGCCGTCGGAAAGAGCCGTTTTCGTTGTCAGGAGAAACAAGGCAGCGGAATGCTGGATAGATATTTTAAAGAACATCATGGCTTTCGGAAAAATAAAGGGTTCTCAGTACGGAGAAATGCAGAAAGAGCTAATTGATTTGATAACGGTTGTCGAGGCCGAAGATATGAACAATGTTTATCTGCCGGAATATCTTTCGTTGACCAAGAAGCAGATTATAGATTACATCCCTACTATCATCAGCGCCAAAAAGATGGAAGGAGCGAAATACACTTACGGCCAGAGATTAAGGGCGTACGGCGAAATCGACCAAGTCCAAGGCATAATCGATTTAATCGCCGAAACTCCTTATTCGAGGAGAGCGACGGCTTTGACCTGGAATGTCGAGATTGACAGTGCGAGCGACAGCCCTCCTTGCCTGGACTTGTTTCAGGTTTTGGTTCAAGGAAACAAGCTTTCCCTGACGGTTTACATTCGCTCCAACGATATGTTTCTAGCCTGGCCGGAAAACGCTTTCGGGATTCTGGCGCTGCAGAATTTGATAGTTAAAGAAGTGAATGTAAAAAATCCAAAATTAAATCTCGAGAATGGTCCGATAGTCACAATTTCCGCTTCTGCCCATATTTACGATAGAAATTGGGAAGCAGCCCAAAAAATCTTAAAGGAGAATCCCAAGCTTCAACGCGTCTGGGATCCGCGGGGAAATTTTGTGATTGATGTTTCAGGCGGCTTGATCAATATTTACAACACGGCCGATCCAGTCAATTTAAAGTGGCAAGGAAGAAGCGCCCAGGATCTTTTAGATCAGATGATTTTCTACGTTTCCCAAATTCCCCACGCCGCTTATTTAGGCAGCGAGCTAACGAAAGCAGAGTTCGCCCTGAAGAATAACTCAAAATACATTCAGGACCACGACGGCACAAACAGCAATTCATTATAATAAAACGAAAGAGGCTTCTTAAAAAGAGGCCTCTTTTCTTTCGGAACAAATTTGCTAAGATAAATAATATGGAAGTTGCAAAAATCATTGATCAGACATTTCTTAAAGAGGATGCCGGCGAGGACGAAATGAGGCAGGTGGCCGAGGAAGCGAAAAGCTACGGTTTTCGCGGTTTTTGCGTTTTACCGGAACACACTAAGTTGGCTAAGGAGGTTTTAAGAGGGTCGTCAACCAAGTTAACGACCCTGATTGATGAGCCGACCGGAGCAAGTCCGCACAAATTAAGGATGAAAATGGCCCAGGAGGCAAAAAAAGCCGGCTCCGATGAGCTCGATGTGGTTATGAAAATCGACGACTTTAAAAATGGCAAATATGAAGAGGTACTGGACGACCTGGAAGAAATCTGCAAAGTTTTGCCGACCAAAGTTATTATCGGTTCGGGCTACTTAACCGATGAAGAAATAAAAAAAGCGTCTCAAATTGTGAAAGAGGCAGGCGCTATCTGTGTCAAAACCGCTACCAGCAATGATCCTTTGGGCAACACAGAGCTTCAAGAGAAAGCGAAACACGTAAGGATAATGAAGGAATCGGCGCCGGGGTTGCTCGTTAAAGCCGCCGGCAGCATCAGAACCCTAGCTGATTTAGAGATGATGGTAGAGGCTGGCGCCGACATCATTGGCACAAGCTCTGGCGTAGAAATTGTTAATGAATCAAAAGGACTAAAAGGAGAGAAGGAAGAAGATGGACGAATAATTGAGTAAGACTATGGCATATACACCAACTATTGGACTCGAAATACACGTTGAGTTAAGAACAAAATCTAAAATGTTTTGTTCTTGTGCTAATAATCCGGACGAAAAACAACCCAACGTCAACATTTGTCCAATTTGTATGGGGCACCCGGGTACTTTGCCGGTTATCAACGAGGAAGCCCTAAAAATGGTCATCAAGACCGGTCTTGCTTTGAACAGCAGCATTCCCGAGCATTCCAAATTCGACAGAAAGAATTATTTCTATCCGGACCTGCCCAAGGGCTATCAGATTTCCCAGTACGACGAGCCGCTTTGCAAAGGCGGGTTTTTGACCGTTAACGGCCGCAAAATCGATATCACCAGGGTTCATCTCGAAGAAGATACGGGCAGGCTGATTCATCCTAAAGGAACGGAATATTCTTTAGTGGATTTCAATCGGGCCGGTATTCCGTTGATGGAATTAGTGACCGAGCCTGATATTAACTCGGCTGAGGAAGCGAAAGCCTTTGCCGAAGAGCTGAGACTGATTCTGCGGTATCTGGGCGTTTCGGATGCGGATATGGAAAAAGGCGAGATGAGAGTCGAGGCCAATATTTCCCTAGGGGACGGGAAGAAACTTGGCACTAAGGTGGAAATTAAAAACCTCAACTCATTCAGATCGGTGGAATACGGCATTAATTACGAAATTGAACGGCAGGAGAAAGTCTTAAAAGCTGACAAAAAGGTGATTCAAGAGACTAGGGGCTGGGATGCTGCCAAAGAGGTGACGGTTACCCAAAGAATCAAAGAAGCCGCCCATGATTATCGCTATTTCCCCGAACCGGATTTGCCACCGCTGCAGTTTACTCCAGAGGAGGTAAAAAAGATTAAGGCTAAAATTCCCGAATTGCCCCAGTCAAGAAGAGAGCGCTTGAAGAGAGAATACGTTCTGGGGGAACAAGAAATTGAGATTTTCGTCCAGAATAAGGGGCTGGGCGAATATTTCGAAAAAGTGGTGAGCGAATTTTCGCCCAGGCTTCTTCGGGAAGAGATTTTAAAATTAATAAAATTAGCCGCCAATTATCTCATCAGCGATTTGCAAAGCTTGCTCAGTGGGAGGTCGGTAACCGACAAGGATTTTAAAATAACTCCGGAGAATTTCGCCGAATTCATCGATCTGATTGCTCAAGGCACTATTTCCAGCAAAATAGCCAAAGCGGTTTTGCAGGAGATATTTATCACAGGCGGAGACCCGTCCAATATCATTAAGGAAAAAGGTTTAACTCAGATTACCGGCGCAAAAGAAATTGAAGCGGCAGTTCAGACGGTTATCGCCCAAAATCATCAAGCAGTTGCAGATTTCAAGAAAGGAAAGGGGAATGCCCTTCAGTTTTTAATTGGTAAAGTGATGTTAGAAACCCGCGGCAAGGCCAGTCCCGAAGTAACCGGCGACCTTTTAAAAAAACTGCTCTCTTGACAAAAACGAAATAAAAAGGTATAAATGCATCATCAATTACGCTTTCTAAAAGGAGGAAAAAGTGCTTTGTGGTAATTTCAGAAGAAGTATAGACAAGCACGGCAGGATTTATATTCCTAAGAAACTTAGGAATGATTTCGGAAAAGAAAAGGTGGTGGTCATCGGTTATAAAGACCATGTTGAGATTTGGACCCGGGAGCAATGGGCAAGAGAACAACTAGAGACAAAGAAAGCCCTTGACAAGATTAGGTGATAGTGCTATAATATGACCGTAAGCTGACTGAAGAAAGTTTACTCCTACCAGGCTGCGAGGGAGAAAGTGGCCCATTAATTTAGGCTTTCATCTTTTTCCTTCTTTCGCAGCCTAGTGGGAAAATATAAGGAGGCGATGCATTGTTTTCTTTAAAAAGGTTTTTCTCGAAAGAGAAAAAAACCGTCGTCAAGTCAAGTGGGGCAAAGGAAAAATGGATTCACGAGATGTTGTTTACACCTCGCGAATTCAAAGGTCCTTTTAGTCCGAATTAAGATTAAGAGGTTCAAAAGGAGAGACCAGTAACGGCCTCTCCTTCGCGTTTTTATAAAAATTCTTTTACCAATTTTTCCGATTCTTTATAGTTTTGAATCCATCTAATTCGTTTATCTCGTTTGAACCACGTTTCTTGGCGCTTGGCGAAATGCTCGCTTTCTTTCTGGATAAGCTTGAGCATTTCATCGTAGTTCAGCTTTTTTTGGAGATACTGGGCGATAAAGCGGTATTCCAATCCGAATTCTTCCAATCTTTTCCAGGAAACTCTTTTTTCGTGCATTTTTTTTACTTCCGCGACCATACCCAGATTTAATCTTACTCGTAGACGCCTGGCGATTAATTTTTTAAGTTCTTCCGGTGTTTTTTTGATACCGATAATCAAAACCGGATAGGCTTGCCCGCCGTAGCCTTGGCGAAGGCGGGGGACTGGTTTCTTTGTTTTCATCACAATTTCAATCGCCCTAATGAGTCGTCTCGGATTGTTTTTATCGATAGTCTTGGCTCTTCTGGGATCAAGTTTCTTTAGTTTTTCAAATAATTGTTCGGTAGCTAATTTTTCAAGACCTGATCTTAATCGCCAATCGGGCTTAACGGCGGGGATAACAATATTATCAACCACCGCTTGGATGTAAAAACCGGTACCGCCGCAGAGTATTGGCGTTTTGTCCTTTCTTAGTATCTGGGCGATGGCCTTTTGCGCCAATTTGCGGTACTTTACGACGTCAAACCTTTTTTGGGGTACAGCTACGTCAAGCAGGTGGTGAATGACGCCTTTTCTCTCTTTTTTACTTATTTTGCCGCTACCCAAGTCCATTTCCCGATAAACTTGGCGCGAATCAGCCGAAATAACCTCACCGTTGAATTTTTGGGCAAGGTTGACTGCCATGGCCGATTTTCCCGAAGCCGTCGGCCCTAAAATAACCACCAATTTTTTAGACATGCTTAGTAAGTTTGCTTAAAACTTTTTTCCGGCGAATTTTCTCTTCTCGCGAAATATCGTCTTTTATTTGAAAAGAGGCGGTGCCTGACCTCGGAGAATATTGTGAGATATAAGCGATATCGAACCCGATTGTTTTGAATAATTTTACGGTATTTTCAAATTGTTTTTTGGTTTCGCCTGGGAAACCGACAATAACATCGGTTGATAAGTTGATATCGGGCATTTTATCTCTGATTTTTTTGACAAGCGCCTTATATTGCTTAACAGTATAATTTCTCCGCATTTTTTTAAGAATTGCGTCGTCGCCCGATTGGACCGGTAAATTAAGGCGTCTCCCGAACTTTTTACATTCAGCTAAGGTACTAATTAATTCGTCGGAGAAATTTTTAGGGTGCGGGGACATGAAAAAGAATTTAAAATTACCCGGGATATCGTTAACCAATTTAACTAATTCGGCAAAATTAACCGTGCCAGAACTATAATCGTTGACGTTCTGCCCCAAGAGCCAGATTTCTTTTAAGCCTTTTTTGACAGCACTTTTAATCTCTTTAATAATTTCTTGATGGGGTCGACAGATTAAATGGCCTCGGGTGTAAGGTACTACGCAGTAAGCACAAAAGTTATTACAACCATTAGAAATCGGAATAAGGGCCGAAGGGCAACCGCGCTGAGGCATTTTTCTAATTTCATCAAAAATTTTACTGAATTTCGCTATGTCTTTCTTTAAAATACAGCCGGTTAAGACTTTTTTAGCTTTAATACCTCTAAGCTTCATCGGCATGCCGAAAACCCGATCAACCGCTGATTGCCTGACCGAACACATGTTGACCACGATCAAATCGGCTTCCTTGGCGTTGGCAGCCGGTTGATAGCCGCGTTTTTCTAAAGTGGCGGCGATTCTTTCTGAGTCGGCTTTGTTCATTTGGCAGCCGTAGGTAATAATATGATACTTTGGCATACTCATTATTCTATAATAGAAAAACGACCCTGGAAAGGTCGTTTTTCCCCGCGGTTTTTATCTTAAGGAGTTAACTGCGGTGCTAGGCTTTTGATCTGTTCTCTGATTTGGGAAGAAGTTCCCGTTTCCAGTGACTTGCAAGCGCCTTCGGAAGCTATTTCCGCGCCGGCTAATTTAGCGAAGCAGGAGTTGCTGTAGGTTTCGCCGTTTTTGCCGCAGACCGGATCCCACAAGGCGACGCAGGCCTGCGTGTTTTGCGGGACAACACTGGTTTCGGCCGGCACGACGCAATTAAAGGCAGCAATGCAGCCCTTGTCATCTTTTTTGATGAGGATCCGTCCGTTCGGGCAGAAGGTCGAGGCGGGCTTGGCTATTTGCGGACACACCACGTTTTCGTTCGTATTTCCAGCCGCCGTGCTTTCTTTCACCTGTCCAACAACATTATCTCTTATCTGGAGAAGCTTCTGGATTATTTGCGGGCTATTTTGGAGTTCGGTTTTTAAGCTATCCAAAATTTCCATTTGTCTTTCTTTCACTCCGCCTATTTTTTCAACATAGTCTTGGAATTTCGTCTGTTCTCCTGAAGACATATTTTTCACATCGCCTTGCAGTCTGTTTAAGGCGTTCTCCTGAGCCTTCTGAAGAGCTTCTTTGGCCGCTTCGGGCACTTTTCCTTCTAATTCCTTGAGGATCTCTAGGTTCTTAAAGTCCTTAAATTCGCTCCCTTTTACCGCTTCAAGATTTTTTTCCAATCTTTGCTGGATATTCTCCTTATTTTCTAGCTTGGTCATGACTTCGCCGAATTTTTCAAGGTGTTGTTCTCTGGCCTCGCGTATTCTTTCCATGGTGGTTGTCGGAACCTGGGTTTCCAGTTTTTCGAGGATTCTCAGTTGAAGGGTTTGTTGCTGGATGAATTTATCCAAGAATTTCTCCGTCTCATTATTCCCCTCAGCCTTTTCTTTTATTTTATCGACCGCATTCTTTACGTTCTGAACCTCTTGCTGAAAATTCTCGGTAGCCTTTTTAAGGATTTCGGGATCCCGGGTTTTTTCGCTCAGTTTTTTTAGTTCGATTAGCTTTTCATTGGCGAATTTTTCTCGAAGCTCGGCTTTCTTCACCGAGTTAAACGTGACAGCGCTTTGAATGGTTCTGCCCAGATTTTTGAAAAAATAAAAGGGATTGTCGGGCAAGATGGTTGGCTCTTGAACGCCTAGGTCCGCCGCTGTAACGTTTTCATCCAGGGCTACGGCTTCGGTGCTATTTTCCGTTTCTTGGGCTAAAACGATGCCGAAAGCGAATAACAAACAAAAACTTATTATGAGAGAGTTTAATATTTTCATATATTGTTAATTATTATTAGTTGTTTATGATTTCGGGTCGACCTTTCCGGGTAGTAGAAATTTGACAAACAATTATTTTTACGAAGTAAGTCAAATTTTCACTACCCGGTTTAATGTATTTTTTCTTTTTTTTCTTTTAAGAAGAACCTCCATTGTTCCAAAAATTCCACAAACAATTGGAAGGGCATGTCGAGCAGGGAATTGAAGATAACCGCGGCCGCATTGTACTTGCTCCATTGGTTAGACAGCCAGCGGCCGACCTGGATAATAGGCAAAGAGAAAAGGTCGATGAGGCTGTGCAGGAACGTTTCTTTTTCTTTTTCAACTACCAACTCTTTCGCCCTTTGGCGGATTTTCACGCCAGCGAAAGAAATCATGGAAACAAAGGCAAGGAAAATGAAAATAGAAAGAACGCTGAGGTTCATACTTCGGAGTCCCCAGACGATTAAGCCGTAAGAAGCGACAAAACTGGCCAGATAGAAAACAACCATAAAGAAGTTTAAAACCAAACCTCGGCGGGGCGACGGTTTGATTTCGTAAATATCTTTTTTTTCTTTGCCGTAAACTATCTTCATCGCCTCCATAATCACCAGGTCTTCATTGTGCTTTGAGGGCGGGCGGATACTCAGCACTAAGAAGAACATTAAAATG
>Ga0209518_1004466_pt1 | contig 11177 bp, 11 predicted proteins | sample RifGroB1_FD_183993 | JGI IMG/M metagenome (GOLD analysis project Ga0209518, IMG submission 183993) | Groundwater microbial communities from Rifle, Colorado, USA - Groundwater B1 (SPAdes) (version 2) | ecosystem: Environmental > Aquatic > Deep subsurface > Groundwater | place: Rifle, Colorado... | reverse complement strand
GTGGCTTGGATCAGCGGATGGGAAGGGCGGGTCGAACCGCTCCCGGTTTCTGCTATCGCCTTTTCACCGAAGCCAGTCTAAAGTCTCGAAAGCAATATCAATCACCGGAAATCGCGCGGTCCAATCTGTCCCAAATAGTCTTAGCCATGAAAAAGGTGGGTATCGAAGATGTTGAAAATTTCGATTTTATTGACCCACCAGGAAAAGCTTCTATTCACCAGGCCATTGAAGTTCTTACCTTGCTTGGAGCCTTGGATGAGGGAGAAAATCTTACTAAGATTGGGGAGTTTATGGTCGATCTCGGTCTAGATCCGAGGCTCGGCCGGATGGTGATCGAGGCCACCAGGCCAGAAATTAACTGTCTCAGTGAGATCTGTACTATTGCTTCCTTTCTAGAAGGGAAAACCGTCTTTGTTCGTCCAGTCGAACTTGGTTTGGAAAAAGAAGCCGATCGCCTCCATGCCAAGTTTAAAAACGACTATGACTCTGATTTTGGAGTCATCCTGAATGTTTGGAAGGCCTATGTCAAAAGTGGCTACAGTAGCGACTGGGCTCGGGCCAATTATCTAAACGAAAAAGCCCTAGAAGAGGCCAAAAACGTTCGCCTGGAGCTGATCGATGTCCTAAGGAACCACGGTCTTTCGGTAGATGAGAATCCAAATCGAAAAATAGACGCCAACACGGTTGGGAGAGCTGTTACGGCTGGGCTAATCGCCAATCTCATGATCTATACCGGCAAACACGCCTACAAAAAAGTTGATGGAACGAAAGAGGAAATTCGTATCCACCCCGGCTCTGTTTATTATGGTAGTAATCTGGGCGATAACTCCCTCATCGTCTCGGACGAAATCTTCATTAACACCCAAGGTAAGGCGTACGCCTGTAACTGCTTGAAGGTAAAACCGGAATGGGTCCGAGACGTCGCTCCTCATCTGGCCCACGATATCTTACCTTTACCAAAAGGCCGTAACATCTTTCGAAACGACCGCCATCGCCACCGCTAACCATCTCGTCATCCGCCTAGGCGGATCTATAAAAATAACTTCCAAATTGGTTAATCCGTATACAAGATTTCCTTCTTCTTAAACCTATATAGTTCGGCTGGACGATGGGCTCCTCCGTAGGATTTTTTCCCCAGTGGCACTAGGAGGTTCATCGATAGTATTTTCTTACGGAAGTTTCTTTTGTCCAGCTTTTTATCCAGGATGACTTCGTAGACATTCTGCATCTCAGTCAATGTGAAATGATCGGGCAGCAAACCGAAAGAGATATTTGTGTACCCCAGCTTGCTTCGAAGTCGCTCTAGGCCGTATTTATAAATCTTCAGATGGTCAAAGGCTAGTTTTGGTAATTCAGAAGTCGCGAAGAACTGGGTCTGGTCGGCGTCACCCGAAGCTTTCAGTGCCCAATCAGTCTTGGTTGCCAGGGCCATATAAGTGATTGAAATTACCCGGGTTCGTGGGTCTCTTTTGGGCTCCCCAAAAGAAAAAAGCTGCTCCATGTAGATATTTTTTACTCCAGTTTCTTCTTCCAGTTCGCGCGCCGCAGCCGACTCAAGCGACTCGTTCATTTTTATAAAACCTCCAGGTAAGGCCCAGCAATTTTTAAATGGCTCCTCATTTCTCTTCACCAAAAGCAGTTTAAGCTCACCGTCTTCGATCGTAAAGAGTAATATATCGACTGCCACCGATGGCTTGTCGTACTTTGAAACATCATATCCTTTGACCATGTGTCCATTATACACTTCCATCGTCATTGCGAGGAGCAAAGCGACGCGGCAATCTATATAATGGAGTTATGTTAATTTTATTACTAGTCGCCTTTGTTTCCGGTCTTCTCACAATTTTAGCTCCTTGTATCTGGCCTATACTTCCAGTCGTTCTCTCAACCTCGGCGACTGTCGGACATCGAAGACCTCTCGGAGTCACCACCGGTATCTTACTAAGCTTCACCGTCCTCACTCTGAGTCTTTCATATTTGGTTAGAATTTTTAATATCGATCCAGACAGTCTCAGGCTATTGGCTGTTGTAGTGATCATCTTTTTGGGTTTAGTTCTTCTCGTTCCTCCGCTGTCTTCGCTATTGGAGGCTTACGCTTCCATGCTCAGTAGCCATTTTTTTGTCAAAGCTGGATCAGTCACGAGTGAAAGTGGATCAGGTTTCTGGGGCGGTTTGGTCACCGGCCTCAGTTTGGGAATTGTCTGGGCTCCCTGCGCCGGCCCTATACTCGCGACCATTGCCGCACTTTCAGCCACCCGCGCAGTCAACTCTCAAGTAGTCCTTGTTACCATCGTGTATATGATTGGTACCGGTATCCCCTTATTTCTCTTTGCTACATTTGGTAGTCGTCTTCTGACCAGGAGTCGCCTTCTCTCGCCCTTTACCGGTCGGATACAGCAAATACTTGGCGTTATCATGATTGTCACTGCCCTCTTTATCTACACCGGTTACGATCGGCTCCTTCAGGCAAAGTTGCTAAATATCTTTCCCGCGTACAGCAATCTGCTTTACTCTCTGGAGCAGTCCAATCAAGTCCAGTCTGAGTTGAGTCGGCTCCAAGGGCGAGAGGAAACTCGCACCACGGCCAAGTCATTCTTACCGGACATGGGACAGGCCCCGGACTTCATTGGCATCAATCGCTGGCTCAATAGCTCACCTCTGTCCCTTGCCGGTCTCAAGGGCAAAGTGATTCTGGTGGATTTTTGGACCTACACCTGTATAAACTGTATTCGTACTTTCCCTTTTGTCTCCGGCTGGTACGAAAAATATAAAGATCAAGGCTTTGTTATTATTGGCGTTCACACGCCTGAGTTTGAATTTGAAAAAAAGACCGAGAATGTCGAAAACGCCGTCCGGATGTATCAAATAAAATACCCGGTGGCTCAGGATAATAGTTATATCACTTGGAATAGTTTTAACAATCGCTATTGGCCAGCCAAGTACTTGATCGACAAAGATGGTCACCTACGTTATGAACACTTCGGAGAAGGTCAATACGAAGAAACCGAAAAAGCGATCCAGTCTTTACTCGCTGAAACCGGTAAAACCATCCCTCCGGAAACTCTCTCCATGCCGGATGAGACCCCACAGATCCGCCTTACACCGGAAACCTATCTGGGAAAAAGCCGTTCTGAGTATTTTTCCTCTGTCTTCAAATACTTTGGTAATTGGAAAGTTGAAAACGAATTTGGTGAAAGCACACCGGGGTCCTCACTTACTCTAAATTTTTATGCGAATAAAGTGTTTTTGGTGATCACCCCTGATAGTCCGGCCGACTTGGTCACCGTGAATTTAGACGGAAAGCCGGTCGACGATAACTATGCCGGTAAGGATGTTCAAAATGGAAAGATTATCTTTGACACCCCTCGCTTGTATGAGCTTATTGATCTTCGAGGAACTCCAGGAGAGCACGTCCTACGGCTAGATTTTGGGACCAAGGGTACTCAGGTCTTTGCCTTCACCTTTGGCTAATCCAAATTTGTTATATTTAATACAGATGAAAAGATTCTTAGCACTGTTCATACTTGCCGTTGGTGTTTATCTGGTTTTCCAAAAAATTTTCATTACAGAAGAAAAATTACTGCAGGTGAACGACCCTGTCTCCGTACTAACTGCCATTTCCAAGACATCCCAGGCCTCATCAATTTTGGCGGATAAACTTCAAATTCCTTGGGCCATGGTTTTTCTTCCGGATAAAAGTATCTTATTTACGGAGCGTCCTGGCCGGGTGAGACTCATCACTCCTTCCGATGCCCTACTTCCCACACCCGTGGCCACTATCAAGGATGTAAAGCCGGTCGGAGAGGGAGGGCTACTTGGAATTGCTCTTCATCCGGACTTTATCAAGAATCATTATTTGTACCTCTACTATACCTACTCGGGTAGTGAGAGTCGGACCCTAAACAAAGTTGTTCGATTTGTCTATGCAAATAACTATCTTTCAGACGAAACCACTATTCTTTCGGATATCCCTGGCGCACCAAATCACAATGGTGGGCGGCTTAAGTTTGGTCCCGACGGCTTTCTCTATATCACCACCGGAGACTCTCAAGCTCCCTCTTTAGCCCAAGACAAATCATCTTTGGCTGGCAAGGTTCTGAGAGTTACCGACGAAGGAAAGCTTGCTCCCGGAAATCCTTTTGACAACGAAGTGTATTCCTACGGTCACCGCAATCCTCAGGGACTAGCTTGGGACGAGACTGGTCGGCTGTGGGAGACAGAGCACGGTTCCTCTGCTGGAGATGAGATTAATCTCATCGAAAAAGGTGGCAACTACGGCTGGCCAGAAATCAGAAAAAACGAATCAAAGCCGGGTATGCACACTCCCGTTCTCACTTCGGGCGATGATACTTGGGCACCATCAGGACTGGTGTACCTCAAACCTTATCTCCATTTTGCCGGGCTTAGAAGTAACACACTCTATCGATACGATCCAAAAAATTCCGATCTGGATCAGTTTATACGAGGAGAGTTTGGCCGCCTCCGGGACGTGGTCTTAGGTCCCGACGGCTTTCTGTACCTGACGACTAGCAATATGGACGGCCGATCGCTTACCCACTTGGATGGAGACAAAATTCTCCGCCTCGATCCGTCGAAGCTAGACTAATATATATTCTTTGCGTTTTTGAATTTTTTATAGAAAAGTGTATGATAAATATATGGCAAAAGTTAAAAAATCCAAATCACCGACAGGTAAGCTTAGCGCGTCATCAAAGTCAAGCGGCTCACCGGAATTAAACTTTAATAATGTTGAGTCACAGATAGAAAATTTCGTGACCAAATCTTTGCCACCTTTACCCGAAAAAGTCATCGAGGTTTTGGTACAGCTTTCACCTTGGTTTGCAGTGCTGGGAGTGATTGTAGGTGTCCCCACCATTATGACCCTTCTTGGGGTCAGTCGAGCGGCCGCGTATTACCGCTTAGCCGGTATCGGACTGGGCTGGGGATATCAGATCAGCAATGTATTATTTATCATTCAAATGGTCTTATCTGCCCTAGCCATCCAAGGTCTCTTTGCCCGGAAACTTTCTGCCTGGAGACTAATGTATTACTCTGCCTGGGTGTCTATCGTAGCCAATCTTATCTCCGGCGAAGTTCTTGGTATGCTCATCGGCGGCTTACTTTCCTTCTATATCTTGTTCCAAGTCAAAAAAGCCTACAAGTAAGGTCGCGAAATTAGTGGCTTTTGAGGAGTAAAATTGGATCTATGAACACGGAAACAGAACCGGATAATTGTCGTAGCTATGAGGGATATTACGGTCTAGGAGGCATAATCAATCAGGACGCTTATCTGAGCGCCATGGAGAGGGCTGGGGATCAAGCTACCCTGCCAGACGAGTCCTTGGTCATCCAAGCCAAAAATATTGCTCGTGTCTCAGGTATACACTTTACAAAAGATGAACTTCGCGAAGTCATCGCTCTTTACGGAGTCTTGCGAAACGATTTGGATCCGGGTGCGGAATTCCACCATGGCCAGATGAGTGATGAGAGACTAGTTGCCGAAGCCCTAAGAATGCTCAATCACCCAGGTCAGCTCAAAAAACTCATGGGAACTTATCACCGTCAGTCCATGCATTAATTTAGTTCCAGCTACGATGTTACCAAACTCCCAAAAGAATAATCTCCTTTCAAAATATCGGGTAGTCTTGCCAAGTCTTGAATATCAAAGACAAAGATAGGGATTTGAGATCTCATACACATGGCAAAAGCCGTGGAATCCATGACTTCTAATCCATTTTGTAAAGCATACATATAAGTTACCTCGGCCATTTTTTTGGCCTCTTTATTTTTTCGGGGATCACTATCATATATTCCGTCGACAGTACTGGCTTTTAGCACCATTTCGCACTCCAGTTCACGGGCATACTGGGCCACAGCTGAGTCCGTGGAGAAACCCGGTCGGCCGAAGCCTCCGGACAAGACTACCAATCTATGTTCTTCTAAGTGGTGAATTCCTTTGAGTCGGATATAGGGCTCAGCTAACTCCGGTAGATGTAATGCCGTCATTAGTCTAGTGTCGGTCGCCCCGTTTCTTACCAAGGCTTCCCGAAGAGCTATGCCATTAATAATTGTCGCGAGCATTCCCATGGAGTCTGCTTCATTACCGTCCACTCCGCTATCTCTTTCGCGGCCACGAAAAATATTGCCGCCACCCACTACCATTGCCAGCTGAATTCCGGTTTGTTCTACTATCTCAATAATTTGTTTCGCTACTGCGTCGTATCGGGGAAAGCTAATGTGTTCTTTGTCAGTGGAAAACAATTCACCACTTACCTTCAGGATCAACCTCCGGTCACCATTTTCAATTTTACCCATTAAAAATATATTATATCATCCGAAGCTACCTCAATTACCTTTATAATAATCTTATGGACCAGCGGCAAGCTCTAAGACATCTTAAAAGGGACAAAACTTTGAGTCAAATAATTGTTAAATACAATGTTCCCCCCATCCTTCCCTCAGCCAATTTATTTAGTGATCTGCTGGAGTCCATTGTCGGACAGCAGCTATCCATCAAGGCCGCCAATACAATCTACAAGCGCTTCTTGGCTCTCTTTCCTGGGGAAGAATTACCGGAGCCGGCCGATATCTTGAAGTTGGAAGACGAAGTTTTGCGCGCCTGTGGTCTCTCGCGTCAAAAAGCTTCCTATCTCAAGTCCCTCTCTACCGAAATTATTTCCGGGAATGTAGACCTAGACTGTCTCAATGATCTCTCAGACGAAGCCGTGATTAGTAGCCTTACCAGAGTCAAGGGTATTGGTCGGTGGACGGCCGAAATGTTTTTAATCTTCACTCTGGGTCGTCCAGACGTCTTTTCTCCAGGAGACCTGGGGCTCTGCACTGCCGTCTCAAGACTATATGGGGTGAAGAGGGGAGATCTATCAGCTATTACTCAAATATCATCTGCCTGGGCTCCTCACCGGTCTCTCGCGAGCCGCATCCTCTGGAAAAGTCTGGAAAACGTATAATAAGCCTATGAATCTCTACTTAATTCGTCATGGCAAAACCGACGTTCACCTGGAAAATAAAAGACAGTCTCCCGGGACTCCTCTGGGGGAGTACGGCCGGACACAGGCCAAGGCTCTCGCAGATAAAATGAATCTCACTCACTTAGACCACTTGTACTCTAGCGACTGGCCTAGGGCCAGAGAGACTGCCGAGTATCTCGCCGGCACCTCCAAAAAAGACCTCAAGATTCACCCTTTGGTCCACGAAATAAATAAAAATCCAGTTCTGAACGATATCTCTGAAGATAGTGATCTAAACTTGAGGTTTGTAAAAGAAAGCATTGAAAACAAAGACAATCCGGACTGGAAGTTTGATGGCCAAGGAGAGTCCCTTAGTGATGTCATTGAGCGAACCAAGAAGGTTATATTCTTTCTAGAGTCCGAACACCCCACCGACTCGGTAGCCATCGTCTCCCACGGTATCTTTATCATGATTTCTCTACTTCTCCTAGGCTCGGACGTCGATAACAAGACTATCCGCAAGCTAAGCTGGAGTCTAAAGATCCACAACACCGGCGTCAGCACTTTTCAGTTCAAACCCCAGACCAAGCACTGGACAATGATTTGCTTTAACGACCACAGCCATCTCGAAAACGAATAAAGCCAAGAGCTAAATATAAATTCGTTATCCCGACCTCATTGCCCCCCGTCAATCTTGTCATTCCGGACCCTGCCTGCCGGCAGGCAGCTTGACCCGGAATCTAACAAGCACAATAAAATAAGACCTATAACTTGAATATTGGTTGTGTTTGTGGTATATTCAACCTCGATAGATCTAGCTTGAGACTAATAAGTCTCGAGACTCATGCCCTTTAAGGAGAATATGTATGCAAAGTGATGATGTTGTTTTTGAAGGCGTTGGCTCCACTTCCTCAGTTGACCATGTTGCTGTTCAGACTGCCTTTGGTATGTTGATTGCCGCCACAACCCTGTTCAAGAAGCTGGGCTTCTCTGTTCATCCAACTCGAATGGCTGTAGGCTCCTGGGGAAAAGCGATTTTCATGGTCAAAGATGGTTCGTTGCCGATTCAGTTGACCGATTCATCTGACTCTGCACCAGTTTCCGCTGGCGAGAACCACTTCGGGATCATCGTACAGGATCCCCTCGCAGTGGCACTCGCAATCAAAGCGTGGGCTCAATTCGGTGGAGTCAGCGCAGAATGGGAAGCTGTCCCAGGCGGAAAGTATTTTGTCACCATCCCCGCCATCCTAACCATGCCCATCGAACTAGTGCCAAGACAACAGTAGACATCCAACCCCCAAGTAATATAGAGAAGAAGAAATCCCTCTATTCCATACAAGGGGGATTTTCTTTGTCAAAAATGTTGTCACCGATCGTATTTTACAGAATATAATTACAGCATATGGAAATAAAAGCAATAATTTTTGACATGAATGGGGTCTTCATTAAAGATCAGGGGCCACTTAGCAAGCGAATTGAAAAAGACTTCAAAGTTAGCGCAGAAGAAATATATCCTCTGATCAAAACTGCCCTAAAGCAAGTTCGCGAGCCAGGAGCCGACTCCCGACCAAGTTGGCAACCAGTACTTAACAGATTAAACATTTCTTACGATGATTTTTTCAAGTATTGGTTTGGCGGGGAAAGCTTAAACGAAGAGCTACTTCAATACGCAAAAGAGCTACGACAGCAGGGAATCAAGGTAATAATACTTAGCAACAATTTCCCTGAGAGAACAAACAATTACCGCCAAATTTATCCAGAACTATTCAATGAGGTCGATGAGCAATATTTTTCTTGGGAAACGGGGAATATCAAGCCAAACCCAGAAGCCTACACCCAAATAATCGAAAAACACGATTTCTCACCAGGTGAATATCTGTATTTTGATGACAGTGAAGAAAATCTAGCTTCTGCCTCAAAACTTGGAATAAATGTTCATCTCTATCAAAATCTAGAAGACGCCAAAAACTATATCTCCACTCTTCAAAATGCATAGCCACGCCCCAGAAAGCTATAAGACGCATAAAAACCTGGAAGTTAGCACTACAATAGAAATATGAAAATAAAAGTTACCGATCTAGAAATCCTGACCGAAAAAGCTCTAATTAAGCAGGGGTACAGCGAAGAAGAATCAAAAGTCATCAAAAAAGTTCTCCTGTATGCTCAGCTTCGTGGAAACAATCAGGGTGTTGTCAAACTGATTGGAAGTGGTATTCCTAAAAGAGAAGGCGTAGGCGCCCCCAAAATTGTCAAAGAAACACCTGTTTCAGCTTTGATAGATGGAAATAGTACTCACGCCATCATCGTTATGGATCAAGTTACCGATCTCGCTATCAAAAAAGCCAAACAATCAGGTATCGGTATCGTCGGTAACTTCAATACAACAGAATCAACGGGAGCCATTGGGTACTATGCCAAAAAAATCGCCGACGAAGGATATATTGGAATTGCTTTTGCCTCGGCTCCCTTTCAAACAACCGCGCCACATGGATCAACCGAAGCAAAATACTGCACGAATCCCATGGCTTTTGGTATACCAACAGAAATCGACCCCATTATTCTCGATATGTCCACTTCTGCTATAGCCTACTATGGTCTCATTGAAGCCAAAACAGCAGGCAAGGAAGTTCCAGAAGGTTTGGGATATGACAAAGACGGGAATCCTACAACAATTATGTCTGGCGCTATCAAAACCTTTGGAGGTCACAAGGGTTCTGGCCTTGCTTTGGTTGTTCAAATTTTAGCTGGTGCTCTAGTCCAGGCAGATTCCTTTGATAATGATAGTGATAATGCTGGTAATCTGGTGCTTGCCATAGACCCAGAAATTCTTACCACCAAAGAAAGATTTACCAAAGAAGTTTCCTCAATTATCACGAGAATAAAGTCAGCCAAAAAGGCACCGGGTGTTGAAGAAATCTTAATTCCCGGAGAAAAAGGCAATAATTTTTATAGCAAGGTTATGGCGAGTGGAGAGATCGAAGTCGAAGACAATTTACTCTCCGCTTTAAAGGAAACAGGTTTACTCTAATTATGATGGAGGACACTAATGAGTCAGGATCTGAACAACATTCGTTATTACCTTCAAAAGATGGCTTGGAATCCAATTCTAAAAGCGAGGATAAAGTCAAGGCGGAGAGATTTTGGTCAGAACAATTAACGGGAGAAGATCTAATTTCGATACCCCAGAATCCTGATTGTCAAATTTCGGTTGTTATACCCGCTTATAAAGAAGACATGAGTACGATCCTAAGGCAGTTGGGATCTATTAAACATCAGAGGGGGATAAAACCAGAACTATTTGAAGTAATTTATGTTGTAAACAATAGCCCAAATCCCTCTACTGAAGTCAGAAATGCAAACAAGGCAATACTTGGTTTACCTTTTTGGAAAAACCAATCAGAAGGATTTGATGATTCTAATTTATCAGAAGAAGAAAAAGAACTTGTGCAAGAATTAAAAGGACTAAACTTGTTTGTTGTAGATAAAAGCTCTTCAGGGCATGAAATTGAGGATTGTAAAGTTGCAAAAGCAAGGAATAGAGGAATTGCAGAAGCCACAAAGAGATTTAATGACAATACAGAAAAAAATGGAATAGTGTTACAAACAGATGCAGACACAAACTACACCGATCCAGATTTTTTCAATAAAATTATCACAAAATTTCAAACGGATCCACAAATTATTGCCATGGCAGGTGGAATTAAAGTTTCTTTTATAAGTGATGAACAGGATCAGACTAAGCAAGAAATACTCAAGAATAAATTGCAAAATCTTATCGATTATAGATACTGGTTGTCCTTGCAAGATATTTTGAGTGAACGTCCGTGGGGATTAGATGATCAGATTATGAGTCCAGCAAATATGATAACTCGGAGTTTTGAGACCGCCGTTGTTGGAGGAGTGACATCAGATGACGATACAGTGTTAGGAGATCGATTAAGGAAATATGCAAATGACCACAATCTTAAGTACTCTTACGATGGTGCAAAAGAAGACCTTCAAGTCGAGACAACAATCCGGGAAACCGGGGGGTTAACGACTTCACTAGAAGCCAATATTCCATTAGTAGATCGTGACCCTTTAATATTAGAAAACTCTTCTGATGGGATCGAAACGTTTCCTATCAAAAATTTAAACCAAAAATATAGATCAATTGCTCAGCAGAAGAATGAAAAAATAAGAAGAAATCTCGAAAAATTGGATAAAATG
>Ga0209518_1004460_pt1 | contig 11194 bp, 11 predicted proteins | sample RifGroB1_FD_183993 | JGI IMG/M metagenome (GOLD analysis project Ga0209518, IMG submission 183993) | Groundwater microbial communities from Rifle, Colorado, USA - Groundwater B1 (SPAdes) (version 2) | ecosystem: Environmental > Aquatic > Deep subsurface > Groundwater | place: Rifle, Colorado... | reverse complement strand
GTTCCATACGGCACCCATTCGCGGAGGTCGTGGTTTTCAAAAAATGAGAGAGCTGTTAGCGCCGCATATAAAAAAAATCTCCAGAGGCAGTGTTGCATCAAGGGCTCCACGTCGTTGTGTGTTTAATCACTTCTTTAACGCTAAAGGCTTAATAAGCCGTTATTTCCTTTTTTATCGCGAAAATCAATATTTTTTGTTGATTCTTTATTTATTTAAACAAAAGCATGGCGAGTCAAGAGATTGCTCTAGTTTTTTCAGGAAAAGCAGAAATACCCGGCCTAAGAGCCTCCTGGGCTAATTCAACTTCCCGTGGCAATACTTATATTTCTTCCCAGATCCACAAGGGCACGGCACATTGCGCGGTAACTGCCCCCAGGTAGAAGAATCTGACGGATTAAACTCTACCATAGAGTCTTGACCCCCTTGGCCCTTTTGTTGATTCTGCAACGCCGGGTCTTGGCGGGTTTCATGCATACGCGCCGGCCCTTCCGGCATGACATTCAGAAGATCTTCAGGTTCGAAACGGAAATGGCAGAGCACAGAGATAATGTTTTCTTTCAGGCGCTCTAACATGGCTTCGAACATCTTAAAGGCTTCGTGCTTGTATTCATTCAAGGGGTCGCGCTGGGCGTAGGCCCTCAAATTGACACCTTGGCGCATATGGTCCAAAGAAAGCAAATGATCCTTCCAATGTTGGTCTAAGAGACGTAAAAGAACGCTCTTTTGAAGCGTCTTTAGCATCTCGCCATCCACACCGGATAACTTATGCTGAATTTGTTTTTCAATCTCAGTTTCAAGACGTTTTTTAATTTCTTGATCCGCAATCCCCTCTTCGGACGCCCACTCTGCCACCGGCAGCTCTAAATCAAAAATCCGTCGGACTTCTTCGTGAAGTCCAGAAATATTCCAATCAGAAGGGTAAGCTTTGGGCGGAATACAGCTGGTAATCAACTGACTGACCACATCTTCTCTCATACCCTGCAACATTTCAGAGACATCCACATCTTGCATCAAGTCACGACGCAACTCATAAACGGCTTTTCTCTGTTCGTTCATCACGTTGTCGTATTTGAGCAAATGCTTCCGCATATCATAGTTTCGGGCTTCTACTTTGCCCTGTGCTTTTTCTAACGCCTTGTTGATCCAAGGGTGCGTAATGGCCTCCCCTTCCTTTAGCCCCAGCTTCACGAGCATGCTATCCAATCGTTCGGATCCAAAAATTCTCATGAGATCATCTTCTAAGGATAAGAAAAACTTAGACGCCCCAGGGTCTCCTTGACGACCAGACCGCCCCCGCAACTGATTGTCAATCCGCCGGCTTTCATGCCGCTCCGTTCCAATCACATAAAGACCTCCAGACGCCAACACTTTCTCAGCATCTTTCTGAATGTCTTCCTTTATTTTCTGCATGGCTTTGATTTTTGCAGGTCCATCTTCCATAGATCCCAACTCAAGAGCTGTGCGCGCTTCTAGATTCCCGCCCAACTTAATATCTGTCCCACGCCCTGCCATGTTGGTGGCAATGGTAACGTTTCCTGGTCGACCGGCGTCCGCAATAATGAGAGCTTCCTTATCATGATACCGTGCATTTAAGACATTATGAGGAATCTTATGTTTTTTCAGCTCTTGGGAGAATTGCTCGGACTTCTCGATACTCGCTGTTCCTACCAACACGGGCTGCTGACGGGATTGGCAGTCCTTAACCACGTCTACCACCGCCGCAAATTTTTCGCGTTCGGTCCGATAGACTTCGTCGTCCCTGTCTTTCCGCACACAAGGCTCATGGGTGGGGAGATCAAAACACTGCAAGCCGTAAGTTTCTTCAAATTCTAGGGCTTCTGTCATGGCTGTTCCCGTCATTCCCGCTAGTTTGGGATACATACGAAAATAGTTTTGGAAAGTAATGGACGCCAAGGTCTGGTTCTCCATCTGAACAGGCACATCTTCTTTGGCTTCTAAGGCTTGGTGCAGCCCATCCGAGAATCGACGGCCATCCATCATACGGCCGGTAAACTCGTCAATCAGGACGATCTTCATATCCTTAATGATATAATCCTTTTCTTTCTGGAAAAGGGTGTGGGCTTTTAAAGCCTGGTTCACATGGTGCACTAAGGAAATATTCTGAAGATCATAAAGGGACGCGCTGGTTAAAAGCCCTGCTTTCCTGAGCAGTTCTTCCACTTTCTCCACACCCTTTTCTGTCAACGTGACATTGTTTTGCTTTTCATCTTTTTCATAGTCTTCTGCTTTTAATTGACTGACAACCTTATTCACTGACACATAAAGAGCCGAAGAGTCTTCTGCCGCGCCAGAAATGATCAGGGGGGTTCGCGCTTCATCGATGAGAATACTGTCTACTTCATCCACGATGGCATAGTTAAAGGGACGCTGAACCATCTCTTCTAAGCGGAACTTCATATTGTCCCGCAGGTAATCGAACCCCAGCTCGTTGTTCGTCACATAGGTGATATCTGCTTTATAAGCCTCTCGACGCGCCTCATCTGACATGTTGTTCGTAATGCACGACACCGTCAGACCCAAAAATCGATAAATTCTTCCCATCCAGGCCGTGTCTCGTTCGGCCAAATAATCGTTGATGGTGACAAGGTGAACCCCTTTACCTTCTAAGGCATTTAGATAAATGGGAAGCGTTGCGACCAACGTTTTTCCTTCCCCCGTTTTCATTTCAACGATTTGCCCCTGATGAAGAATCATGCCTCCCATCAACTGAACATCGTAATGCCGGTGACCTAGAGTCCGTTTAGCGGCCTCTCGAACAGTGGCAAATGCCTCGGGCAGGATATCTTGTAAAGAAGCCCCTTCCCTAAGTTTAGTGCGAAACTTGTCTGTTTGCGCCCGCAATTCCTCGTCAGACAAGGAAGAGAGCAACGGTTCAAACCCATTGATTTGAGTAACGGTTAAATAAAGTTTTTTTACAACTCGTTCATTAGAAGAACCGAATACTTTTTGGAGAAGCGTCTTTAACATCATCACAACCCTTTTTTAATCTTTCCGTTATACATGAAATTGTACCAAAATTAAATGTTTTTTCTTAGAAATCCTTGTATTCATCAGTGTTTTTTTGTAGAGTTCCCCTAATTTTATTAGGTGTCAGCCCCTCAGATAATCTTTTAAAGAAATATTTGAAGTTCATAAATTCTAGGGATATAATCAAAAGAATAAGGAGACCTATGTCTGTGAAAAATAAAACCTCTTCAACGAGGGGAGCCTTTCTAAAGGTCATTTGTAAAGTCCTTGATGACAACAAAGCTATAGACGTCACCGTTATCGACCTAGTCGATAAAACTTCTTTTTCCGATCATATGATTGTTGCTTCTGGTACAAGCCAGCGCCATTTATTGGCGCTTGGTGATTATGTACAGAAAACGGCTCATAAATTGGGGCACACGTATGTTCGGATTGAAGGGAAAGAAAATGGCGCTGATTGGATTCTTGTGGACCTCGGAAACCTGATTGTGCATCTCTTCCGCCCAGAAACACGTCAACTATACGACCTAGAAAATATGTGGAGCACGCCTCTCTTGGTCGCTCGACGAGGATAGATGCACATTACCATTGTTGCGGTTGGGAGACTAAAACCCTCCCCCCTGCTTTCTTTAGTCCAAGACTATGTGACCCCCCTTCATTGGAAGGTTACCTTTAAAGAATTGGACCCAAAGGAAGAAGCCAAATCAACCTTTGGAGAGAAATTTCTCTCCCTCATTCCCAAAAACACCTTCCTCATTGCTTTGGACGAAAAAGGAACGTCTCTTTCCAGCATGGACTTCAGCCACCACATCGAGAAGTGGCAGACCCAAGGGGAAAGCCATCTTTGTTTTTTAATTGGGGCCGCGAGGGGGCTCCCTCCCTTGGCTCAACAAAAAGCCCAGATGACCCTTTCTTTTGGCCGCACCACTTGGCCCCACATGATGGTCCGCCTTCTCTTAGTGGAACAACTTTATCGCGCTCAACAAATTCTAAGTGGTCATCCGTATCATAGAGAATAGACTCTCTAGACCGCTCGGTCCTTCTATGATAGCCTTGAAATAGGGGGGATTATCTTTATGTCCATACAGTCTTTCTTAGTAAACCTACTGTCCTTTGTTTTGCTTGTCATTTTGATAGGGTTTTCCTTTTTGATTGTTGACCGTCTCGTCTTAAACGGGCGTTATACAAATTCGTATAATAAGAACGATGTGATCAAATCTTTAGGCGAGCGCTTAAATCTCCAAGTTCAAGAAAACAACCAACTCAAAGCACGGCTGAACAACGTACAGTCTGATTTTGAAGCAAGACTGGAGACCACCCAAAGAAAACTAGATGCCATTCCCTTGTACCAACTGAATAGTGCCCTTGAGCAAGCCTTGAACCCCACGTGTGGCATTACTCTGGAAAAAGGGCGTCTCACCTTTCGCGACCAGACGTTTTTCAAATCAGAGTCTGACGGCCTTACCCCTTCCGCCAAAAAATCCTTGGACAAAATTGCTACCCAATTATTACGTCTCACGAAACAAACAAAATTTCCCTGGATTTTGCGGATTGAAGGCCACGCTGACCCCCAAACCTCCCCCAACCAAAATGGATACACCTCAAGCTGGATGATTGCCTATAAGCGCGCCTACACCGTGGGTCAATACTTTATCAGTAAAGGGGTGGACGCGAAAAGATTATGCCTAATTAGCTTCAGCAGTTATAACCGTGGCCCCTACCCACAAAACAGACGGGTAAGCCTCAGCTTTGATTACGTATAAATCAGCACACCCAGTTCTGATAGGCTTTTAGGAAAGACAGTCCGTATTTTAATTTGTCTTCCAGACTTCGTTCCCCTGCCTTTAGCGATACAACGTCCCCCGTTCGAGTATAGTCCCACGCTTCCCGAAGAGGCTCCTCCATCCATCGATCGAGATCCTGCCTTTGCTCAGCCATGGTGAGGGAGGGGTGACGACCCACATCACCATACGCCGCCTGCAACCAAAGGGTCGCTGTATAAAAAGCACCCCCCTTTTGCCCCCAACAGAGCGCCGTGAGTTCTTTTTTTGTTGGCGGACGCCCAAAATAGGCATCCATGAGACTCTCTGTCTCAACAGGTCCCATGCCGCCCCACAGCGTCAGATTCCCTAAGTCCACATATTGATTGTCTAGGCTCGCCGTCGCCCAATCAATCAGAAAGATTTTTCCCTCGGAGGTGAGCAAGATATTCGACAGATTTAAATCCCCGTGTACCAAAGCCTGGTCCTTTTTCTCTTGCTGATTGGCTTCTGCTTGATACCGTTCATAGAGATCTTCGTAAACCGATGGGAAAGCAATGTCATACCTCCGCGCTTTCTGGACATGCAACATCACCCGATCCCGCTGAGACCGCCGATGGGGAAAGAAATCAGACTTTCCATGCAATTTGGACAAGATTTTTCCCAAGGTTTCCAGAATGTCTTTTTTTTTGAGATCATGGAGCGTCAGAACCCGTGATTCCACATAAGCCATGATCAAAATAAAGGCGTTGGGGTCTGTATAATAAAGCCGAGGCGCGATGCCCAGTTGAGCTCCAAGGGTATGAGCTTCGATTTCATTTCGCCGCTTCTCCGCCGTATAATGGGGCGCCAAAATCCGCAAGACATAAGACTGGTTTTTATGGGTGAATCGATAGAGTTTTGTGATCGACATCCCGTCAAGAATTTCAAAAAAAGAAAGATTTTTCGCATCCTCTTGTACAAGGCTTTTTAGACCAATCTCAATAAAGGGCCTTAAAAACTCCCCCACACGAGAAAGAAACAGAGAATAAGACAGAGCAGAAGACAACCGCATTTGGATCAAACTCAGACAAAGAAACTGGTGCGCTCGAGAGGACTCGAACCTCTAACCTCTTGATTCGTAGTCAAGTGCTCTATCCAATTGAGCTACGAGCGCATAAGATTCTGGAAACTTATCCCAAGGAACAGCTAAGTGCAAGCCTTTTTTAGAAAAGACCCTCTATAGACCCTCAGCAAATTTGCTGAGATAGGATGCAACCCCTTTTGAGGTCGGTTCCATGCCCTTGCTGCCTTTGTTCCAACCTGCCGGACAGACTTCCCCATGTTCCTCATGAAACTGTAAGGCATCCACCATGCGCAGAGATTCATCCACATTTCGTCCGAGTGGCAAATCATTCACCACTTGATGACGCACAAAACCCTCTTCATCAATCAAGAAAGTACCCCGTAAAGCGACCGCTTCATTGATTAGCACATCATAATCACGGGCAATGTTCTTTGTGAGATCTGCCACAATGGGAAATTTTACGTGTCCAATACCACCCGCGTTAATGGCCGTATTTTTCCAAGCCAGATGGGTAAAGTGGGAATCCACACTCACCGCGATCACTTCCACGCCACGCTCTTTAAACTGAGCCATCCGATTATCAAAAGCCAAAATTTCAGAGGGACACACAAAGGTAAAGTCGAGCGGATAGAAAAATAGAAGACCTACTTTTCCTTTAAGATGTTTTTTAAGGTTAAAGTGTTCGTTAATGGAATTATCAGGCATCACTGCTGCCGCTGTAAAATCAGGGGCTTGCTTACCGACTAATACGCTCATGGAATCTCCTTTTGTACTTCTAAGAGACACTGCCATATTAGAGAGGAAAAATCTAGCTCTTTTGTTGCTCTTTTTTTCTGTAAGCTCTTTGAATTGTTTTCGCTGCGAATTCTTGCTCGGCTCGAAGCATTTTTAACATTTTTTTACGAATTTCTACAGGAGAAGATCTTACCCCTTTTTGTTTTTCTAAATTTAGAATAAAGGCATATAGCAAAGCATTTTTAATATTTAAAATCCCCTTACCATATTGAGAAAATCGTTTAAAATCAGGTTTCTCTCCTGGCTTTACCGATTGATCTGCATCCGGATCACCTTTCAAAGTATGATAGGTTTCATGTCGTGTTATTCCCTGTTTCACTAGATTGTCACGAAAGGCAATCAGTTGAGAAGGTGAAAAATCTCTTTTATTATAGACCTGGATTGGGCCTTGATTATCAAATCTCATAAATGTTCGATCCGCTGATTCTAGTAAAATTTCACCAATTTCTTCGCTAGAGAAGTTTGGATATTTGCTTCTGATCAACGCAGCAGCACCAGAAATAATGGGTGCAGAAAAAGAAGTGCCTGATTGTTTGGAGAGGTGGTCCTAAGAAAGTGGACCAGTAGGTAAGGATAAATTTCTGGTAGAGTGTAACGCTAGAAAGGAGTCTAAAATGAGCGTCAGAAGGAAACAATACAGTGCATCGTTTAAAGCAAAAGTAGCTTTAAGTGCGCTTCGAGAAGAAGGGACATTGGCGGAACTTGCAAGTCAGTTTCAAGTAAATCCCAACATGATCTCAAAATGGAAACAGCAAGCTTTGCAAAACATGGAAAGTTTGTTTGGGAAAGTCTCAGTAAATATGAGCTCGGCTGGAGAGGAAGAAATTAAAACGCTTCATGCAAAAATAGGAGAGCTGACGGTGGAAAGGGATTTTTTAGAGAAAGCCTCCAGACGGTTGGGACAGGGGGCCTTCAAAAAATGATAGGGAAGAATCATCCTAAACTCAGTGTCAGGAAGCAATGTGAGCTTCTGTGTTTGAATCGATCAACTGTGTATTACACGCCCAAAGGAGAGAGTTCTGAGAATTTAAAACTGATGAGAATTATTGATGAAGAATATCTCAAACATCCCTTTTATGGATCACGCAAATTAACCTTTATTTTGCGCGCACAAGGACACGATGTCTCGAGACATCGTGTCAGGCGACTCATGCAGAAAATGGGAATTGAAGCCATTTATCAGAAGCCAAGGACATCGATGCCTCATAAGGAACATAAGATTTATCCGTATTTGCTGAAAGGACTTTCCATTAATAAGCCTAATCAAGTGTGGGCTTCAGATATTACGTATATTCCTATGAAACGAGGCTTTATGTATCTGGTTGCCATTATAGATTGGTACTCACGGAAGGTTTTGTCTTGGAGGTTATCAAATACGTTGGATACTGATTTTTGTGTTGAGGCATTGAAAGAAGCGATTGAGACCCATGGAATCCCCTCTATCTTTAATACGGATCAGGGATGCCAGTTTACCTCAGCACAGTTTACAGAAACCCTCAAATTCCATCAGATACACATATCCATGGATTCAAAGGGAAGATGGATGGACAATGTTATGGTTGAAAGACTTTGGAGGTCTGTCAAATATGAATGTATTTATCTACAAGAGTTTGATTCAACTTTAGAGCTCAAAAGAACTTTGGAAGAGTATATGAACTTCTATAATACCCAAAGGCCTCATGCAAGTTTTAATGGACAAACGCCAGGGGATGTTTATAATCAAATTACCTCTCAAAAGGGGGTAAAAACAGCCGCCTAAAAACGGCTAATATGAGCAAGGAAATTTATCCTTATCCCTCATAACTTTTGGTCCAACTATATGGGACCAGGTTAGTCAACAACAGCGGGCGTTTTTTATAATCTGACCCCTGAGTGGCATCTTGGAGGCGAATATAAGTATCATCGACTTCCCATCGGGGCGCGACAGAGTTCTGTTTTGATCCGGTTGGGGAAGAGGTTTTAAGGATAAAGTGACGCTCCCATCTTTTCTTTTCGATCTTCACTAAGAAAAGATAATGACGAAGATGGAATTATCTATGACACTCCTTAAATAACTTGCGTTATTAATAACTTATGCACAACTTTCCTCTTAGAAACCCTTATTGAAAGTTCACGTAATTTTTGTAGGTTCTTCTAAAATATCCAAAATCTGGGTAGCGCAATAGACACGATCCCGTTTTCCCTCAGATGTTTGAGAGATAATCCCTAAATGTTCAAGTTTACTAATAATTCTTTGAGCCGTTGTAAAAGCGACATTGAGTCGTTTCACTATTTCTTTTGTTGTAAAATAAGGATTTACGGCAAAATGTTTTACAATACTCTCTATATTTTTATCGGATTTTCCCCCAGCCTTAATCTGCCAAGCATCAAGGAGGGCATTAATCCGTTCAGCACGAGATAAAACATCTGCTGATTGTGTCGCTATTCCATTTAAAAAATAACAAAGCCAATCATGCCAGGTTCCAAATTTGCTCACATGATAAAGTTGTTTATAATACTCTTCTCTTGTGATTTCAAAAAAAGCACTTAAATATAATAAAGGAGACGGGAGAACTTTTCTTTTAATTAAAAGTAAGGTAATCAGTAGTCTTCCTATTCGACCGTTACCATCTAAAAAAGGATGAATGGCTTCAAATTGATAATGACATAGCGCTGCATGGATTAAAGGAGGCAATGTTTCATCATGCAAGAATTTCTCAAAATCAGATAGACACTCCATGAGTTCTTCTGGAGGAGGTGGCACATATTTTGCCGTATTAATAGTACAGCCAGGGATACCAATCCAGTTTTGAGTTCGACGAAACTCTCCGGGAGTTGCATGAGCCCCTCTTGCTCCTTGCATAAGCTTCTCGTGAATCTCTTTAATTAGTCGAAGTGAGATAGGAAGATCTTGAAGACGTTTAAGACCGTAGTCCAAAGCGATGATGTAATTTTGAACTTCTTTCAAATCATCGGGATCTCGATCGACGGAAATTCCTGCTGCATTTGCTAAAATTTCTCCTAAAGTTGCTTGAGTACCCTCAATTTTGCTGGAAAGCACCGCTTCACGAGCGATGAAAGGCCTCATTAAAAGACGAGGATTGGGCAACTTCCCCCCCTCTCGAGACAGCATTCCTAAAACATGGTCAGCTCTTGATAAACTATTAACCAAAGACGTATTCCATTCAAACTGAGGAGGCAACGGATTGGGAACGAAGGAATAATACCCTGTAAAGGCTTTAATAACTTTCCCTGATGGTGACTCTCTAAAATCCATAAATCTAACTCCTGCTTAAATCTGGATTGTATCTCTTATTTTCGAAAAAGTCAAAAAACGAAAATAACGAGGATTCTTGTTTTCGCCTTTGAATTGGCAGAAAATACAGAACAGAGACTCTGTATATGTTGATCAACTCTCTACTTTCTTACACTTGTGAGACGGTACTATATTAAGTTGTTTTCTTTAATAAATAAAAAACGTATAAAACACCAAAATCTCTCATTTTATCCAGATGAATATTCGGAGAAAAAATAAAAGAGATATCAATGGCTTCGTGTGGTACGATATACTTATAAGATAGATAAAGGGGAGACTCTATGTTGACATCAGATCAGGCGTTTCGTTTTTTCTCTCAAGTGAATATGATCGATATAGGGCTTTTTACGGGGTCTATTGTTACGATTGCGTTGATCGTTACAGGGATTCGACGGCTTTCGGATTGGATTTCAAAGAAGTTTCCTTCCAAACGAATGATCATTTTTGAATGGATTCCGATCCTTAATTTTTTGTTGTACTTTGGGGGTATCTTTAGTGCGTTTTATATTATTTTTGAGCCCCGTCGTGAATTTCTGATCGCTTTTATGGTTAGCAGCTTTGTGGCTATTGGATTCGCGATCAAAGATCTTGTCGCCTCTATTATTGGAGGCATTGTTCTTTTGATGGATCGCCCGTTTCAGGTGGGGGATCGCATTTCTTTTCAGGACTATTATGGGGAAATTCTAAGAATTGGATTGCGTTCTGTTAAGATTTTGACTTTGGATGAAAGCATCGTCACCATTCCAAACCAACGTTTTATCAGTGAGGGGGTAAGCTCAAGCAGTGCGGGAGAATTGGGGATGATGACAACGGTCGATGTCTATGTTCCTCAAGAGGTTGACTTATATAAGGTGAAAGACCTTTTGCAAAAAGAGGCAAAGAAAAACCCATACGTTGATTCTCGCAAGAAAACAACCGTCGTTGCTAAAGAAACACTCGGTATCAATGGGACAGTGTCATTCATTATGACGGTCAAATGCATCCTAAAAGATGCCCGGCTTGAAAAAGCATTTCAAACAGACTTTCTGATGGATGTCCGTAGGGAATTTAAACGACGTCGTCTGAAGAAGGGGTGAAGGGGTAGGGTTCTGTCTTTATAGGGCATCTTTTTTGTAGGGAGTTCTCTATCAAGTTTCCTAGTTGTTCTTCTGAGTTTTATGAGGATGGACGTTGGTTAACGTATCATAAAGTCTTACATAACTTTGAACCATCTTTTCCACAGAAAACTGAGATTTTATTTTATTTGATCTATCAATGCCATCACTATTTTTTGAATGGTTTAAGTTTTCA
>Ga0209518_1004459_pt1 | contig 11195 bp, 13 predicted proteins | sample RifGroB1_FD_183993 | JGI IMG/M metagenome (GOLD analysis project Ga0209518, IMG submission 183993) | Groundwater microbial communities from Rifle, Colorado, USA - Groundwater B1 (SPAdes) (version 2) | ecosystem: Environmental > Aquatic > Deep subsurface > Groundwater | place: Rifle, Colorado... | reverse complement strand
ATTATTCAAACACTTCACAATCAAAGGAGTAGGTTACTGAGTCTCTAACCAAATATCGGCCCATTGAGCCACGACCATACGCAGAACCACCAATAAATCCATCACGCTCGCCTTGTAGCTGAGAATGCTTCTCTAGGGTTCTGTCATACTTAAGCTCTTTCAACTCAAGTGCTTTGCCGGTCTTCTTCTTAAATATCTTCTTTAATTCTTTCACGGCTTCTTTCACAAAGTCTTTACCGTCGTCTTCCATCCTCGCCAAACCTTCAACGTTTGTGACCTCGTAATGATGATAGGTGAACTCAATATGCTCATTTCCAACAAATCTAGAAGTGAAACCTTTGATCTTTTCAGCCAAAGCATTCCACCTGTGAGCGGTCGCTACTTCGCCTTGCTTCAATTCTTGTACACACTGAGCTAAAACATCATAAATAAAATGTTTTTGTTCATATTTTCTATCTTCGTACGATTCAACCTTCTTTTTTGCCATCTCTAAATCTCCCGATATTGAATAGAGAAATCCCTACTTATGTAAATAGTGTACCAAATAGATGATATCTGACTATTTTTTATATTTGGCAAGATCAATGTCCGGAACAGTACGACCTTCGACATGTATTGTGTAACATTCCCAACAAAATCCATAGGTTGCAAGCCAATTTGTATCTACATCCCCGCAAACTTTAGAGCAATGAGGGCAAAAAAATGGTAATCGATGAGAGTGTTGAGGTCCAGAAATCTTTACCCAATATCCGTCACCAGATCCTAAGTCTTTCCACTCCCAGCCTACACGTTGTCCGTGACTCTTAGCCATCTTACCTCCGGAACGGAAACCAGCCTACACTAGCCCCATAGAACTTTCTGAATTGTCCATCAAACTCAATTGTCATAAATGGTCCAAGAATAAAGCTGCCGAAACATTCATAACCCACCCGAAGAGAAGCCAACACTCCATCCCCCACGCCTACATCTGTCCCTATCATAATCTTTTCATGCCAACTACGAGCGAATACGCTAGGATCAATAGACAATTTCAAGTCAGTAGGAACCACGCCAGGATCATTCGGATCTACATAAATTCTAAAAGTACCTGCCTTGTCCTTCGCCAAAATAATATCTAAGGTCAAAGGCTTGGTCCAGTGCAATTTAACCTCTGCGTAAGAAAGCTCTAGACCATAAAGCGTAAAGCCACTTACTTCTAGATTGTCTTGCTCTTTCTTGAAATCGACTCTAAATCTCAAATCCTTAAGACATTCTTTACAGTCTGCTGGGATTTTGACAACGCCGCCACCAGGACCTACAACGTGACCTTGAGCATCGGCAATCTTATAATACTTGTCTCTCCACTCTAAGGCGACTCTTCCCAATGCGGCGATCTCTTCGTCTCGTCCCTTAATTTTATTTTGAAGTTCTTTATTTTGTACCCTCAAATTGTCCATTTCTACTCCACGAGCAGAAAAGGCAGTATTGGTTTCTTGGACCATACCCTCTAGAAGCGCAAACTGAATACTGGTGGCCTGTCTCTCTTTGTTTCGGGAATATTTTTCGTACGCAAAAAAACTACCCAATACCACCAGCCCGAGAGCTAAAAGAATAGACAAATATTTATACACTCGTCTTCTCCTCTTTGACGCCCAAATTGTCTGAAGTGTTGCGTCGATTGACGTAGCTTAAGAACGATGCGCCCAAGGTGCCCATAAGCAATACCGTATCGGGAGCTTTAACCGTAAAAGTAAATCCGTGGACGGTAAAGCCGTCGAACATCGGGACGACTATACAGAAAATCATTACTGCCAGACTCACAACTGCAAAAGTAAGTGTAGCCGAGGGTTTGCCACTTGAATCTTTCATCATCCAGTTCATATTATTTCTCCTTATTTTTGATTATATCATACGCGAATGAGACTAATCACATATTTTATTTCACATAGGTATTTTGCTATTTCTTAATTTTAATATCACAGATTCAAAATTTAATTCGTCCAAATAATTAAATCGTACAAAATATTGAACATCTTTCGGGTGAGAGGCTATGTGAGAATTTTTTAGATCATCTAAGAACTGAGTGTGCTTAAAGCGCTTTACTGCTTCTTTCTCCGATCCGCCAAATCTTATCGGCTTAAAATGTTGTGCGCCGTCATACTCGACCGCTAATGAAAAATTAGTTTCTGCGTGTTCAATAAAAATGTCTAATTCCTGTGTGCGACTGTTCGAAGTTAGCCAGTCAAACCCCCGATAATTATAGTGATGCCGATAATTTGGAAAAATATATTTCAAAATGTCGGCAAGCAGGCGTTGTGACTTCCCGGAACTACATTGTGGGCACCATTTCCCTTTATTCTTTGTGTTATCAAAATTAGCATACCACATATGACCCAAACCACACGTCCAAAGCAATAAAGAAAAAGCATTTTTATATACACTAGACATACATTTCCCGCCACGGAGCGTAGCCTCATCACAACAGTCCTGCAATTTATGTTTTATGTTTCCCGAACAGCTAGGACACCAAGATCCTTGCTGAATAGAGCTATAACAGGCAGACCAGGCATGACCATGGCCACACTTCCACACTAACTCTTCGTGGGCGCCGGAATATGCCACAGATAAACACTCCCCGCCACTCATTTCAGCCAGTTTTTTACAATCATCTATGGTCTTTTTTTGACGCCCTCCACAAGTCGGACACCATGTGCCGTCTTTAATGCTGTAATAGGCCGCATCCCAGGTGTGCCCCTCGCTACACTGCCAAGATAATTTAGTGCGAGCGTTTATAACATATGACGACAAGCACTTGCCACGTAAAAATGCCGCCAATAATTGTGCGTCCTCTATCGTAACTCTAATATTTCTCGAACAACGAGGACACCATTTTCCTTGTTTAATATTGTTATAGTGAGCCCACCACACATGACCACAAGAACATCTCCACGACATTTTCGTAACAGCGCTAACATATTCAGAAGACAAACATTCGCCATCGTGTCGGGCAGCCAAACACATAGCATCTTTTATTGTATTTTTTTTCATTCTGATATAATAGAATATCCTTCATCATTTCTGTCAATTTCTATACAACAATCTACTTGATCTTTAAGCGAATCCTCGTGCGACACCAGAATAATAAGATCAAACACACTCTTTAAGTAGTTCAAAATATTCACAAAAGAATTTAAATATTCAGCATCCAGGCATGTTATTTCATCTAAGACCAACATATTTGACTTAGGTAACGTAGTAACACGTATCAATGCCGCACGGATGGCAATACCTGCCATTACTTTTTCCATGCCACTACAAATTTCTATAACCCTCTTGTGGCTCTTAGGATGCTTAAAATAGATCTCTATGGCCTTTCCGTTCTCTGAGGATTCGAGTTCAACAGTGAAATCTACCCCCTGAGAGAGAATTTTTTCTATTTCTTTGTTTATCAGCCCGACATTTTCAGCAATGATGACCCTAGATATACCGTCTTTTGACATTGTTTGCATAAAATAGTCATACGCTTCGTATTCTTTGCGCAAAATATCAGCTTCCAACTGCTGATTCGTAATCTCATTTTTCGTGGATTCGAATTTGCCCATGTTTGCTGACTGAGAAATGGCCGACTGCATAACTGTCCGGATCTTGTTCTTCACATTGTTCAGCACAGTTCTTTGAATTTCGATTTCTAGTCGCAAAACAGCATTTTCAACAAGCTGTTCTTTGTGTCTTATCGTAAAATCAAGATCTCTTTCGAGTAATTTCAAAACTTCCGTGGCTTGATTTATCATCAAATCATAGTCATTGCTGTCGATTTTGACATTACGATACTCTTCAAGCTTTAAATTGACATCTCTCTCGACCATAGTCAGAGAATCTCGGATTTTCTGAGCTTCTCGCTTGTATTGTTTGATCTTTAGATAATGTGAACACCCTTCGTCATGCTTACATTTACAGCCCTTTTCAAGAGAAGTCGCGCTGGCCTCTAGTTCGCGGACCTGGCTCCATGATACGCTTGCTTGGCGCAAAGAAGTAATATCGAACTCATTCTTCTTGGTTTTTGCTGTCTGCGCTTCTTCATTCTTCTTTCTCAAATTTATAATATTTACTTTAGCTCTTTCAATCTTGATCGTCAAAGCATCTTCACTCATGGCAGAGTTTATCTGCACGGACATAATTTGTGCCTGAAGCTGATTTATGAGAGCTTCAGTTTCTTTTTCTGTCACTTCAAGTGTATTTTTTTCTTGTTCACGGGCCTCTATTGCCAGTTTGCAATCTGCAATATTCTTTTCACACTCTTCTTTTTCTTGTCCGAGATTTCTCTTGTCATAAATAGCCAATTGTGCCTTGATTTCTTTGAGCTGCTTCTTGGCCAATTCGTGCTTCTTCTCAAAGATATCTACATCAAAATATCGACCAATTAAACGCTGACGTTCTGTCGGACCTTTGTTGATAAAATTCAACAACTGCCACTGAGGAGCTATAGAAGTGTCCATAAAATCTTCTGCGGTCCCGAAATCTTTCCTAATATATGAATTGTCTGTGTCTGAACGCTCTAGCCCATTCCGGATCTCCACATGGCCGTTACCGTGAACAACCCTATAGTCAACCTCGGTCTTACCCTGATAGACGGGATCGCCATCTTTCTTGCCGCTCTTGAGATAAACATTGGTGGTTCGCTTAATCTTGTGCAAGTCCTTCCCGACAAAGATCTCAAGCTCCGCAGAACAAGAAGTCTTATTCTCGTTTATGAGCAAATCATTCTTGGTGACGTTCTTGGAAATGCGGTTAAACATACAATAAGATGGAATATCCACGGCAAGACTCGATTTTCCTACCGCATTCTTCCCGAATACGCCCAATACACCTTTATGTGTGGAGAAGTTGAATTCATTATCTTCTCCAAATGGTCCAATATTGCTCCATTTCATATTGCCCAATCGATATTGCACATTTCGTAATACGTCATCTTGACTTCTTACCTGTACATTGTACTTCTGATTTATATCCATAATCTTTTGAAGAAGCTTTTCGTCAAGATTGCGAGACGAAAGAAAATATCTAATTAACTTCTCTTGAACACCCAAATCATCAAGATTTTCTATCTTTATACCAGCCGCACTGAATTGAATCTCCTGCCGATCTGGACATACATCATCGATAATCTTAAGCTCTTTGGGTTCAAATAATGCATTGATTTCATCCTTGACCTTTTGCTTGTCAAAGATATCCAATTGATTACACAGAACTCGAATACGAGCTTTCTTTTGAATCTTGAGATTCTTTAACCCATCAATGTCACCCTTAAAATCAATTGTATAGAAGGGGCACACATTCGCAAGCTCGATAAAATCTACCTCATGCTTGTCTTTACTTTCGATATCCCAAAGTAAATATCCCTTTTCTATTGTTTCGCCGTAATTCTGCTGGGGATATGAGCCGGGGTAAGCTGCTCTATAGGTATGATCTAAAATTTGCATCTTATGCACGTCACCAAGCATAAGATAATCGACCTTATTCAAAAAATCTTTGTCACAATGAAGAGCATCTTCTACCAATGTACCATTTTGAAGAGCTACGCCCTGCAACATGCCGTGATACAAACCAATATTAATTTTGTCGTTATGAATATCTTTCTCTGTGGGCCATTTATCTTCCGCGTCGAAACAAGAAAAAACTACAAAGTCTAGCAGACCATGAAGATATACACCAGAATCCTTATAGTAATAAATGTTATCCCTATCGAGCGCCTCAACAATAGGCGTCAGCGCATCTAGACGATCTAGATTATTCAAATTTCCGTCATGATTGCCTGGTATGATTACCAACGGAGCAATATCGGAAAGTTCACGAAACAATTTGGCGCACATCTGTACAAATTCTGGTGAAATATTTGTTTTTGTATGCGCAACATCTCCAACAATGACAATTAGATCGACCTTCTTTTGAATCAAAGAAGCGTATAGATTTTTGAATGATCGCTTAAATTCCCAATGTCGCTTGAAATTTCTAATTTGTATGTCGGCCAAATGGGCAACCCGAATACTCATATATTTCTCATTCTTTCTCGTAAAATTTGGTTGTTATCAGTAGATTTTGCAGCTTCAAACCTCCTCAAAAACTCTTCCCGGCACATCTCTCCCACATCCTTGTAGGGTTCTATGCTCACATCATACACCGAAACACCATATCGCATCAAGCTTTTTGCGATTCTATTAGACTTATCTCGTGCATCAGGATCAAGCGCCATAAAAATTGGTGTGTTATTTTGCACAATTGTTTTGAAAAGTAAGGCGTCTTCTGGTAAAGAACTGCCGCATAGAACAGCGCAATTGTCTATACTTTTATACATGTCCCCGAATCCCTCTACGATTACCATAGGTTTTGTAAAATCCAAATTGAGTTCGTTCAGGATTATCGAGAACTTGAACCCTTTTGGAGTTATAGGAGACCAGTATTTTCCCTCGTAAGTTCTAGAAGTAAAGAAATTTGGTAGACCACGCTTGTCAAAAGAAGGAAAAATGATTCGATTTGCGTACTCGCCATCAAAGGCGGTACCTATTTTGTGTCTTAGAATATCTTCGTCAGTAAGTTTTCTATGTTTCGTGAGATAATCATAAGCCTTTTTGCCAAATATAGAATTTTTTTCTTCTGTCACGGGCACAAAATGTTCAGGTAAATCAACCTTAAACGTAGCAACTTCGGGATCAAATTGAGTGCTTTTTACGTCTTTGGCCTTAAAATGGTCAAGATATTCTTGTATATCTCGCGACGAACCGACTTTACGAATAATTGGAACGAGAGATCGACCCTTGTTCCCACAGACCCAGCATTGATACCTATCTCTATCTAAATTTATGGCAAGCTTTGGTCTATGATGAGCAGGAGAACAAAATGGACAGAAAAAATCTGCTTCTTTGGACCGAGAAATGAATTTACATTCACCAAGCAGTCTCTTTAAAAAGTTAAGTTTCCCATCAAAATCCATTAATTACTCTTTCTTGTACTTAGAGCACCACGTCGAGTGAATAATATTGTGTCTTCCATAGACTTTATCACAACCACAGTCGCATGTCAACTCTTTTATCTTCTCTCGGGGTTCATCATACCAGTGCCGATTCAGTACAACATCAATCTCTTCTTCTGTCAAGTCGTCAAACAAATTAGGTTGATTCATGTTCTTTAGCTCCTGCAAGCGCTACAACATAGGCATCTGACATGTCGTAGCAAAAATCCTTGGGTTTACCTGTCTTCTTATAGATCCAGCTACATTCCGGAATTACATTTAAACTTTTCACATACTCAAATACAATTTGCTTCGTGTTCTGTCCTCTAATAAGCTTTATGCCACATAGCTTTCTTGCGTGTGATGCGTTTAAGAGAATGGGTTGAATTCCGAAAATATCATAGACCCTACAACTTACGAAGCCATTAAATCTTTGGAGTCGGCAGATCACTTGGGCCATAGACAATCCCTTTCCAAAAGCCATTAATGCTTCTTCTATAAATACATTAGAAATGGTATATTTCTTTTTTGTTTCGCGCAGAAATGCAGACACCACGTCAATTCGATCGTACAAACTTTCGCACTTTTTAAGATCTATATGTCCAATATCGACAAATGACGCATCTTCACTGAGGACCGTCCAACCGACTACGGAGGTACTTGCGTCCAACCCTAAAATCATTTTATATCACATCCCACATGTCTTAAATACTTTTCCGTAAGCACTCGAAACTTTAAATTATGTTCTTTGCAATATTCGCGAGCAGCGGCAAATTTAAGAATATTAATTTGATAGACCATTTGGCACAAAGGCTTTATTTCAATTACTTCTTCTCGACCGGCATATGTAACATGTACGTCGGGTATATAATATCTTTTGTGACCGTCAGCATTATAGTACGAAATTCGAATTTGATCATTGCTATAGTCTAATACCATTTTATTATTATCAAGATACTCAAAATATTTTCTTTCCCGCGAACTTCTATAAAAAAGAATCCTGCCCGTCTTTGTGGAAGTATGATAGCCATGCTCATAAACGCCACATCGTCTTACGGTGTCACCGTTTATCCACTTTTTGGTCGCAGTGTCGGACATTTTTTCTTTTGATTGTTCCGTATGATGCCGCCCAAACATTGGATGATTTTCTTTATTTTTAAGCCCTTTTTCAATATAACATCTCTTTGAGCAATATTTGTCGACTATACCGGAATCTTTTTTATAAACATTATATTTACTAATCTTTCCACAACCAACACATATAATTTCTATCTGCTTTGATCTGTGCAAATTAATAAAAGAAGATGAACAAGACTGCGAACAACAATTACCATCTGGAAAGTATCTACTCGGCACAATCAAAAATTCTTTTTTACAAAACACACATTCTGCCTTTATCTTATTCTGATTTGCGAGACCAAAACAAGACAAAGAACAAAATCTAGCGTCTTCCCGATCTACATCAAACGCCTTACCACAGATTTCACAAATTTTATTATAAATTATCTTTTTGATAAATTGCCTAAAACACGCCGCCGAACAATATTTGCCTTTTCCCTTCTTAAAAAGATACTCAGGTACTGTAAATTGTTTATTACAAGATTTACATACACAATTTACAGATTTTCCCTTATTCCAGGGGATCGTCTTATTACCCATGCATATAAGTATATAGAATAATTGCAAAAAGATGAAAAAAGTGGGGATTTAGGAATCTAAAGTTAGGCGAAACAAAATATCCTGACCTTCTTCTTTTTTTATGGGTTGTGCCAATGTGGCGTATCCGACTAATTCAAAATGTTCGTTATAAAGACCTATCTGGGTAACATACGTTGTGGGCCTTTCCATAACTATTTCTTTTTTGTTTCTATGCAGTGCGCCGGGAGAAGTGTCTATCTGGTAATATGTGGGATTGGTAGATGCATTTAATTGCCCTGCGGGCGCTCTGCATCTAAATATCTTAACAGGAATCTTGTTTGTTCCTTCAAAACTTATTCGCCATTTAAAATTGGTAGTAGTTGCCTGGCCAAAATCATTCGCGGAAGTTTCATCATTGAGACCACCACCCTTAAGAACAACTAGTCCTTCGGAATAGAATATATTGCCCACCAATGTGCCAGATACGGTTCCGCTAAATATTCCACCTCTGCCGTTGTCATAAAGAATTCTTTCATCGTCCGCGTTATCCAAATCTACCGCAACAAATGTCCCTGTTGCAATCTGTCTATCAAAGTAAATCTCAGGAATAGTTATTACTCTAAACCTACCAGTGTCAGCGCCAGTATATTGTGGAGTATAGTCATCATTATAGAAGCTATAATAATCATACAGCGTCAATAAAGATTGATAAAATTCTTTATTTGTGCCGCCAGATTCCACATCAATAACGTCAATAGACGCAGTAAATGGGCCATGTTTGACCATATCTGCGCCTTCTTTTTCCGAAAAGGCGGTATAGAGTCTATTGTTGAAGCTAGCTGATAAATATGGATTTTCTAAATATACACTACCAGTAGTTTGATCACCATTTAATTCAGAAGCACAAGATGGATAAGTAAGGATTTCTGTGTAAATAATGTCTTCGGACTTGAATTTATAAAAAGACATGTTGATATAATTAGAGCACTCCCAAAGCTTTTAGTTCTATTTCGGTTAATACTTCAAAAGTCATATTGTTTTGTGCACAATAAGCACGAGCGGCAGCAAATTTAAGTCTATTAATCTCATAAGTTATATAAAATGTTGGTTTAATTTCAATCAACTTCTTTGATCCGTCCACATATTCTATCAAAAAATCAACGATATAGTTTCTAGCGTGGCCCTCTTCATCTTGATATGACACTCGAATATAGTCTTTATGTATACTTTTTATATTCGATAGCTTGTCCAAATGTTCAATATAGCCCCTCTCCCATGACGAACTATAACATATTTCACAATTCATTTTTTGAGAAAAGATCTTGCCCTTGGCAAAAATATTATTATAGTCCCCGTTTATCCATTTGAGACTTCTAGTTGATGAAATTTTTGCACAATGATCTAAGGATAACGTTTTATCTTTCCAGAAACTATCATGAGTCTCATAATACTCATTTCTGGCGCTAGATAATATCTTTTTGGTCTCAGAAGAATGATGTTTCCCGAACATTGGATGATTTTCTTTGTTTTCAAATCTTTTCTTTTGGAGGGCGGATTGTTCATCGCCGGATAATGCATTATCTTTAAGTTGTTTTGCGAGACGATCATGTTGATGGTCCACATAGCATCTATTAGAACAATATTTGTCTTTTGCACTAGAGGCGTTCAAAATAAACTCTTTTTTGCATCCGGCACATACTAAAATCTTTTTTTCATATCGATTTTCATTCGTATGTACGGTTGCGCAACTCCGAGAACAATAGATTACATCTCGACCTAGCTTAAGCCGACGAGTATAGCTACTTTTTTCAATAGCAAAATCACAATCGCAACCCGGACATCGCAAATTAACCACACTTTTGTAATTGTAATGTTTTCGCGCACAGGATCTAGAACAATATTTTTTATCCTTTCGGCTCGACAAAAAGGACTTACCACACTCAAGACATGACAACGAAATCATCATACGTATAAGTATAACGCTGCGTTGCAATAATGTCAATTTATTTATGTAGAAATTAACAAAAATGCTGCATTGCCATGAACAATCCGGCAAACGGCATCAAAAGTGGCAGAATAAAACTATATGACAATTTACATCTAAAAATTAATTCACTGTCCGGACTTTTCTTCACGGGCTCTGAGGTTTTCGCGACAGCCAAAAGATTATTGTTGATGTCGTAAAGTCCAATACTGCATATGTAGGTCCTTGTTTGATTGTCATTTCCCGACGTTGGCACAATTCTTCCATCACTATCTACGAAAGTTGGATTTGTAGAATAATTAAAATCACTATTTAGCGCCCTACAAAAATAAATCGTAGAATGCAAATTGGTCTGATTGTGGAATTGAACCTGATTGATTCTATTTCTGAGTCCGTCGACAACATGATCAATATTTCCAGAAATAGAAACTTGATTTAAAAACATAGTATTAGCCGTCGACCCAGACCAGTACATATTGTTCTCGGGGGCAACCTGCGCCGTGGGCATAAACACTCCAGTTGCCAATACAACGATACCCGCATTGTAATAAACTCTGCCCATTGCGGTTGAGCCTGAAAATAAATCCG
>Ga0209518_1004457_pt1 | contig 11195 bp, 10 predicted proteins | sample RifGroB1_FD_183993 | JGI IMG/M metagenome (GOLD analysis project Ga0209518, IMG submission 183993) | Groundwater microbial communities from Rifle, Colorado, USA - Groundwater B1 (SPAdes) (version 2) | ecosystem: Environmental > Aquatic > Deep subsurface > Groundwater | place: Rifle, Colorado... | reverse complement strand
ACAACATAATTAATGTTCGCGCCATTTCCTTTAATGGCAAAAAGATGAGGAAGATTATCCAGTACAACATTTTCGGGAGATACACTCGAAATGACTGACGTCCCTCCCACTCCTTTGTTAACACTCGAACGTAATTGCTTTGTCCCCAGGCCGATTCTGTTGTCCCAGGCAAAATAAAATCCCTTATCCGCAGTAGTGCCGGTGCTGCCTAAAAGCACTTGCATTTTATCAGCGGTATGATCAGTCAAAGCAGCACAAATAATAATAGTGAATTTCCCTGTGTTCTGGATGAAAGAAAAACTGCTTACACCGCCAACATCACCCACATAATCATCAGTGCTAAAGCTCAACCCCTGCCCATCCGGGGGCGGATCGTTCGCGTCTGCTGCCGTGGTAGATCCAAGATAGCCGTTGTACTTAGGCAGTTCCATCGTGGCTGTGCCGTCAAACCATGTGGGGAATAGATCATGGGCTTGCTGTGTGGTGTATTCGCTGCCTGTCCCTAGTAAATTTGAAAGATTAATAGCCATCACATTAGACAACACCACATCAACACTAGCATCTGCACCGAAAGTAAGATTAGCTGGCGTAATTTCCGCATTTGTTGGCGTAAACACTATTGAATATTTCACAGCATCAGTTGTTAAAACTTGTGTTAATTTAAGGTTATAACCATTGCCCACATACAATCTGTTACCGCCAGAGGAATTTGTTCTCTTGGCAGTAAAAGTAACTAACCAAACACTTGTGATGCTACTGGAAAATACCCCCACCTGGTGAAACCAGTTATTAATACTTGCCGTAACACTTCCAGATCCAGTGAATAATTGTTGATTGCTTGATACCGATTTATTAGTTAGATTGGCATTAGCAACCCAATCATCAGCCACCCCATCGGCGTTAGTATCCATTGCAAAATTACCATTAGTCACAATATTCGCCGGGTACATCACTTCGCGCTTGTTGTTCCACAGTGTCTGCCCGTCCGTGGTTTTTTGGTAGCTCTGGTTTGCTTGGGAGGCTAGTTGGAGATGGGCACCTCCGCAGTAGAGATATTTACTAGCATCTCCTACATACGCTGCGGTCTGTCCTTCTATATCATTCATTCTCACATAACTTATGGGGCTTGTAGCACCAGCGCCGGAATTAAAAATGATTTTGCAAAGATATACTCCATCTCCTAATAATTCTATACTTCCTTCGGCGTTTGACGTCTCTCCTACTACACCATTTTCCAAGTCGAAATAAGCTCGGCAACCTGTACCAGCTTTATTTGTAACATGTAGCCTGAACCACGGCCTATTGCCATTTTTGGCACAACAAGCAAAAATATAATCCGTGTTATCAGCGAACGCGGGATTTTGATCTACGCCGTGGCCTGTATTAGCAACCGTCTCAGTAAGTCTTGTTAATATAACTCCACCTGAGGCTGTAATTTGATCGCCGAGCGTTACCCCTGCTTTCGTCCACGCTGCGTTGCTAAAATCCTCACTCCACTTGAGCAGGTTCCGCCAATTATCAAAACGATACTCCGCAACCAAGCCCCTCTGCACAATCCCCTTCGGCTGCATCAATATATTTCTTTTCACCGCTGAACTGAGCATTATATCACCCCTAAATTGCAGCTACGTTTAGCGTGATTGTTTTAACCGTTGATGCACTCGGAGTATATGCCCCGATTGTCTGCAGGACACCGTAAAGGGTAGTTGAGGCAGCGGCCAACTTACCAACAAAATTGACTGCATCAGCTTGACACCACACCGTATCGCCGTTATCTACAATGTCGGTGACGGAGATGTAGCCCAAATATTTCGCCCGGTCCCCCGAAGGTAAATTATAAGCGACATTGTCAGTTATGGCCGTGGGAGCAGCATCATACAGATGTAGCCTGAAACCCGTCATGCCTGCTGGGATTACAGCGGCGTCAATGCGAATCTTTGCACTCAGAATAACGAATGCACCGCCAGCAGTAGCAAGTACATCAGCAAATTCAAGGTTTGCAGCCGCATCTTCACCAACAACATCCAACGCCGCGTAGGCCGTAGTGTCATCCGGCCTGGTCTGTGAGTCGGAAGGAGCAGTGCCTGTTGGATTTTCTGTTACGGCGACATTGACAGTGTCCGTAATCTTCTTAATCCCATCGGTGTCCTTGATAGCTGTTAAAATATCAGTAATGTCCGACACCTTGAACCTCTTCCACTTATCCGCGACGGCATCATAGGTTAACAAAAAAGCTGAAGAAGAAAGCGACTGGGTGAAATCCTCGACATCACCCAGGCTGGCATGAACATGAACAAACCTATCTCCATCCACGTTTGTTATCCCGGTATAACCTAATTTATTATCGCCGGCAGGCAGGGCATCCGTGATCTTTTTGATCCCATCCGTGTCCTTGATCGCGGTGAGCAGCGCTCCCAGATCTCCAGCAGCTGCTAATGCCGTTACAATATCGGCCAGCGTTTTAGTCCCTGCGCCAGCGCCAGTGATAGCATCGCGCAAATCGGATAAGGCAATATCTAACTGCCCAGCTGACCCTAGAGCCGTAAGCACATCCCCGAGAGTGGCTTCCGATGCCACCAGTCCCAGGGCTGTTAAAACATCCCCAAGGGTGGCTTCTGTTGCCAGCGTGGCCACGGTTGCCTCTGTGGCTGCCCCGGTCGGGAGTGCCGAAGCACTGATCTCCAGGGTGGTGGTTGGGGCCAGCACCAACCTCCCGCTGCTATCAACCGCCAAGGGGACCAGGGTCCAGTAGGTGCATTTGACCTCAATGCTTGCCGCAAGAGTAGTCAAGGCCTCGTCGGTGTAGAGTGTGATTTCCCCCGCGTTGCTGTCAACTTCCCCGGCTGTTGTCCCAACATACAGTGATACTCCAGTGTCCGTCCTCCTGGGCAATACGTCAGCAGCTGTAATGTCCCCATCTCCATCGGCGTCCAGGATGGGCTTGCTGGCTGCCGTGAATACCCCGTTGGCATCCGTGGTCTGGGTATCGTCGACTACCTGGACCGCAACCCAGGCGACGTAATTCAAGGCATTGGCGCCAATCTGAAATGCACAAACCGGTATATTGTTGCTGTCCTTTTTCAGCGTGAAGGTTTCTACCATTACAGCCACCTCTCATTGTACGTAATTTTGACCCTGGCCCGGCATCCATTCGGGCTTGAGTAGGTCAGCGTGTTGTTACCGGCCAGGAGCAGCGGGAAAGTCCCATCGTGGTACCGGAGGGCGTTGGATCCGTCCAGTTGGACCGTCTTGCGGTCGGTGTCCAGGTAGACCTTCTGGGCGTCGGCCACCACCCCGGTGTAGCTGCAGTCGTCCCCGTTGACGTCCAGAGTAAAGCCCTCGGCCAGCGAGGTCAGGGTAATGTCTGGACAGACTCCCGCGCCCAAGGCCGGGAATGCGGCGTAGCCCGTGATGGCCGGGTTCTGGACCTCCGCTAGGAATGGTGTGCTGGCGGTCCCGCCGTTAGCCAGGGTCAGCTCATCTCCGTTATTCATTTCCTGCTCTACCACTGTGGGGGTAACCGCGCAGGCGTATGGCAGGCAACGGAACTGCAGGCTAAACTCACCCATCATGACAACCTGATCCAAGTCAATCTGATTGCTTAGCTTTGCCCAGTAGAAAACGTCAGGCTCGTCATCAAAAATCAGCTTCGCTCTGGCTGCAGTGTAAAGCCAGGCAGCTATTTGCCTGGCTTTCTGTCGTAGGTTTACCTGGGATATCCCGGGAAAAGAGCATCGGATTTCAATATTTCGATCCCTGAAGGCCCCCGGGAAAAGGTATTCGCCATCCACTTCCGGGATTTCAAGGTACTTGTCACTCATCCCCGGTAGGATGGACCTATTTTTTGATTTCATGTAAATACTAAAATCACTGTGCGGAATACCATTAAATGAAAATCCGTAGACCGTCAAGGCCGTCGCCCCCCGGATCCGCGCTGGGCCGATTGAGCCAGGCTGTAAAGTTCACTGCTAACTGCTTTAATATCGTTATCGTCCCTGACATTGATAGGGCCTGAGAAGTTTAGATTAAATATTGTTGTCCCGGGAGCAGCTGCAGCCGGTTGTAGAGCTGCACCGGATGGTAAGTTAACCGCCAGGTTGGCCCCAATTCCATTTAACATTAGTGCCGCGTCGGCCACCGCTTCCTTGATGTCAGGTATCCCGGTTCGTATCCCTTTGGCAAACATCTGCACCAGGTTAGGCGCCCATGTATCCGCGTCTGAGCCTGGGCCTTCTTTGGCCGGAGAATGGAAACCCAAAAAACCGGCAACTGCTCCAACGGCTTCTGAAGCAATGTTTTTCAGGCTGGCTATTTTCGACTTGATACCATCAATAAAACTGTTCAGCAAGTTGCGGCCCCAGTCCCATGCCTTATTAGCAAGCCCGCTCAAACTATCGCGGATATCATCGGCAATGCTGGTTATAGTCGAGCTAACCTTTCCCCAGACAGTTTTAGCCGTGCCCGAAATATTGTCCCATGCGTTTTTTAGATCTCTGGAAATCTCACTCCAGACCCCCGAGAGCTTAGATGCTATGCCATTCCAAATAGCTGCAGCGGTTCCTGAAATGGTGTTCCAAGTTCTATCAAGCCAGCCGGTGATTTCGTTCCAAACTCTTTCGGTGGTCTCTTTAAGCGAATTCCAGAAACCGGTTATGGCGTCCACCAGGTTTTTAAAGTAGTAATTGTGATCATATAGCCAGCTGAATGCGTTACCAATAAACTCTTTGATGCTATCCCATATCTCAACCGTCTTGGCTTTAATGTCGTCCCAGTGCTTTGTCACGCCGTAGACAATTAATCCAATTGGACCGGTTATCACGGCCAGGATTAAAGGCCCCCACTGCCGCAGGAAATCCATTATGTTATTGGCGGCGTTACTAAACGCGGTTTTTACCCCCTCCCAGAGGCCGACGACAGTTTGACTAATATCATCCCCCCACTGACGCCAGGCCAGGGCAAGGCCCGCGACGGCTGCGCCGACTAACGCTATTGGTATCAGCACAGGAGCCATAGCGGTAATAGTCGCTATCGCGGCAGCTCCGGCAGCTGTAGCCCAGGTAATGAAGGCCGGGACTATGACCCATAGCAGCATAGCAGACAGGGCCGGACCGATAACATCAAAGTTGTTTTTAACAAAATTAAACGCCTCAACAACACGGGGGATAACTTGCCCGACCACGAAAGTTATCGCAACTGATATAACACTAAATACTTTTTCGACAACGGCTTGGATCTGGGGCATGTGTTGGATTGTCCAATCCAAGAACGCATCATAAGCCGGTAATAGTTTTTCTCCTAACGTTATTACAATTGTATTAAAACTAGCCTTGACCTTGTCGATGGTTAACCGTTGCTTTCCGAAGGCATCCTCAGTGGCGCCGACCGCCTCTTTCATTGCATTAGTCTTTTGGGTAAAGTTATCTGCCTGTGAACCGGTCAGCGCCAGTACGGCGCCCTTGGCCTCGACGCTGGAAAAAAGATTGGAGAAAGCTATCTCGTTACCACCGACCGATTCTTTCAGCTTGGTTAATATCCCGCCGAGGCCTTCGCTCTCAATGGCCGTCTGCCCGTTCTCGTAACCCAGTTTCTGTAATGCGGTCGCCATGTCTTTTGAAGGCTGTAAGAAGCCTTGAATAGTTGCCCGTAGCTGGGTGGTAACCTCGGCAGTTCCACCGGTTACCCCGGTCAGGGTGGCCATAGCCCCAAATAGTTCCTCCTGCTTAACTTTCATAGTCGAGGCAAGAGGTATCACTGCGCCCATGGACGCGGCCAGCTCTGGAAAAGTGGTTTGCCCTAGCTTAACAGTGAGGAATGATAGGTCGGAGGCCTTCTTAGCAGCCTCAGCAGAGGTGTCGCCGTAACCCTTAGTTACTGCAGAGAGCAAATTTACTGAATCAGTAACCGTGGCATTCCCTGCGGCAGCTCCCTTGGCAGCTGTTTCGAGGATTTTCATAGACTCTTCGGATTCACCAAAGGCTGAAATAACTTGATACAAACCGTCGGTAAGAAGGGTGGTAGTTGCTCCTGTCGACTTGGATAATTCCTTAACCGCTCCGCCTAAATTCCCTATTTTGGTTTTAACATCACCGTCAAGCAAAGTTCCGACATTAGCCATCTCTTTCTGGAAATCCTGCGCAGCATTTAGAGCCCCCACACCGAACACCGCCGCTGCGCCTCCTGCTGCAACGGCTAACGCCCCTCCGGCCTTGGCAGCAGCGCCAATAAAATTGGTGAACGTTCCGGCAAGGCCTTTGCCCTTTTTATCAGTATCATCGATCTGTTGATTAGCTTTATCGTTGTTTATGAAGACAGAACCGAACAGTTTGAAGATCTCCAAAAACGCTCACCTGCCTTTCGGGCCAAAAGAAAAAACCATCCCTTAACCGGGTGGCTCTATTTCCGCTTCTCGTATGTGGCTATGACCTGCATCATTTCTGCTTCGATCTCATCAGCCGATTTAAGTGGCTGGTTAGTAACTTTCTTAAAACCCTCTTTGCGAAAGTCCTCTAAGCTCATGTGCTTGATGAACCCAGCTGCCATTAATGGATACATTTTGCTCCAAAGACCCCACGCTGCCTGCTCCTTTTCTTTTTCAGAGGCGTACACCAGGTAGTCGGCAGCTGCTGATAATGGTAAATCCGATATAGCTGCCCAATCATAGACCTGTGATAGTAATTCAACTATTCTTGGGCCTCTGACTTGACAGCAAATTTGAAAAAATCGGCTAATCCCTTCTCGGGAAGCAATTCCTGAATGAAGGCCACTAGATCTACTTCCTCAGCCTCTTTAACGCTGATTTTTTTAATATCAGCAACCAGGGCATAAATCTCCTGCTCTGCCAGATGGGCTTTACGGACCACTTGCATTATTATGTCGGCGCCAACCTTTTCTTGAGATGCTTCGGGGTCAGTGATTTTCAGATTTAACTTATCCACAATTGCCGATATTTTAACGCCCTGTTTAAGTGTAAGCATTGTTTACCCCCTGCCCATAAAATACAGGAAAGAGGCAAGGTATAACCCCTGCCTCCCCATGGTTTTGGTTCTATGACGCCGTAGTGAAGTTGACTGCGACAGGATCCATCGTATTGCCAGCAATGTCGCGAACGCCCGCGATTGTCCAAATGTAAGCGGTTCCCGCGTCCAGACTGGAGGTCGGATCAAAGGTTGCAATTTTGGTTGCGCTGCTGTAAGTCAAAGCCCCAGCAACAATTGAACCGTCGGATACCTTAATCAGTCTGGAGTTATTTGTCGTGATATCTCCAGCCCGAACGGCTTCGCTGAATTCAGCCGCCAAGTTGGCGGTTACGACCACGTTAGTCGCTGCATCAGCCGGTGTAGTTGTTACGGTTGGCAGAACTGCGTCGTCACTGAGCGAACCAACGTCCTCAATTTCAAACAGGTCACTCTGATCCTCTGGATCCCAGTGGGCATGTATTTCGAGGTTAATCACTCCATCATCTTTGGGCTTAGCCGCAAGGCTAAAATCCGCCTCATTCATGGCATTATACAGGGTGATTTTTTTGTAGCCACCCCCGGTTACCTTGGCAAACATAACCACGTTCGTCAGGTACTTTGATGCAGCAATCACACCGCCGGTTCCGTTGGTTATTTTTGAGGTTATTTCACTATAATCCGCATGCGGCATTAATAGCCCCAGAGTTGTAAGGACGGTATTCAGCATGCTAACTTTTAACATAGCGTTAATCTCATCAATTACCTGCATGCCCTTAGTCTTGCCCAGCTTCCCGTCATACTCAATGTCGCGAATTACTTTTGATGCGGTAAACTCGCCGCCGCCCTTGGTAGGACCGAGCTTCAGCTGGTCGACTTCTCCATAATTCAGATAGATTAACCCGTAATCAATCTGAATATTTTCAACCTGTTCAGTAGTAAGGTTGTTAGCCATATTCCAACCCCCTCTTTAAATAAATCGCATTTGATAAATGTACTTTCTGCGTTTGATCCGCTCTTCTTCATCGGTCAGGCTCAACCTGGTGTCACGGAAAAACGTCAATGCCGCTTTGCCGTCAGCCCCCAGGTCGAGGATCACCGAGTTTTTATTGATCTGTCCATCGGCAACTGCCATCATGGTTTCAAGGGTGGTAGTGTCATCTGCCTGGTCCCAGCCGTCCAGCTCCAGCATAAACATTTCATACTCACCGGTATTAATGGAGTTGGGCAGATCAAATATCAGGTAAGGATACTGCACGTTTTTGGGCGCCACCTGGTAGTACGCGCGCGGGTGAGCCGTAAGCAGGAGTGATTTTATAGCTTTTCTGATCTCAAGAATGTCAATCATCAGCTATCTCCTCTTCCTCCTTGATTAGCCCCCTGGCTCGGTTTTCATCCTCAATAGCCTTGAGGTATTTGCCTTGTATCAACCGGATTTGGTCGATATTCTCAAAAACGGCGGGGCGAAGAAAGGGTTGTGCTTCTGTTTTTGACGTCCCGAATTCTACTAAATGGGCGTGATAGGCGTATTTGTATTTCCTTCTTTTCGCCCGAGCGCGATCATACACCCCGATCTGTAAAATAGGGACGCCCTTTCTTTCGCCCTGCATGCTTTTCCCCAGGATCCTAACCCAGGTTCCCACATTTCTCTTAAGCGTCCCTTTGTCTACTGGCACTCGCCTTTTAACTTCTTTGCGCAAAAACTTAGCAACCTCTTTCAAGGCAGCCCTCTCAAGTTCGGCCATGACCTGTTTTACTTCTTCTGACCGTGAAATGTACTGGACTGATGCGCCGGCATACTTTTTTAGATCTCCGGTTCCGTTCAGAATTACGTTTTGAACAACTCCGGCCATTTACATCACCCCGTTTTCAAAAGCCGCCCGTTTGACCGTCAGGCTGTATTCACCAGGCCGGAGCAAGCTAACTCAATCCGCTCATCATCACGCTCAAAAGTTCTAATTATGCTGTACTCCTTACTGTTATAACTGAGCTTAGATTCGTCATTGTATTCCCGGGTCCAGATAATAAAAGTCAATTCTGGCTTTAACCCGGTAGCTGCCGCCTGGTAAAATTCAGACTGTCGGACTGATTTCTTTTCGGCAAAAACTTCGCGTTCGGTTTTAACCTCAATGGGGTCACCTGGATCATTTTGATCATAGGTAACCCCAATGAGTTTAATTACTTTGTCGTGGCGCATGTGACCACCCCATTAAACTATCAGATATGCATCCACCTGTTTTCCGTTCAATGCGCTGTTAAGATCCATGGTGTTACTCTCTACAGCAGTGCTACTAATAGCCACCGTTGGAGCCGTTCCCTCTTTTACGCTGTCCAGGTACGCGGCCAGAACAGTATTAAGGGCCAGCTTATACGGTAACCCAAGAATATCATTCAATCCAACAGACACGGCGTCGATTGCTACCCCGGCAGTGGTATTTGCAGAAGCTCCGAAGGTTACACCCACAGAAGGGGTATCTGTCATTGCCATGGACATTGTGCCGTCGTTGGCAGCGTCTGCAATTGCTGTCAGGATTACGTTTGCCCCTGCACCGGATACGGTGAAAAATGAAGTAACGTCTGCATCAAGCCCAAGTGCCGTTCTTATTTTCGATGCTACTTCTTCCGGAGTATCATCAGCAGCTGTCAGTTCAATATTTACAGCCTTCGGGCTGTTATTCATGTTGGCAGCTGTTACCGTGAATACGATAGTTCCCACGCCACTTGAGCCAGCTGTGACTTCGATTGTTTCAACCTGCTGTACAGGTGCTACTCCGGCAGTGGTGTTTGCAGAAGCTCCGAAGGTGACGCCGGTACTGTCAGCATCAGGCAGCGTGATTGCCATAGTGCCATCGTTGGCTGCGTCGGTTAATGCCGTCAAAATTACGTTAGCATCCGCACCAGATACCGCAAAAAACCCGGCTACGTCCGCATCCAGGGCCAGGGCTGCTCTTACTTTTGTCGCCACGGAATTTACATCATCAGGAGCTACGCCGGGAGTGGTATTTTCCGAAGTTGCAAGGGTTAAGCCTGCGCTTGTGCCATCATCAACGGTTATTTCCATGCTGGCGTCATTGGCTGCGGCTGTTTTGGCAGTCAGGATAATTTCAGCGTCTGCTCCGCTTATGGTGAACCATGCGGCCACATCGGCATCAAGTCCGAGCGCCGTTCTAATTTTGCCGGCGACGTCTGATGCAGTATCACTGTTGGCTACGGCTACATTCAGTGTTTTGGGTGAGCCGTTCATGCCATCCGCAGTGACAATAACCTCAGCATCGCCTACGCCAGCTACTTCAATAGCGCCCAGAACGGTGACGGTCTCTACCTGCTTAGTTCCTACGACGGCAACGGAGACGTCTTTGGGGCTGTTGTCCATTCCAGCTGCGGTTACTCTTACGGTTAGAGTCCCTGCCACTGTTGCGGCGCCAGTTACTGCAACAGTTTCTTTTTGCGCTACTCCAAGCGCACCCGCAGTGGTATTGTCGCTCGCTCCAACTGTTACGCCGATATCGGGAGCATCAACCATTGTTATGGCCACGGTCCCGTCATTTGCTGCAGGGGTAAGTGCTGTTATGATGATATCCGCATCAGCCCCGCTCACGGCGAAGAAAGCGGATATATCCGCATCCAATCCGAGGGCCGTCCTGACTTTTGCAGCCACTTCAGCGGCTTCGTTATCGTCAGTGGTTACGGCGACATTTACCGATTTCGGACTATTGGTCATGCCTGCAGCGGTTACCACTACTACCAGGTTGCCGTCCTGGGTACAGCCGTTGGTTACTGTTACGGTTTCGACCTGTGCAACCGGTGCGTGAACCTGGGCAGGAAGGTCAATCTGGGTGACGGTTTTGAAGGCTTTGGCCCCGTCTACCGTCACATTGCCGTTTAGCGCCAGCGTTTCAGTGATTTCTTCATCGGCATAATTGGTGCCAGTTACAACGACATCCCCTGCAATGCCGCCTACGTTCCCAACAACGCTCAGCGCGCGCGGAACGGCGGGGTTAGTAATCCCTGCTGTGATTTCCTGAGCCTCAGCCCCCAGGTCAGTGGCGGTCAATACACCATTAGCGCTAGCCGCCGGTGCATCATCTTCTGCTACAACCAGATGGGCAAGATAGGCATGGTCACAGGCCACGCCTGAAACATCCGTTTGGATAGTTTGCCCCCTTTTAGAATTGAAAGGATGCATGCTTCTTGATACCTCCTTAAATCGTGGTAAAACTTAACACCGTGTAACCCAACGTC
>Ga0209518_1004449_pt1 | contig 11206 bp, 28 predicted proteins | sample RifGroB1_FD_183993 | JGI IMG/M metagenome (GOLD analysis project Ga0209518, IMG submission 183993) | Groundwater microbial communities from Rifle, Colorado, USA - Groundwater B1 (SPAdes) (version 2) | ecosystem: Environmental > Aquatic > Deep subsurface > Groundwater | place: Rifle, Colorado... | reverse complement strand
CAATATGGGGCGAAAAAAATACGGAATTAAAATAGGGGGGCAGGTTAAAATAGCATCTCATATCGGGCACGGCGGAACAAAATTTCCGCTTGGTAAAACAGGGACAATAATGCAGATATTTCCATCATCCGTCGTGGTTAAAATTGAAGGAGACGATAGGGAATTTCAGGTTTTAAAGATTGAAATTTAAAAATGGTTAAATTTAAAAATATTAAAATTGGAAATGTTTTAGAATATAAAAATTCTAGAAATAGTAAAAAAACTATTTTTATAGTTTTAAATAAAAAACGATATAGAACACGACGATATGAATTGTTTTGGTTTGTTCTTGCCTCCGAAGGGCGTGTTCGGCACGGATGGAAAATATTTTCAGAATTTAACTCTTATAAAAAGTTGGGTTAATTTTCAGGCTGGCATCAAAAATGATTTTAAATATTCAACAAATAATTCCACTCCTTAAAAAAGGAACTTTAATAGAATGGATTTATTCTCCGTTCGGAGGAAAAATAGTTTGTGTCTTTTTAGATTTTAATTCAGTTCCAAATGGAAATTTTAGTGGAAATTTTTTTATTTTAAATTGGAAAAATTTATATAAAAAAATAAAAACTCTAAAAATCAGGTATAGAGTTTCGCTTGCGGAGGCTTTGCCTCCGGCAAGCGTTTTTAGGTTAAGTTCATTAAAATCATTGGTTAAAGTTTTTGAGTTTTCTTGAAGGTTTAACTAAAATGAATAATTTTAATGAGTTTGAATACCTGACAAATTTAGAATTTTAAAAAATTAAAATGATAAATCCAAGCAAAATCAAGATTGGGGATTTATTAAAATATTCCCCACCTGGACATAAATTTTGGTTTATTGTTTCTGGAATTAAAAAGAATAAAGAAAGATATATGTTTAAATGGTTTATTATTAAATTCAAATCAAACGATGAGACAGAATTAGTTAGGTGGATTACAGCAATGGATTTGGTTAATTATCACAAATTAAATAAAAAATAACCTATGAAACAAATGAGTTATATCGGTAGAAAAATTAGTGATAAAATTAAAAATAAAAACAGAAATAAAATTTTATATAATTTAGCAGAAAAAATTAGAGAAAGAATTTTTGATGAAATAGAGAACAAATTCTATTTTAAAGTTTATTTTGAAGTTGGGGCTGTGATTAATGATAAAATCTACGAAATTCAAATCCACAAAAGACTTTTAAAATAAAATGAAAATTTTTTCTTCTCTAATCTGACGCAAAGAATATACGCCACAGCGTATTCCGTTTGCGTCAGGGTTCGCCCTTGTGCGGAGCGAAAACCTCAATCGTTTCGGGTTGGCACGCGTTCTGTATATATAACAGGGCGTTATGATGGAATTTATAGACACAACCCATTCTGAACTTGTTCGATACAAGGAAAAGACTTTGGATGAATTCCAAAGCAAACTTGTTAATATCGTTCTTCATTCTGACAAAAATGCTATTGGTGAAGCCGTAGCAGGATCGGGAAAGACTTTTACTGAGGAGGCCGCGCTTTCTCTTTTGTCAGAAGAAATTAAGAGAAAGACTTTTGTTTGTGCTTTTACAAATCGAGATGAAGCAACTCTTCAAGGAAGACTTCCAAACTTTCCAGGCGAAATTTTGAATACACATAAGACAGGACTTCGTCTTATTTCCAGAAAGTTTGGAAGAGTTCAAATCGATCCAAAGAAAGATTGGGAATATTCTGTTAAGGAAATTGAAAATTCTGGACGAGAAGAGGGCGCAGAAGAAGTAAAGCGCGCTGTTGTTCTTGGTAAGGCTCTTTTGAGCGAAAGCGCCGAGGATATTGAAAATATTTGTTTCCAATTTGGTATTGGAGACAATGAATTTCCGCAAGAAGAGATTGCCTCTCTTGCTTGGCAAGCAATTAAGAAAAGCACGGAAGAGGTTAATAGAGTTAGTCTTGACGATATGATTTATTTTCCATGGGCGCATAACATCGCGCTCCACGATAAGGAATTGGTTGTTGGGGACGAAATTCAAGATTGGTCTCCAGCACAAATTTGGCTTGTTGCTTCAAGGGTTGCCAAGGGCGGGAGATTTATTGGCGTCGGAGATAGAAAGCAAGGTGTGTACTCTTGGCGCGGTGCTGATAAAAACGCCATTCCAAATATCCAAAAACAATTTAATGCTGTTGTTCAACCACTTTCAATTTCATATCGTTGCCCAAAGGCTGTTGAAAGCCTTTTGAAAGGTTTTTACGAAGATTGGCAATTTCTTGTGCCAGAATGGGCAAAGGAAGGCAGAATTAACAACGGAATGCCTCTTGAAGAGGCAATTGAAAATCATAAACTTGGCGACCTTTGGATGAGCCGAACAAATGCTCCTCTCGCTTCAATTTGTTTTGCTTTTTTAAAGAGAGGAATTCCTGCCAATATTGTTGGAAAGGATATTACAAAGGGATTAAAGGCTCTCATTAAAAAGAGTAAGGCAGGAACCACAAAGGAACTTATGAAGTTTCTTGCCGAATATGAAGCCCAGGAAATTGATAGACTTAATTCTCTCGGCCGAGATGTATCAAAGTCCATTGAGGCAGTTCAGGATAAGGTTGAACTTTTGATTGCTCTCGGCGAGAGCACGCACAATGTAAGTGAAATTATTTCTAATATGGATGAAATCTTTTATGAACCCGATGAAAAGCCCCAAGAGCAAAAGGGGCGCGGAAGACCAAAAAAGATTAAGAAGCCTCATGTTATTCTTTCAACGGTTCATAAGCAAAAGGGCGGCGAAGCAGAAAGAGTTTTTATGGTTTCAAAGACTTGTCGGCCCGACAGAGGAGAAGAAGAAAAGAATATTTATTATGTTGCCACAACCAGAACAAAAAATGAATTGAGTTTTGTGGATGTGGATTGAGGAAGCAAAAATGGCAAATTTCATTCTTGTAATTAAGGCTTTAACGGAGCCGGAGGCAAAAAGTTATATTTCCGAGCGAGGTTTTCCGGCTATTGAAATAATCAAACTCGGGCAATATAACGAATTTAAGATAAAGATTGTTTCCGACAATCCAAAAACCGAACTTCACCTTGGCGAATGGATGAACGAAGAAAAGAACATTCCGTTCCCGACGGGAACGCTTCTTTATTATAGAAGGGATTGAAAAATGATGTCAAAAAACCATCTGCGAAATATCTCCATTGACGAAAATGGAAACATTGAATTTTTCTTTTTTGAAACAGGAGAAGAGGCGTTTTCTGCCGAGAAATTTTCTCTTGGGTCAGAGACGAGAATGGCTCTTGAAAAAATCAAGAGTGATATTGAGTTATTCAATGAGCAACTTTGCTTTCATCTTGCCGGCAGCGAAACAAAAGAAGACGGTTATTATTTTTGCGAAAATTGCCAACTTTGGGCTCTGGATGAATGAAGAATTCAAACAAAAAAATTAAAACAAATGAATTAGGAACAAAGTTAAGAAATAAACTAGGATCAGAATTAAGAAAAATAAATATTGCTGGTCGTTTTGGCATTTTTATAAAGGCAGAAACCAAAATTCTTGAAGAAGTTGATTACCAACTTTGGTATGAAGTAAAAGATGAAATAATTCTTTATATAAAACATAATGAAAAATTTTCAATTAGAAAAACATAAAATTGGTAGAATTTTTCGTTTCAATTTCTTTGAAAGAGAATTCTGCCACGTAGATTTGCTTTCTTTTGTCGCCGGGCAAACCGGAGAAGCAACATTCCATTCTTATCTCGTAAAGAAAGTTATAAACGAGGAGATTAAAATCATGATGAATATTACTAAAATTCGTGATTGGATGCGAAAAGAACTTTCTCTTAATTTTGAAGAATATAATGATTGTGGAGAAATCAACTGCACCCTATTGGCAGAAAATTGTTGCGAAGAACTTGACGGCTATGAAGGAGAGGATTACGATATTCCAGAAGAGTTTTATGATCTTGCTGTTGAAATTGCTGAAAACTTTGAGGAAGATGAATGAAATTTGAAGAAATCAAGTGCGGAAAACTTTATAGAATAAAAGACTATGATGGGTTTTGGTCAGTTTTTATTGTTATTGAAAAATTTGAAGACTGTTCCAAATATAAATGTTTTGTTATAAACAATTCCGAAAATTTTTCTGGAGTTAGAAGATATTCATTTATTTTTCGTTTTGAACAAAAAATTTGGTCAGAAATTAGAAAAAAATGAGCCTTACAAATTTAATTGTTCTCTTGATTTTATTCGTCATGGCTTCCATTATTTCAACAATGGAAGAAAAAATTTCCGATAAAATGTTTATTATTTTTGGAGCAATCCTAGCGTTTATTTTGAGTTTTATTTTCGTTTTCAGCCCATAAAAAATGACGCCAGAAGAAAAATTTGATGCGCTAAAGGTTAATCTCTCTTTGAGAGAAAGAAATCATTATGGTATCATTTTAAAAATGGATTTTTTCCCATCTGAATATCTGAAGAGGATAAAATTCTTTTGTTTTACCTGCGGAACCATATCAACTTTGTCTTTCACTAGACATAATGAGTCTGAATTAAGAAATTGGGAAATTATTTTTAAATGAAAAGTTTAACGAAAATTTATTCGCTTGATGAAGCGTGCGAAGAAATTAAAGTTGGAAAGTATTTTCGTTATATATCGAACCATATGGCGCCGCTCGAAAGATGGGACGGAATATTTTTGGAAGAATATGAATTCTGTTATGATCATTTAATGGTTAAAGTTTTTCTTTTAAAAAATTTAAATAGTCCTAAAATTATTACTGGATATTGCAATGAATTTATTATAAGAGACGAAACGATTAAAAGAGAAAATAATGGACTTTGGCTCTTAAAATAAAAAAGAAACAAAAATGTTTCAAATTTTGGATATATTCAATTCCTCCTACGGAGGAGATCAAGATCTTTATTTTATTAAAGAATTATGTGATGAACAACAAATTGAAGAAAAATTAAGAAAACATTAATCTGCGATTGTGGCAATGGTAATACGCCAAAAATTCACACCGGCGCAATGGAGCAACAGGGTTCTCCCTAATTAGACGCGAGAAGCGAAGCCTTCCGGCAGTGGCACGCGACTTGCTTTAAGATATGTCAATCCTAATCGCCGATCGGTTGCTTCCGCGGAGTTAGGGGTTGTCAAATAAAGAAGCAAATTTTTTGACGAACTTATTGGTCGCCAAAGAGCCTATTTGTTGGTATTTGAATGTTTTTCCAACGGAATAGGACGACGACGGAATAAGTTAGAAAATAAAGCATTTACACCAGTTTTCTGTCCCGTTTCTGCGACAAAAAACGGGGCATTTTTTAAGAGAATTAAATGGAATTTGTTCTCTTAAAAGTTTTTAGCAGAGACCCCTCCCCTCTGCGCGACAATAAAGTTTTCCCCGTTTTTCTTTTCCGTGAAAAAATGGGGAGTTTTCTTATGGAGCGTTGGCGCAAACGGAAGCGCAACGGATTTCTAATCCGTAGGTTATTGGTTCAATTCCAATACGCTCCGTCCTTTGGTTGGAGAAGAGGTTGAAAATGACACTTTATCGTTTTTCGTTTCCAATTCCAGATTATTATGGAGAAGCAATTTTCCCCCAGTTTCTTTATGTTGAGGCGGAAAATTATCCAACAAAGGAGCAAGTTCAAGAAATTTTGTTGCGAAAACATAACGAGGATATCCAATATCCAGAATATCTCCAAACTTGGAATGAATGTTTGAAGTGTCTGGAAACTTTGGAAAAGTGGCCGAATTTGCGTCCAGGTCTATTAGAGACAAATTCCTTTTGTGAAACCGAAAAATTTGGACAATATCCTTTTGTTGTTAAGGTTATTGTTCCTGAAAGGATTTGAAACATGTCTTTAAGTAAAAAGATTACTATCAACATAATTTCTCTCGAGGAAGGCGGATATGAAGTTTTCATTTGCGACGAAGCCGGAAAAGGAGAAAACTTTATTTGCGATGACAAGCCGACAATTTTTTGGGACGGTGAAGAGATTAAGGGTTAAAAAACCTTTGCCTTTCGTTTCGTTGCGTGTTTCTATGTTCTACACGGTGCATCAGACCGTTGAAAGGTTTTCGCCCGATTTTTCCTTTTGAGAGAAAATTATCGGGCAACTACGGGCATGTATCAGCTTTCCCTTATAAGGAATTGAAACTGTAATTGGTCACATGTGGGATCGTCACCCACCATGCCCACTTTCGGAAAAAATGGATAATTTAACAAAATCTCAAAAAAAATATTTTGAGGAATATGAAAAGTATAAACATATAAATATATCAGTTGGGATATATCAAATGAAAAATAATTCTAACATCAGAGTTGAAATTCAAACCATTAACGAAGAAATAGAAACTGTTATTGTCAAAACCTTAAAAAGTGGATATTCAAAAGAAAGAACCTTCCATTGGTGTAGGAAAAATTTAGAAAGAATTTAATCAAAAATGTATCCCTTCCAACACTTCCATTCTAAAATCAAACACGGCACTCTAATAAAATTTTATAACGAAATATTTATATGCTTTGATTTTCCAAGCGAAATAGAGAACTTGATTTCCGTTTCTCTTCAACAAGAAGAGGTTTTCAGGGTAAGAAAAGCAATTTCTATTAAATTTAATGGATACAGAATTCTTTCTTTTTATGATGGCCAATTTGAAATTGGTTGTTATAAAATCTTAAAATAAACTTTATTTTCGCCCGTTGTCTTCCTTTTTCACACCCGCCGTATCTCGCTTGCCACGGGGTTTCCCCTTAATCCTCTTCGCTTCCCCTTGCGCTCCCCAATTGGCACGGACATTGCTTAAATTAATGTGTGGAGGCTGAAGTGAATAATCAACACATTATTTCTGGTATTCAATCTATTTCTAGAATTCTTCTTTCTCTCGGAAAGACCGATGCCGACCTTTGCGGAAATGTGGGTTCTTAATTTGAGAATGACACTTTTGCCCTCCGCTCTTTTTGTTGGTGCGATAATGAAGCGCCAGAGCACGAAGAAGGTTGTCTGCCCAATTTTGAATATAAGAAGGGAGATTTCTGCGCAGATTGGTATAAACACATTAATCGTTGTTTTGAATGTGTAGAAATTTCGCCGGAAGAATGGAATAAGATTTTGATGGATTGTTTGAATTCTATTCAGAAGAAGTGAAATACAGTGCCCAATCTTCCAACTGACAAAGATCTTCTTATTAAAGATGAATTTGAAACTCTTATTGGTGATTTAGATGATGAAATTTATGATGCTTTACGAAAATTAAGCAAAATTGAATTATTGGCTTTGGTTAATGTCTTTCGTAAGACCCTTAAAGAAGAATATATAAAAGGATATTCCGACGCGCACAATATCGTTCATTTTGAAGAGGATTAATAAATGAAAATCATTCTTAACCCAAAATTCTCTACTTTTACTTCTGCCAGATTGTTCAACATTGTTTTTGAAATCTTTGATTGGCAAAGATTTTATTCGTCATTCATTTATTTAGACGGGCATTTAAAGTTGAAATTCCTTTTGTGTATTCTTCCAAGGAAGAAAAGACAATTTACTTCTCTTGGCGCTTATTTAAGAGGTATTAAATAAATGAAAATCATTAATGTGGCCGACATTGTTGAAGAAAATGGCAAGACATGACGAGAGAACAATCTTGCTCTCAAGCATAACAGAGTATTCCGTTTATTCAGTGCTTTATGACGAGAGCGAAGAATAAAAATGGACTTCTCAAACCTTATTGTAGCAATTCTTCTTGAAACAGATTATCAAAATGTTCAAAATGCTTGTGGCGGAAAATTCAATAGAAATGAATGGCTAAACAACTGGATTTATATGCAATTCTTAATTCTATTGAATTGGGATATAGCTTTAGGGAAAGTTAAATGCGAGAATATCTAACAATTGGTTCTTCTCCGGCAGAAGAAGATTGCGCACAGGTTGGCGACGATGATTATGATCAAAAATCTCGAGAAGAATGTCAGCGTTTTATTGAATTGATCAGAAAGAAATTTGGAGACGAACCCAAGGGCGCAAGACTTTCGATCAAGTCTTTCCTTCACGACTATGGTTCTTATCGTGAAGTTGTTTGTTATTATGACGACGAATTTCCAAAAAGCGTAGACTATGCTTTCAATGTGGAAAATAATGCTCCGGCGACGTGGGAGGATTAAAAGATGAAATTTTATAATATTTTCGTTTATGGATTTACAGATCCAGTGATTAGTGATCTTTATCCAACAGAAGAAGAAAGAGAAGATGATGCCAAATCCTTCATTAAAATAGAAGGAAAAACCGAAAATAATGTTTTCAAGTTGAATATTGCTGATAATGGCGAGCCCTGGGTATTCCCCTATCTTGCTGGAGATTTTGATTAAATAATAAAAAATGATCAGCAGACAAATGAAAAATTTAAATAGTTCAATATTTCTAAAATTTCTAGACATCTACGGTCTAGAAGTTGATAATATTTATAAATATCCTGAATGGATACATTCATATAATGAACTTAAAGCAAATTACAATAAAATTGTAAATTTAAAATGTTATTTAATAATAAATAATACAATTACAAATTATTTGTATTTTGATGAATTTAATAATTTGGCTGACGAGGATAATCGTGTTGTTGAAGCTGAATAAATGAAAGATTTAAACGAAAAGATTTCAATCTCATTAAATGAATTCGAGATTGAAGTAGAACGAAAAAACATAGGAAGAATTGGAATTGATCCTAACTTTAGTATAAGCAATATTTTTTTTGACGCCAAAAGATTTCTGACACCAGCCAGTTTTCTTATTCAAGATCAAATGTCGGTTACACTCAAGCGCAAGAAAATACTTTGGACATTACGATGAACCAAAAAGAATTAATTCAAACATATCTTAAAGGAGATATGTCCAAAAGTGATCTAGTGGGGCAATTATCTATCCGCCTTCGGAAAATTGAAGACATTAGAGATATTCTTCTTATTTTTAAAGATAAACCAGATGATTTATTTGAACATTTTTTCTCCCACCTTATAGATTGTGGAAACGCAATTCTTCGCGGAGAAGAAATTTTTTATTTTAATTCAGCACATAAAATTTCTTTCAATAATGAAACCATTAATGCTATTCGTGAATTTTGTTATGTTTTTAACATTAAAAAATCTGTTTGTTTTCCAAATGATTATATTTGGCACAGATTAAAATCCCTAAATAAAACTTTGTGCGACACGAAAATTCCAGAAAATTCTGATATTCGTGACGGGGAACCAAAAGATTTTATTTATTATGCCGACGACGAATGTTTTGAATGTTATTCAATGTTTTTAGATTTAAAAGGAAAATAATAAATGAAAATAATTTCTAATTTTCCATCTGAAAAAATAATGAATATTTTTGATGATGGCTGGAATGAATTAATAGAATATTATTCTATAGGAACTCTTGATAATTTATATGATAATCTTTATGTAAAATATCATAATGCCATTTGTAGCCCTTTTTATTTGGCTAGACAAACTTTAAAAAAAGTTTTTGCCGGGCAAAATCAATAGAAGAGAAGGAATTAAAAAATGACAAATATAAACGAATCAATTTTTTCTTCTTTGTTGGGTTCGCTTTTTTATATTTCAGAATTTCCAGAAGAACATTCCAAGGAAGATATTTTAAATATAATCAAAGAGCACCTTTTTAAAATTGAAAATTTCCTTGGACATTAAGAATTTAAAGAAATTCTTTTTCTTGACGGAATTTTTTTAAAGGAGTAAAAAATGCTTGTCGACCCAATTTTTGTCGAATTCACTCCACTTTGGAAAGATCTTTTTGGAAAAGAGCCTGTTAGACTTGCAACAGGAGTGTATTTGGCATTCTCCCATAATGGCGAAATGTTTCTTCCGCACGAACAAGAAAGACCTTATGAATTTACATATCCTCTTGAAGTTTCTCCGCTAAATTGTGCCTTTGGTGTTTGCGATAATTTTGAACAAATTCTTGAACAGGCCCCAAAATGTCTTTTCTCTGATGAGGAAAAATATGTTATATTTTTATGTTCTGTGAAGCGAGAAAATGAACCAGAAAAAGGCGGTTGGAGGTGGCATAAATGGGGTCATTATATTGGAAATCACAAACCGCAACACGAATATCTTTATGATGAAAAAGATATTGATGAAGTTTTTTGCTATCATATTTATAGACTTCTTGACGACGAGGTAAAAAAATAAATGACTTACATAATGGTTGATATAGAAGCCGACGGCCCTATTCCTGGCGATTTTTCAATGATTTGCCTCGGGGCGATTGTCGTCGAAGAAAGTCTTGATAGGACATTCTACGGGCAATTAAAGCCAATTTCCGACAAATGGAATAAGGACGCGCTTGCTATTTCAGGATTTTCCCGCGCGGAAACTTTAAAATTTGACGACCCGATGATTGTTATGGAAAAGTTTGAACAATGGGTTAAAGAAGTCGCGCCAAATAAAAAGTTTTTCGCTTCCGATAATAATGGGTTTGACTGGATGTTCGTCTGTTGGTATTTCCAGCATTTTCTTGGACGAAACATATTTGGGTTTTCTTCAACGAATTTGGGCTCGCTTTACAAAGGAATGATGAAGGATGTTTATTCATCGTTTAAGCATTTAAGAAAAACAAAGCATACACACAATCCTGTTGATGACGCGAAAGGAAATGCGGAAGCGTTGCTTTCAATGAAAAAGATGGGTTTGAAAATTTCCTTGTGAGCCAAAAAAATGGAAATCGCATACATTGAATGTCAATGCTTTAAATGTAACGGACTATTTGCAATAGAGGTTCCGGCAGAAATTAATAATTTTTTTATTAACGGACAAGAGTTAGAAAATAATTGCGGAAAAACTAAATGTCCCTTTTGCGGAGATGAACGCACTCTTCTACTAACTGGAAGAGGAGATATTGCCGAAATTGGCAATCTAGAAGTTGGAGAATGGTTTCCGTCAAAAGAAACCCAAGAAAGCAAAACAGAAATTTGTTCTCGTCCTGCCTGCGGAAGAGAAAAAGATTTTGAAAAACCTTGCTGGTGGTGCGGAAATAAATGAAAGTTCTATCTAAAAATCCTGTAATCGAACTTTCTTATGAAGAATGGAATTCAAGAAACCAGTGTCGAAAAGTTTCTTACAAATCAAATTCTCCAAATTTTATTAAAGTTCTTAAAGATATTCACAAATTTGAGGAAGAGGAAAACGAACTTCCAAAAAATATTAAAATGAAAGAAGTTTTTCCGAAAAATTTTTATTA
>Ga0209518_1004447_pt1 | contig 11214 bp, 10 predicted proteins | sample RifGroB1_FD_183993 | JGI IMG/M metagenome (GOLD analysis project Ga0209518, IMG submission 183993) | Groundwater microbial communities from Rifle, Colorado, USA - Groundwater B1 (SPAdes) (version 2) | ecosystem: Environmental > Aquatic > Deep subsurface > Groundwater | place: Rifle, Colorado... | reverse complement strand
CGTCGGAATGACCGCTTAGATATATTGGTGGATGATACTGATGATCTTTTTTGTAGCATCTATGGGTAGTTTTACACTGGGTTTCACCTTGGGTGACTTACCCAATTCAATGATAGCTTTTAAGAGGGATTCCGGGGTGAGATCTTTCTCTTCGAGAATAAGACTGCCGGTGTTTTTAGCAACCAGCTGCGCGTTCAGCAGTTGTTCGTTGTGAGATACCCAGGGAATGGGAATAAGAATGGCTCTTTTTCCAAGGACTAAAAGTTCGTAACTATTATGAGCGCCAGCCCGGCTGACGATGATCTTGGCAGATCTAAGGTAGGTGGCCGCTTGTTGAGCAAAGAAATACGGGGCGTACTGATAACGATCTCTCAGATCTCCAAGCTTATCTTTTAACCGACGGGCTTTTTCCATATCTTTTGTTTCAGTGTTCGCTCCGGTCTGGTGGACGACCGTATACTTTTTGACAAGTTCGGGGATGATGGGGAATATTTCCTGATTGATTACGTGCGATCCTTGTTTTCCACAAGTAATGTAAATAAGTGGCGGGGAAAATGCCTTAGTGTATTTTCTGGAGAGGATCTCTTTGCGAACCGGTAGGCCTACAACTACCGATTTTCCCTTGGGAAAATTCTTTAACGATGACTCATGAGTAAGTAAAATTTTTCTGACAAAAGGGGAGATCGCTCTGTTCGCCCAACCGGCAACAACAGTTTGTTCATGAGTAAGGGATGGGATACTAAGCAACCAACCGGTGATGACAATGGGGACGGAAAGATAGCCACCGGACGAAAAAATCAGTGACGGACGATATCTGATTAAGTAGAGCAAGGACTGAATGAAGCCGAAGGCGATCATCAGCCAATCACCACCGGACTTTCGATAAAATTTGCCGGTTTTTAACTCAAGAAACTTAATATTGGAAGCGGTGACTTCCTGGTACTCGGCAGAAAGACTTTTGTCCCCCCGGGAGGTGAACTTATGGCCAAACCAAATTATTTGATACCCCTCTTTCCTTAATTCTTTGGCAACAACGAGAGCGCTATTGTGATGTCCACCAGTAAAGGCGATTGTTGGTTTCATAGTTTTTTAGCCACATTGGCCAGTAACCCAAGACTCAAGAAATTAGTGACCAGAGAAGAGCCTCCGTAAGAGATGAAGGGTAGAGGGACTCCCGTGAGTGGCATTAAAGCGGTCATGGCACTAAGGTTAACGAATATTTGGGTTAAAAAGAGGAGTGAAACTCCGCTAGAGAGTAGTTTATCAAATCTGTCGGTCGTTTTTGCGGCGATGTTCAGACTTGCCAGGCACAATCCAACTAAACCAAGGATGACTGCGGCTCCTCCGATAAAGCCAAACTCCTCCGCGATGATGACAAAAATGGAGTCTGTTGTGGCTTCCGGAAGATAGGCAAACTTTTGTCGTGACTGGCCAACACCCACACCGGTTAAGCCACCCGAGCCGAGACCATAAAGGACCTGATTGATGTGATATGAGGCTCCGAGCGGATCCGAGGTGGGATCCATAAATGTCTTAAGGCGGTTCATTCTGTAGGGGGAGGCGAAGACTAAGACTGACATAGTAATTACCAATAGCCCCATAAAGATGGAGATATCTTTGAGATTGGCTCCCGACAAGTAGTAAAGGATAAAACAGGTGCCGACAATGACAACCCCGGTACCCAGGTCCGGTTGGAGCATGACCAATCCGAGACAGAGACCGAGTAAAGCAAGGAATTGTTTTAAACTACGGGAGACTTCGAGCCAACGGGCAAGGTAGAGAATCAGGGCAATTTTGATCAGCTCAGACGGCTGAATCACGATCGGACCAAAGATAATCCAGCGACGGGCCCCTAAAAATTTAGATCCAATCCCGGGAATCAGAACCAATACCATCAAAAACAAACATCCGAGTAGAAATACGTGGGAATATTTTTTCAGTGTAGCGAGAGGGAAACCTGCAGCAAAAAGTGAGACTACGATACCGATGACCAACCAAACTGCTTGCTGTTTAACAAAATGAAATTTGTCGGAAAAATCTTTATATCCTTCGACGACTGAGGCATCGTAAATGGCAAGTAAACCAAAAATTGCGAGTATCACTCCCCCAGCGAGGATAGTAAGTGCCAGTCCTGATCGTTTATTATTCTTGGGCTTCACCCTCTTAAATGATAGCCAGCCAGACACCGAAGACAACACACATGACCCCAATGAGCCAAGCACGTTGGACTATTTTAGGTTCGGTCCAGCCGATTTTTAATAGCCAATAGTGGAGAGGGGCGATGGGAAGAATTCTCCTCTTAAGAATCTTTACCGAGGCGATTTGAATCAGCGAGCTAAAACCGTCTACCAAGAAGGGTAGTCCAACTATGATGAGGGCGACAACCTTGCCGGTAAGTAAACCTACTGTGGCAAAAGCAGCACCGAAAGCCAGAGCGCCGACGTCCCCCATGAAGATACGAGCAGGGAAAACGTTAAAGTAGAGGAAGGCGATCAGGCCTCCAAGCCAAAGAGCAATGAAAACAGAAAGCGGTACGTCAAGTATCGAAGCGCTAAGAATAAGGAAACCGAACAGAGAAATCATCAGCAGTCCACCGGCCAGACCATCCATGCCATCGGTGATGTTGACGGAGTTGACGAAGGTAACAATGATGAGGGCGGCGATGAGGATGAACGATGGACCAAAATTAAGGACACCAAGAAAGGGAATGTGAATAATATCAATGCCAAGATTGACGTACATCATGGCACCAATGGTGAGCCCGAGGATGAATTGGATAATTAATTTATGAACGGTCCTAAGTCCGGCATAGCCTTCCTCCCGGGAAAGCTCAAAAAACTTAACCACGTCATCATAAAGACCCAGCAAACCGAATGAAAGGAATGCAAAAAAGATAATGTTGATCTCGTCATTTATCGGATATACATGAGTGATCTCAAACCCGAGCCAGTTAAGAGAGGGAAGGACAAAAGCAAAGATCAAGCTGGTAATAACCAAGACCAAAAGACCGCCACCCTCAGGAGTTCTGGCTTTTGATTTAATATGCATTGAAGCCTCATCGGTTTTGTTCTCGGAGATAGCAGTCTTGTTCTTGAAAAAACGAAGCTTGTAGAGGAAATTAACAAAAGGGATGATGGCGATCGAGTGAACTAAGAAGGAGAAAAGTAGAAGTCCGAGTAGTAAACCCATATTTTAGAGTAAAAAGAATTTTGGTAAAAAGATATAGACGCCGATGGCGATTGCCGATAAGGCGCTGACCAGGACCATACCTGCTGAGACGTCTTTGGCCACTTTGGCGTCTTGTCTTCTTTCGAGAGATATCAGGTCGACCATTGCCTCGATAGAGGTGTTGACCATCTCGGCAACGAAAACCATGTTGAAAGTAAAGAGAACCACGAGCCATTCGAAATAACTGATCTCAAAATATATACCAGCCAGGATCACAGAAATTGCCGCGATGGTGTGAAAACGGAAGTTAGGCTGGGTCCTTAGTGTGTGCCAAATACCATCGACAGCGTGCTTGAAAGAGACAGTGTGTCTTCTGATACGTGTAAGCATTATGTTTATTTTAATCTTAGCTGCCTGTTAAAGCAAAAGGCTTTTAGCAATACTAAACCATAAAGGGGCAGCCGTCTCGGATCCCCAGGGGGAAGTCTGAGGCTCACTGAGCGTGACAAGCATAGTGTATTTAGGGTTGTCTGCAGGGAAAAAACCAACAAAACTGGCGATGGTTTTGTCCGGATCGTAATGGCCTTCTATGGGGATTTGGGCGGTACCGGTTTTCCCGGCGACCACTAATCCTTTAGGCTTGGCCCACTTGGCCTCACCTTTTTCAACCGCCTGAATCATAACCCGGGTCATTTGAGAGACTGCTTCTGGAGAAAAGATGTTGGTTCTGGTGGGTTCTTTGGTGTCGTCTTCAACGACGGTCGGCTTGAGATAGTCACCTTTGTTGGCAAGGGTATTGGCCGCGGCGATCATTTGTATTGGAGTGATGGCAATTCCCTGACCGAAAGACTCGGTGGCCAGATCGATATCACCAAACTGGGAAGCAGTTCTTATCTGACCCGAGACTTCTTCCTGAAGTTCAATACCGGTCTTTTTACCGAAACCAAGACGGGACATGTAATCGGCAAATTTATCTTTTCCCAGCTTAAAGGCTACAAAGGCCATACCCGTATTATCCGAGTTAACAATAACTTCGGTCATGGTGGAGTTGGGGTGATACACCTCATCCCAGGTTTTGATGGCGAATTTGCCGATAACCAAGGGCTTGTGACAGATATCGCAAACAGTGTCCGGTGTCACCACTTTTTCATTGAATCCGGCGGCCATGACCAAAATTTTGAAGATGGAGCCCGGTTCAAAGAGAGCAGCTACATTGGGATTTTTAAAATAGCTGGGATCAAACTTGGAAAAATCCGAGGGATCATAGTTTGGGAAGGAAGCCATGGCTCTGATCTTGCCCGTTTTTGATTCCATAATGATTACGTTACCCGCAGAAGCTTGATATTTAGCCAGTCCTTCTATCAAAGAACTCTCGGCGATGTATTGAGTCTTTTTATCAATGGTTGTTTGAATTGGCTTTCCTTCCACGGAGTGAAGGAATTGATAATCACCAACTAAAATCGGATTGCCTTTGGCATCTTTTTCTGTACGGATCTTTCCTGAGCGACCCCTAAGTTTTCGATCGAAATATCCTTCAAGACCAAAATATCCCTGTTCTTCACCGGCAATATCCTGTCCAACAAAACCAAGAATATGGGCTGACATACTGGCTTCGGGGTAATAACGAACATATTCATCTTCGAAACCAATACCGGCGATATCAAGAAGTTCGATGGCGTCTTTTTCTTCGGGGGAGAGATAGTGTTTGAGAGAAATCCAGTTGCTGTCCAGGGTGAGTCTTTTCAGAAGGAATGATCTGATATCACCTCCGGCGGTGCTTTCAGGATCTTGTTTAATATTGACCGCCAGTTTTTCTATCAGCTCAGTCTCAGGAATTTCCAGTTGGGGTTTATAGACGAAGAGATGAAAAAGATTCTTCGTACCCGCCAGGACGTTGCCTTCAATATCAGTGATGTCTCCCCTCTTTGCCTTAAGCAGTGAAGTCGTCTGATGTTGTCTGGCTGCTTTTGTTTGAAGTTCAGGTCCGCGGATAATTTGCCAGTAAAACAGTCTGACCAGTAATCCTAAAGTCAGAAGAGGGATAAGAACGATAATCGTTTTGAGACGTTTTTGAGTAAGATTTAAAGCAACAGAGGCCATTTATAAGTCTTTTTAGCGCAACGCCGTGGTGGGCGGAGTGGGCATAAAGACTATATCACGAGCTTTGAAGAAACCCTTTTCCTGAGCGAGCTGAGACATATCTTTGAGGTTGGCGACTTCTTCGATCTTGACTTTTAGTTGTTTGTTTTCATCCTCGAGTTCAAGAGTTTTCATTTCCAGATCATTGACAGCAAATCCTTGGGTTGCCAGCGCATTTGTACCGATGAGATTGAGAGCAACGAAAACTCCCAGAACGGCGAGAGAAATACCGTAGGTGAGACGGTGGTTAAATAATTTTTCTAGCGAGTCTAAGTTTGGCACTTCGAGTACGGGTACTAATTTTTAATTCTTCTTGCGAAGGTGTTAATGGTTTTTTGTTAATAGCGCTTAATAGGTTGTTTTCGACAGAGTCTTTCATGAAATCCTTGACCAGTTTGTCTTCTCCGGAGTGGAAACTGATAACTCCTACAATGCCTTCCGGATTCAGGAGAGATGGAAGTTGAGGAAGAAGTTCCTGAATGACCTCTCTTTCCAAATTGACTGCCATTCTAAGGGCCATAAAGGTTTTAGTGGCCGGGTGAACTTTCCCTTGTCGTGAACCCTTAACTCTAAGAATGAGATCGGATAACTGCTTGGTAGTAGTAATCCTGCTCTGTTGTCTGACTTTGACAATGGCTCTGGCAATCGGTCTGGCGAAAGGTTCATCTCCAAGCTGGAGAAGCGAGGCCAGTTCACCTTCATTGAGAGCATTGATCAGGTCAGCAGCCGTCACCCCGAGGTCTTTGGTGAGTCTCATATCAAGGGGCTCTTCAGAAAGAAAACTAAAGCCTCTTTCCGGAGAGAGAACTTGAAACTGACTGGGTCCGAGGTCGACCATGATGCCGTCGGCTAAGGGAAGTTTGAGTTTGTTGACGTATTCGGTGATTTTGACAAAGTTATCGTTGATGATCAGCCATTTGAAATCCGGGTCAATCTCGTTTGTTTGTGAGGTGACTATTTCCGGGGTGAGGTTGGTGATGAACGAAGTGGCTCTGACAACTGCCTCCGGGTCAACATCGAAACTAATAACCCGACAACCTGCTTCGAGAGCTTCCTGAGTGTGTCCCCCATCACCTAAAGTCAGGTCATAGAAAACTTTTCCGGGGGTAAGTTCAAAAAGCTTGGCTATCTCTCCTCTAAAGGCTGAGAAATGTCTTTGTGTGTTTGTCATATTCCAAGATCAGCAATTACTGAATCTGTGTTATTTGCCTGTTGCGCTATTAAGTCAAGGTGCTGGTGGTATGCTTCGCGATCCCAGATTTCAATTCTGGTTAGGGCTCCAGCTATCACCACCTGTTTTTTTAACTGAGCTTGTTGTCTTAAGTGATCCGGAAGAAGAGTTCTTCCTTGATTGTCTAGATTTAGCTCTTGGGCCGATTGAACCAAGAGACGGGTGAAATTCCTGGCTTGGGGATTGGTCATCGGTAATGAGGCCAGCTTCTCGGAGAGCTTCTGCCAATATGATTCCGGGAAAAGAAATAGACAACCATCTAGCCCCCAGGTGATGACGCCACCTGATACCAGTCCCTCCCTGTAGGATGCGGGAATGGCTAATCTTCCCTTGGCTTCGATTGTGTGGTAGTAGCGTCCAATAAACATAGTTCATAGGGCAGGTTTATTAAGTGATGTGTATATTTTTTAATATACAGGATAATTCACCACTTGTCACCACTTTCCAGTATGATATAGAAAATAACATGTGTCAAGAGGGATGTTTGTGAAAAGAATAAATAAAAAGACCCCACTATGGGGTCTTAAAAGTTTCGGGTTTTATTCTATTATTTTCTAAAGTTTCGGCTTCAGATGATAATGCGTCACAAAATTTATCACGGATTAAGCAAGAGGAAAATGTTTATTTATACAGTACGATCGGGCCGATCAGGTAGAGTGACAAAGTCTCTTGTGCCCCCTTTTGGTCGTCTCTTGTGATTGTCACTTGTTTGGTCCAAGGTTTTTCGTTGAGAGTAAAAGTGAGTGTATTTTCCTTGGCAGTGAACTTGAGGGGCTTAAAGCTTGTCCCATCATAAATGGCCGCTTCGGTAACTCCAGACTGGTTTATGGTAAGAGTACCGAGGACAGTCTTGTTTCCAACTGCGGAGATCACGATTGGATAAAGAACAACTTCTTTTTCGACTTGTGTCGGAACTCCAAGGGAGTTAACCAAAATGAGATTGTCTTTTAGGTTCGTCCTTGACGGTTCAAAAATTACTTTCCCATCCGGAAGGTTCTGCTGACCAAGGATAAAGGTGAAGTCTCCCTTAAGGACATGAACTTCGGTTTTGCCTTCGAAATCAAGTCTGAACTTCATGGTCCCCGATTTAAGATCGGAGTCAAAGGTACATTTGCCTCCAGTTGAACAACTACCCAACACGATGGCTTTTACAAAAGGATTAGGGATGGGGGTGTCAAGTGAGGCTCTGGCACCTTTGAGAAGATCACCCGACTGGTACTCAAGATCCAAAGAGGCAGTCTTGGCTTTATCCGCGTTTTGAGTATAGAAAGTGAAGACGCGATTACTGGCGTGAGGAACCAAAACAGTGAAAGGGCGCTCCCCGAAAGGAAGTTCATTGACCAAGATCTTTGTGGCAGCGGGAGGTGTCGTTTTGGTGGTGGTGGCTTTTTTAGAGCAACCACTTAAGATCAGGGCAAAAATTAATAGAGGAATGAGGGATTTTATCTTCATATGGACAAAATTAATATTGAAGGTATTCAAAAAGCTTGTCAAGTGAAACCCTTTTCTGTACGGCTGTATCGCGATCGCGGACGGTGACGGTGTTATCTTCAAGGGTCTGGAAATCGACGGTGATGCAGTAGGGAGTACCGATCTCATCCTGAGCAAAATATCGCTTACCGATATTCCCTCGATCATCCCATTCGACTTCTATCTTACCGGCGAGAAGGGCGAGAACTTCTTTCGCCTTCCCAGTCAGTTCTTCTTTGTTCCCCAACAGTGGGAAAACCGCGGCTTTAACCGGAGCCAGCGCCTTGGGGAATTTCATGACTACCCTACCCTTTTCCTTGTCCTCGGAGTAGGAGTTCATCAAGATGATGGTCAGTAAACGGGATAGCCCGAAGGTGGGTTCGATGACATGAGGTATGAACTTCTCCTGAGTGTAGGGGTCGGTGTAGCGCAGGTCGACACCACTTTTCTCCATGTGGTTTTTAAGATCAAAGTCTGTTCTGTAAGCAAGTCCCCACATTTCTTTGTGTCCCCAGGGGAATTCATATTCAAGATCTTCGGTTCTAGATGAGTAGTGAGAAAGTTCCTCTTTTTTGTGAGATCTCCATCTGAGTTTGTCTTCAGACAAACCGACGAGGAGAGCAAACTTGTGCATCTCTTCTTTCCAGTAGTCAAACCATTTCTCCCATTCCTCGGGTTTGACAAAATATTCAAACTCGGCCAGATCAAACTCCAGGGTGCGGAAAGTAAATTTACCCATGGTGATCTCATTTCTGAAAGCTTTGCCGCTTTGGGCAATTCCAAAAGGAAGGCGAGGATGAATGCTGTCGAGGACCTGTTTGAAATCTACGAACATTCCCTGAGCAAGTTCTCCTCTGAGATAAACGGTGTTCTTTTCCGAGGTGATGATACCGACCTGGGTTTCAAAAAGTTGATTAAAGGCTCTGGTTTTTGTCCATGATGATTTGCCGCATTTGGGACACTTTATCTTGTGATCTGCAATCAGCTTATCCAGCTCCTCGGTTGGCTTACCCTCGACGTTACCAATACCTTCGATGTTGTCTTCAATGAGATGGTCAGTGCGGGTACGGTAATGACAGGCCGTGCAATCAATCATGAGGTTGGTGAAGTTGGCTGTGTGACCGGAAGCTTCCCAAACACTGGGGCTCATGAGGATGCTGGTATCAAGTCCGTAGTTTTCCGGATGTTTGGTGACAAACTCAGTCCACCAAAGATTGGCGAGATTACGTTTAAGGGCTGTGCCTCGAGGACCGTAGTCATAGGTGTTGGCAAGACCGCCATATATTTCCGACCCGGGGAATACAAAACCGCGGCGTTTACAGAGAGAAATAACTTTATCGAGTAACTGTGGATCTGCCATGGTGTTATTTTAGCTTATTTTAAGCTTCGGCTAACTATTTTCTTGTTGATCAGGTTTTCGAAGTAAACGGAGATAGTAGAGGGATTCAATACTTTAGGTTGTGGATATCCTAAGTGACGGAGAAGGTAAAGAGAGTAATCGTTGGTCAGTCTGGCGATCTCATTGTGCTCCAAGGACTTATTGAGCGAGGTGTAGAAATTTGCCAGTGAGAGATAAGATTCTCTATCTTCTTCTTCGTGGGGGAGTATCGAGGTAAGGATCTCGGCGATGGACAGAGCAATCCTGACTTTTTCCAAGTTAGACTTTAATTGTGGAAAATATTCTTCGGTGTCGGCCTGAATTAATTGTTGAGGTGAGTTTCCCCTACCGGCTTGAAATTTAACTTTGTTAAAAAGATCCAGATGAGGAGCTTTTTTTGAATTTAACCGACGCGCACCCCGGGCGACAAATTCCTGATAACCGTGGTTATGTGACAGAATACCAACCAATTTATCCGCTTCAGCGAAGTCCACAGACTTAAGAACAATACCAGTGTCCGAAAAGGCTTGCCTCATGTTACTGATTGAGAGTTACCTCTTTGTCCGAGTTCAGATCTACCAATGTCTGGACACCATTAAGAAGAATGGTGTGTTTGATCGTGGGTAGACCGGGTTGCTTTTGGATGAGCATCCTGTAGGTAGACAGATCCAGTTGAGGTAGCTCGTATTTGAAAACAATTTTACTGGTGGACTCCGGTCTCATAGTAAAGAAGCCTTCAAAGACTGTCTTGTCCAGCTCTTCGCTAACCTGTTCTTTTACCTCGGAACCGACAACGGAAATGAGGGTGCTTCCTTTGGGGACGAAGAGACGAACCCAGTCACGGTAGACTCCATTGAGACAGAGCTGACCGGCCTCGAGATTACAGTTGCTGCCTTTGTGAGGATTGTTGTAGTTGAGGGTAACTGTCTTGGTCACTTTACCTTCGGAGGTCATCTCTATTTCCTGCTCGACGTCGCGGGTGATGAACATATCGGTCTTGGCACCACCGAAGTTACTGTCGTTGATGTGGAGGTAGTCGTAAGCGTAACCCTGAATCCTGCCGGCGGCGTTGAAGTCTTCGGCGGTTTTTTGGGTGACCTCGTCATAGAAGTAGAAGAGAAGATGTTTTTCTTTGATCGAGTTAAGGACTACATTAACGAGTGACGGCCAGGTGTGCTTGGGGCTACCCATAGCGTTGGCCATCATCGAGTGCATCAGAGGACCAAGGACGGCTTTGCGACCGACTCTAACCGTGTTGGTGGGACGGTCGGCAATTTCCTCGAGGGCGTAAACAACCTGAGGACAGTCACAGCGGGGGTCGATCTGAGGTCCAAAGTTGCCCCAACCGCCGACACCGATAGGGCCGATGATCTTGAGAATCTCTACGGGGAAGTTTGTATCAATGGCAACGATGGCATCCGGCTTGGGTACACCAGGAATGTTCTGGTAAAGTTTGACGAACTCATCCATGGAAACTTTGAAGTCGGGTGAGACATTTACGTTCCTGATGTTGAGATTTTTCTCATTGAGATACCGCTGAATAGCGGGTGGCGCGGGAAGTCTTTTGTTCAAGCGGGCATCGAGATCGTAGATATCGTAGGAGCCGAGAGGCTCTATCTTTCCCTTGGTTACTTTCAGGAAAGCGTAGGCGGTGATGAATCCTCCTGTAGGACGGAGTTCGGCATCGTTCTGGAAAAGAACCATGTAAAGTTTGGGGGTGGGATTGCCCAAGAGATCAGGAAGAAGTTTGATCAAGGGTTTGGCTTGAGTAAGAAGTTGAGCCGATTCGGTGACAGTGGTCTTAAGAGAAATGATTCTTCCTCTGACT
>Ga0209518_1004438_pt1 | contig 11225 bp, 11 predicted proteins | sample RifGroB1_FD_183993 | JGI IMG/M metagenome (GOLD analysis project Ga0209518, IMG submission 183993) | Groundwater microbial communities from Rifle, Colorado, USA - Groundwater B1 (SPAdes) (version 2) | ecosystem: Environmental > Aquatic > Deep subsurface > Groundwater | place: Rifle, Colorado... | reverse complement strand
CTCGTCTATACGACGCACCACTACCACGCACTTGGCCCAATCTGGAAATTAATTTTCAACGAAACGGCAAAAACTCCGGCATTCAGCCACCACTTGCCCGGGTTAGCACATGGCGAGATAGCCGGTTTTTCCGCCGGAGGAGAAGCATTCCACGCACTCTTTCTTACTGACCCCGATGGGAGAGCGGAGCGGAAAGAATCCGCGGAAAGATTGAGGCAGGTGTTCAAGCGGCTCATGCCGGTCGAGGACATCATACTCCAGGGAAAGGACCCGTTTGAGAAGTTGTGGAAAAGCGTCATTCTCGCGCACTGGACGGGACTGTATATGGCAAAACAGAAAAAGGTAGACCCAATGACCTCGTCGCTCATTGCCCAGGTGGTGAAATGGCAGACACGCTAGCTTCAGGGGCTAGTGACCGCAAGGTCGTGTGGGTTCAAATCCCACCCTGGGCACTACAAAAATAAACACATGATACAAAAAACAAGGACACGAACGAGAACGAGAACGGTTCATTCAAGTAAAACGGCACCGCACGCGGCGCATCCGCGCACGGCGGCACACCGCATCGCAAAACCCGTAAAACGGAGCGAGACGGGCGACGTGGTACGCTTCATTCCCCTTGGGGGACTGGAAGAGGTTGGCCGCAACATGATGGCGCTTGAGTACAAGGACGAAATTATCGTCATTGACGCAGGCCTGCAGTTTCCCGAGGAAGAAACGCCGGGCATTGACTTCATTATCCCCAACACGACGTATCTTGAAGGAAAAAAAGCGAACATCAAAGGGCTTATCATCACGCACGGCCACTACGACCACATTGGCGCTCTGCCGTATGTTCTGGACAAGCTCGGAAATCCGCCAATTTTCACCTCCGAGTTTACAAAAGAAGTCATCAAAAAGCGTCAGGAGGAATTTCCACACGCACCGACGCCGATTTTCCACATCGTGAAAGCAGGCGAGTCGCGGGAACTTTCACCGCACATCACCGCACACTTCTTCGGTGTGACGCACAATATTCCCGATGGTATCGGCATTATGTTTGAAACGCCGGTCGGCACCATTGTACACCCGGGAGAGTTTAAATTTGACTACGATGCAGAAGGAAAACCGCGGGGATTGGAAATTTGGGAAGAATTAGGGAAGCGCGGCGTGCACACCCTGATGTTGGACAGCACGAATGCCGGCGTGCCGGGATTCTCCATGTCGGAGCGCGTCGTGGAGCAGGAAATTGAAAAGCTCCTGAAAGGAGCGCACGGGCGCGTCATTATCTCAACATTCGCCTCGCTCATTGACCGCTTTGCCGAGATTATAAAGATTGCGGAACGCCTGGGGAAAGTCGTCGCGCTTGCCGGCTATTCTCTGAAAACGAACTTTGAGATTGCAAAACGCCTGGGGTACGCAAAAGTTGACGCAAAAACCGTCGTACCAATTGAGGAGATAGGGAAACACCCCGACAACAAAGTCGTGATTCTTGCGACGGGCGCGCAGGGTGAAAAGAAAGCTGGACTCACGCGTATGGCAACCGGCGAGCATAAGCAGGTTCACTTTAAGCCGAGCGATACGGTCGTCTTGTCATCGTCAGTTGTTCCCGGCAATGAAGTGAGCGTGCAGAATCTGAAAGACACGATTGCCCGCCAAGGACCGGCAATTTACGACTACAAAATGCTTGACGTTCACTCCTCGGGTCACGCGCCGCAAGAAGACCTGAAAGCGGTTTTGAGGATGACGAACCCGAAGTTTTTCATTCCCATTCACGGCTACTTCTTTATGCGCCGCCAGAACGCCCAGCTTGCGCTGGACCTTGGCATGAAACCCGACAACATCACACTTGCCGACAACGGCAGGGTGGTTGAAATCAGAAAAGCATCTGTGAAAATGACCGACGAGGAAGTGCCGTCATCGTACGTCTTGGTGGATGGATTGGGAGTAGGGGATGTCGGCGAAGTGGTCTTGCGTGACCGGCGAGCTCTCGCAACGCACGGCATGGTTGTCGCCATCGTCGTTTTGGGCAGGCGGAGCGGCAAGGTCATGAAGAACCCTGACATTATCTCGCGCGGGTTCATCTACCTCCGCGAAAGCCAGGAGCTTTTGAACGAAGTGCGCCACCGCATTCGCGGCATTGTCGGACGCATTCCCAATGCGCCGATTGATGCGGATTACCTGAAAACCCTGATACGCGACCAGATTGCCGAATTTCTGTACAAGAAAACGCATCGCCGTCCGATGGTGCTTCCTGTTATCATAGAGATATGACGAAACCGGTTCTTGTTTCCGGTATCCAACCCTCGGGGCGCCTCCATATTGGGAATTTTGTGGGGGCCCTGAGGCATTTCAAAGAACTGCAGGACTCGGGTGATTACGAGTGCTTGTTCTTCGTCGCCGACTATCATTCCATAACCGAACCTTTCAGACCGGACATGAAAGGAAAAGAAGTGAAGGATGTTGTGCGGATGTTTCTTGCCGCCGGTCTTTCACCCCAAAAAAGCACCATCTTCGTTCAATCGCATATCTCCGCACACACGGAGCTTGCATGGATTTTTTCTACTCTGACCCCGTTCGGAGAGCTCTCGCGCATGACGCAGTTCAAAGAAAAATCAGTGCGTCAGCCGTCGGCAAATATAGGCCTCTTCACGTATCCCGTCCTCATGGCCGCCGACATTTTGCTCTACGATACGGCAGTCGTGCCGGTCGGGGACGACCAGCTCCAGCACCTTGAATTTACGCGCACTATCGCGCGGAAATTTAACGCAAAGTTCGGCAAGGTCTTTACCGAACCGAAACCGCTTATGACCGACATCCCGCGCCTTATGAGCTTGCATGACTCGGAAAAAAAGATGAGTAAATCAGTGCCGGCCGGATGTTTGTATCTGGATGACGCGCCGGACGATATACGAAAGAAGATTGCCTCGGCCGTAACCGATTCGGGAGGCAAGGTGCGTTACAGCATAAAAAAAGGAGGCGGCATTTCAAACCTGATGCGCATATACGGAGCATTTGCGGACCTCCCAATGAAAGATGTTGAGAAGGTGTTTGAGGGAAAAGGGTACAAGGAATTCAAATCAGCCCTCGCCGAGCTTTTGATTAAAAAACTCTCGCCGTTCAGGGAAGCGCGGTATTCCGATAAGGAACTTGAGAAAGTCATTGCACAGGGAGACAAAAAAGCCCGCGCTTTGGCGGACGTGAAACTGACGGAGGTTAAGAAAAAAATCGGCCTGACCCGATAACCCTTGATTAGAGCTTAGCTCTAATCAGACGCTTTGAGAGTAAGCGTAATCCGCTCCTCATCGGGCTTTATGTCTTTCACGACGAACGTGTAGCGCTTGCCTTTTTCCAGGCGCTTTTTCATTTCGTCCACGCCGCCGAAGTCAGTTACGTGTGCCTGTCCCTGCAAACCGCCGATATTTATAATGGCGCCGAAGGGCGTTAGGGCATACACCTCGCCTTGAACTTCACTGCCAACGGCATAGGCACTCGCGGCGTCCTTCCACGGGTTCTCTGCAAGCACCTTGAGAGAGAGTGATACTTTGCCGTCTTTAATATCAATGATTTGCGCCCGCACCGCGTCGTTCAAGTTCACGATTTCCTTGGGGTTCGTGACGGTGCGGTAGGCAAGCTCGGACACATGAATAAGCCCTTCAACTTCCGGGTTATCGGTAAACTTCACGAAAACGCCAAAGTCGGCGATGCCGGAAACGATGCCTTCTATGACTTGCCCGGCGCTGTATGCCTTGACGAGCTCTGCCGTATTCGCCTCGGCGGCGGCCCGTTCGGAAATGATGAGTTTCTCGGTACGGGGATTGCAGTCAATGATTTTAACCTTCAGCTCTTTCCCGATGAGTTCGGCGAGTTTTGCCTCAATCTTTCCCTTGTCGCTGTCTTCAACGCGAGGGTAATGCTCCGGCGAAAGCTGTGATGCGGGAAGGAACGCTTTGACCCCTTCCACGTCCGCAACAAGCCCGCCTTTATTTGCGGCGCTCGGCGCGACGGCAAAAACCTCTTCCTTGCCGAACAGCTCTTCCAGTTTGAGCCAGCTCTGCTGGCGCGCCGCGGCGGCAAGCGAAAGCTCCACGAAGCCGTCCTCGTTGTCTACCTCAACTACCTTCGCCTGAATATCGGTGCCCACTTCCGCTTTGCGGGCCACATCCCGCGCGTGCATAAGCTCGCCGCGGTAAATGACACCCGTTCCATACGTGCCCAAGTCAACGATGATGGTGCGCGGGTTTTTGGCGATGACGCGTCCCGCGACCAGGTCGCCCGCCTTTACAAACGTAAAGAGGTCCCCGTGGTCTTTTATGAAATTCGTAAATGCGTTTTGTTTGACCCGTACCATTGCTTCCCTAGCGTACCCGAAGGTAAATTGAAAATCAAGGCAATTCATCGTACGATAAGGGTATGATTGTAACGCGTCACGGTGAGGGATATTTCAAGCTCCAATCGGGAAAAACAACCATTCTCATTGACCCCACAGACAACCGCTCCATGAAAGGCGCGGCGGTCGCGCTTTTTACCGAAGAAGGCGGCGGGAATGCGGGAGGGGAAAGCGATGGAGCGTTTGTCATACGCCACGCGGGAGAGTACGGCGTTTCAGGCATTCATATAGAAGGGTGGCAGACGGACCCCGCCGACGCGCGTGCGTTTTTCACGGTAACCTGCGACGGCGTGACCTTTGGTGTATTCGGCGATATGCGCCGCGAGCCCGGGGCGGAACTTTTAGAACACGTGCAAAACATTGACGTGGCTCTCGCTCCGTCCCGCCGCGAAACGATTCACGACGTTGCGCATTTCTTAAGGCAGATTGAACCGAGCATTGTTATTCCCACTCACGGCGACGAGGGCGTTCTTATCAAGGAATTTGGCGGCGAGGCGAAGAAAGAAGAGAAGCTTGTTTTCAAAAAGAGCGACCTTGAAGAAGGTGCTATGAAAGTAGTGTGCCTGAAATAGGCGGAGTTTATGAACACGGCAAAATTCGTTCAATGGATAAAGCGGCTGCAGGGAGCTGACGAAAGAGTGAAGCGCCGGTGGCTCATTGCGGGCACCACGGCGGTTATGGTTGTTGTTATCGGGCTTTGGGTGGGGTACATGAACGCCGTCGTAAAGCCGCTCGCTTCACCGGCTGTGTCCGCTGACAAAGAAATCGTGTCCGCCGATAGACAGATAGGTGACACGGCTCCGGAGGAGCCGAAAGAAAACATCATTACCGCCTTTGTGCGGGGCGTGCGCGTTATTGCATTATGGATAGGGAGAAATGTGAGCTACGCCGCGCAAGGCGCGCAGAAAGTCATACAAAACCTAGGTCTTGGCGGCAAGGAATACACGCTTCAAAACTAACACTATGGCCGAAGAACCAATTCGCGAGATAACCGAGGAACTGCAGGAAGCGTATTTGGATTACGCGATGTCGGTCATCGTCGCGCGGGCGCTTCCCGACATCCGCGACGGCCTGAAGCCGGTCCAGCGGCGCATCCTATGGGCGATGTGGGACATGGGGCTCACGCCAAGTGCGAAGTTTGCAAAGTCCGCCCGCATCACCGGGGAAACCATGGGCAAGTATCATCCTCACGGCAACACGGCAATCTATGATGCCATGGTGAGGATGGTGCAGGATTTTTCTCTGAGATACCCCCTGGTAAAGGGCCAAGGAAATTTTGGCTCACGCGACGGGGATAGTGCCGGGGCCGAACGTTACACGGAAGCGAAACTTAACTCTCTTGCCGAAGAGATGCTTCGTGACATTGAAAAGAACACCGTTGACTGGCAATACAATTACGACAACACGCGAAAAGAGCCGACATACCTCCCCGCGGCTCTGCCGAATCTTTTGGTGAACGGAACCATGGGCATTGCGGTCGGTATGGCAACGTCCATTCCGCCGCACAACGTCAGTGAGGTTACGGACGCGCTCATCCACCTTGCCGACCACGAAGACGCAAGTGTGAAAGAAATCATGAAATTCCTGCCCGGGCCGGACTTTCCGACCGGGTGCGTGATGTACGACCGTGGCGACATTGAGCGGGCATATGCAACCGGGCGCGGCGCGGTCACGGTGCGCGCGGCAGTCACGGTGGAAGAAGAGAGCATCGTCATCACCGAGATTCCGTATCAGGTAGTGAAGTCGGTTCTCATAACGAAGATTGCCGAACTGGTGCAAGAGAAAAAGCTTGAGGGCATTAAGGATATCCGTGACGAATCGGACCGCGATGGTATGCGGATTGCAATAGACCTGAAATCAGGAGCCGTTCCACAGCGCATCCTGAACTACTTGTTCAAGCACACCGAGCTCCAGAAAAAGTTTTATTTCAACATGGTGGCGCTGAAAGACGGCCTCCAGCCGAGCATTGTGTCGCTGAAAGACATCTTGTCTGCGTTTCTCGCGCATCGCGAAAACGTCGTTCGCCGCCGCACAGAGTTTGACCTTGGCAAAGCGAAAGAGCGTGCGCATATCCTGGAAGGGCTCGTCAAAGCGCTTCTCGACATTGACGCGGTTATCGCGACGATAAAGAAATCCGATGACCGCGCCGACGCGCACAAGAACCTGGTCAAAAAGTTCGCGCTCACGCCGGTGCAGGCAGATGCGATTTTGGAAATGCGTCTGCAGACTCTTGCCTCGCTTGAGCGCCAGAAGATAGAAGATGAATTGAAGGAAAAGAAAAAACTCATCAAAGGGTTAGAAGCGATTTTGAAGAGCCGCGCGGGAATTATAAGCGTTTTGAAAGAAGAACTTATTGCCCTTAAGGAGAAGTACGGCGACCCGCGCCGCACGAGCATAACCGGAGAGATACTCGGCGAATTTAAGGAAGAGGATTTCGTGCAGGCGGAAGAAACAGTTATTCTTTTGACGAAAGACGGTTACGTGAAGCGCATGCCGCCGGGAAGCTTCCGAACGCAGGGGCGCGGCGGGCGAGGACTCCGGGCGGGGGCTTTGAAGGAAGATGATGCGGTGGAACAGCTCTTCGTTGCCAACACGCACGACGATCTTCTCTTCTTCTCGCATGGCGGAAAGATTTTCCGCACACGCGCATACGAAGTTCCTGCTTCAAGCCGCACGGCAAAAGGCAAGCTCGTGCAGTCGTTCCTTGAAATTCCGACGGAGGAGCGGATTACGGCCGTCGTTGCCGTCCCGCAAGGAACGAAGGCAGAAAGCGTTTACCTTACCATGGTGACCGAGAAGGGCTCCATAAAGCGGAGCGCCCTGTCGCAGTTCGAGCACGTCCGGCGGGGCGGCATTGCGGCAATTACCCTGAAGCGCGGGGATGCCCTGCGGTGGGTTCAGCTTTCCGACGGGCGCGGCGAGGTGATTTGTGCGACAAGCGGCGGGCGGGCAATTCGCTTCAAGGAAAGCGATGCCCGGCCGATGGGAAGAAATGCGGGCGGCGTGCAGGCGATGCGGCTGAAGGGCGATGACGTTATCGCCGGAGTTGGTATAATAAAGAAGAGCGAGGCGAAAGACGTGAATCTTCTCGTCGTCACCGAAAACGGATATGGAAAGCAAACGCCTTTGTCAAAGTACAAAATACAGCGGCGGGGCGGCAGCGGCATTCGCACGGCGCGAACGACGAAGAAGACAGGTTCCGTTGCGGCGGCCGGACTCATCTGGCCCGAAACGGACGCGGTCATCGCGTTTTCGGCAAAGGGACAGGTCATTAAATTAAGCCCGAAAGACATTCGCGTCGCCGGGAGAGACACGCAGGGAGTGCGCCTCATGCGCCTTGAGAAGGGAGACAAGGCAGTTGACGCGACATGCATATAGAGCAGACCATGGACACTAAAAAAATAACCATTATTATCGTCGCGATTCTGGGTGTCGGCGCGCTCATTGCAGGTTTTTTCGTGTACGGACTCTTTTTGCGCAAGCCCGAGACACCACCTGTAACGCTCACCATGTGGGCGCCGGAGCCAGAGAGTTATTACGCGGGCATGTTCACGCGTCTTAAGGAGGCGTATCCGTTCGTAACGATGACATATCGCGCCTTTACTGATGCGGCGCAGTACGAGCGCGCGCTGTTGGACGCGCTTGCCGCCGGGCAAGGTCCCGATATCTTTACGGTTGCGAACAATGACCTTCCCCGGAAACTCAACAAGCTCTTTCCGCTTCCGGCAACGATGTATACGGCGGAACGCCTGCAAGCGGAATTCCCCGATACGGTACTGCGCGATTTTACAAAAAACGGCACGATATACGCGCTCCCGCTGTACATTGACACGCTCGCCCTGGTTTATAATCGCGACCTTTTGAACGAAGAGGGTATCGCTATCCCTCCCTCGACATGGGAGGAGGTGCAGGACATGGCGGGGGAACTCGCAAAATATGATGATAACGGCCTCGTGCGTGCCGGGATTGCCTTGGGCGGTTCGCACAACATAGCGCACATGAAAGAAATCATATCTGCCTTGATGTTCCAAAACGGGGCGGAGATGGTGAACGAAGGATACTCTGACGCAAAATTCGCCTCACTGGAAGGAACTAACGCGTTTTCGTTTTATATGCAGTTCGCCCGTCCATCATCCGCCGCATATGCGTGGAACGACGCATTAGGTTTTTCACGGGATGTTTTTGCCGCCGGCCGGGCAGCTATGGTTATTGAAACCGCCGAAGGAAAGGAACTCATTGCGAGAAAATCACCGTTTTTGAACGCAGGCGTCGCCCCGCTCCCGCAGGTTGACGGGCAAAAGGCAACCTATGCGGTGTATCGCGGCCTTGCGGTTTCGCGCCAAAGCAAAAACTCCCGCACTGCATGGGGAGTAGTTCTCGCTTTTGCAACAAACCCCGCATATGCCGAAAGTTATCTCGGGGCAAGCGGCCGCCCACCGGCTTTGCGCGCTCTCGTGAACAAATACCTTAACGACCCTGCATTTGGCGTTTTTGCTAGGCAAGCGCTTATCGGCCGCGCGTGGGCGGAGCCGGACCCGGAGCGGGTAACGGAAATATTTGCCGACATGGCGGGGAAGGGGCTTATCGGTGCAGACGCCTTTGCAACCCTGAAAGCTGCACAGGACGCGGTCACGAGCTTAATGCAAACGAGATAATTAGTAACTGGTAACTAGTAACTGGTAATCGGTAAGAAGCTTTCATGAAATATATACTACTGCTACTTGTTATGCCCATGCTCGTCATTGCACCGCTTGTCGCACAGGCGCAGTGGAGCATCTGGGAAGGGGCGGATGGGCAAAACAAAGTAATCTGCAACCAAAGCGGTGAGGGCCCGTGTACGTTCTGTGATTTTGTGAAAGTTGCCGCGAACACCGTGGGGGTTCTGCGAAATCTCGCATTTGGTGTTGCAGTTATAGCGATTATTGCCGGCGCAATTCTGATGATCATCTCAGCCGGCAACCCGGGAAGGTTTAATACCGGCAAGAGTTTTATTATAAATGCTATAATAGGAGTGGTTATCGCGCTTATGGCGTGGATTATTATCGGTACAGTGCTCCATCTTCTTACCAGGAATCCGAATCTGCCATGGAACGAAATAATATGCTAAGGAAAATATTCATTATAAGCGCAGTTCTTAGTATGGCAGTGCTGGGGAGCGTGGCATGGGCAATTGAAGGAACCGGCACGGACGTTACGCTTCCCAACCCTCTCGGAACAACAGAGACCGTCGGCGGCGTTATAGGCAATATTATCGGCGCCCTTCAACTTATAAGCGCTCCTCTCGTAGCGCTTATGGTGCTTGTTGGCGGATATCAAATGCTTTTTTCGGGCGGGAACCCGGAGAAATTCAAAATGGGGAAGAAGATTATACTATATGCAGTTATCGGATATGCCATATTGCTTATAGCAGGAGGGGTAGACAATATTATCACCGAGCTTCTCGAGTAGCGGGATGGAAAGAAGCAGTGTGGCGTTATATAATGCAAAGAATTGGGAAAGGTCGCGGTAAAAACAAAAATAGCAAAAATGATGAAAAACAGCATTAAGATTGCGCTGTCACTGTTGCCGATTGTGTCGCTTGTAATAATGCCCATGGTGGCGGTTGCACAGGTGCCGGACGACCCCTTTGCGGGCTCCGATGCCCCTATTCAAGAAATCTCGGATGTCAACGCAGTCATCGAGACGATATATAACTGGGTTGTTGGCGTATTCTGGGTGGTTTCTGCCGGATTTCTGATATGGGCCGCGATGCTCTACGCGACGGCGAGAGGGGGCGAGGAGCAGGTCAAGAAAGCGAAGAATGTACTCATTTACGCGCTTGTTGGTATCGCGGTTGCGGTAGCCGCAACCGGCATGAGGTCGTTTATTACCAACCTGCTTAGCGGCGGTGCCGCGTAATTATAGGTACAATCTCAATACAATGAGAAAGACGAGAACCATTATCACGCTCTTCCTGTTACTGACTCCGGTAATGCTCGTAGCCGTGCCCGCGGTAGCGGAGGGAGATGGGCCCGTCAGTAGCATTGAAGACGTTAACAGGGTCGTCAACAAAGTGTACAACTGGGTTGCTGGTGCGTTTTGGGCAGTCGCCGCCGGATTCCTGATATGGGCCGCGATGCTCTACGCGACGGCGAGAGGGAACCAGGAGCAGGTCAAGAAAGCGAAGAATGTACTCATTTATGTTGTCGTCGCTATTGTGATTGGGATTGTTGCAACCGGCGTGAAAGGTCTTATAGAAAGCATACTTAGTTAGTTACTGCAGTCGAAAAAAAGACCGCCCGAGAGACCTATTGGTCTCCGGGCGGTTTCGCTTTCAAGGTACTTTTGATGCGGATACGGAGCGATGTTCATTGATGTGCCCACGTGGAAATCCACGTGGCATTGCCCGCTACCGGGCTTTGAATTCTCAACTTGTCAGCTTTGTCCAAGCGGACGGTACTCAACTTGTCTGCATACTCGTGGACTGTCCGCCCGTCGTTCAGGGCAAGGATATGCTCCTTCGTCGGGCGCATGTCGAAAGCAGTGCCCAAGTGGAAATCAATCCATCCGCTCGTTCCCGGCTCGTTGAAGACGATGAGGTAGAGGTGGTTTGGTTCAATCTCCAGCTCGGTGAAGGAATTGTAGAGGAAGGTTATCACGCTTCCTGTTGCGTTCTCAAGCCCTGCCATTCTCGCCTGCGTATTCGCTTGGGTTGTTGGTGTCGCTTCATGTCTCCCTTGCACGCTGGGAGCGAAGGAGAGAACAAGAAGAGCGATGAGAATCGCGAGATAGAGATTCCGCGCAGATGGCGGAATTGTTACCCGTGCCTTCTTGGTGTCGGGTTTCTTTTCCTCCACCTTCCGTGCGGGGGTCTCCG
>Ga0209518_1004437_pt1 | contig 11225 bp, 11 predicted proteins | sample RifGroB1_FD_183993 | JGI IMG/M metagenome (GOLD analysis project Ga0209518, IMG submission 183993) | Groundwater microbial communities from Rifle, Colorado, USA - Groundwater B1 (SPAdes) (version 2) | ecosystem: Environmental > Aquatic > Deep subsurface > Groundwater | place: Rifle, Colorado... | reverse complement strand
TAACCTTTATGTCATTACAATAATTAGAGAAAATAGATTTAAAACTAAGATATTTAATAATATAGCCTGAAATATTTATTAGAATGGTTTAGATGATTACTCATATCGTTTCGCAAGTTCATAACGTTGCCGAGATAATTTCATTAATTTATTATAACCAAATCAACCCATCATCATTCTTCCAAAATACGTCGGTAATGTGGTCAAGGTTTTTGTTGCTTTCTCTTTCATCAAAAAAAGTAACATGAACCTTCTGTTAGATGTAATGACTGTGGCGTTTAAATAATATAATTTCTTTTATAAAATCTGATATTATTTGTAAAAAATAAAAGATTCCAAAAAGATTAAAAAATGATTTTTATTCATTTTTAGAATAAATTTAACCATAGTCATTACATGTAACGTTCATTGGCTAAACGATGTTGGCGGAGGGGTATCGTGTACTCGAATGTGCTGCAGGCGTGAAACACAGCGTTTAGCCAATGTTAGGCGAAGTATTTTTACCAAGACATTCAATAGTTTTATTAAACAAATTCACTAATTCATAATGCTCTTGCTTAATAGCAAGGTCTAATGGTGTTACCCCACCGTTATTTTTAAATAAAACATTACTATTATATTCTAATAAGACTTTAGCTGATTTGATATGCCCTGTCCATGCTGCCCAATGAAGTGGCGTTTCATTCAAAAGATCAACAGCATTAACGTTTGCACCATTAGAAAGTAACATTTGAACAATTTCATAATTATCAAACTCTACAGCCCAATGCAATGGAGTAATTTTATTATCATCAGCTAAGTTCACATCTACATTGTTAGAGATTAATATTTTTACTAAATCTGGTCGAAGTTTTGAAACAATAGAGAGTACTGATTGCCCATTTTCATCTTTTGAATGAATATTTTCTCCAGAACTTATTGCTTCTTTGAATTTAATTACATTACCAGTGAGAGCTGCACTCAAAATCATATTTATTTTTCTCCATATATTAAAATTTGTGAAAATATTTTGCCCAACGAATAAATCATACTACAATAATTGAATAAAAATAATAATCAACCCAGAAACTGTCGCCAATGTCCCCTGTCAGGGCAGGGCGGAGTGACTGCTAGGGAACGGAGATTTATCTGCTGTTGTCGGTTGTGCAGTGTGATGTTTTTCTATTTACATTTATTAAAATATAGTATTTTATAATTCTTATTGTCAATTACACAATAAGAAAAATGACCAATATCAAAATAATCTTCTTGTCCCCAATGATATAATATTAACCAACTATCTTTACCATTATAAATTATCTTTTCTATATAAGAAGGAATGTAAAATACTGTCCTATTTACTTTTTTATTCTGTTTTAAAGTATTAAATAAATTATTAAAATCATCATTACTTAGATTAAGCTCAATAAATACTTTTTTAATATAATTATAAACAATATCATCCATTTTTTTGTTGTAATTTTTTTGAAACCAATTTTGTGAATTATCAAAGTGATCTTTTACTTCAGGAATTTCTAATAGTTTATCTAAAATCTCGTCTAAATATTCTTTTTTAGTAACTTTAATTATAGGTAAATAAATTGATGGAAAAGTTATTTCTGAAAAAAGATAAAACCCTAAACATGTAAAAATAATTAAAAAAATTACAACTTTATAATTCATATTTTCCTAAGCACTGCATTACCGACAACGTTCTCGTGGTAGATGAGTTTTTAGGCATTATACAACAAAATCTCCTATAAATCAACCAGATTCAATAATAATATAATCAAATCTCCAATAATCTCAACCAATCGCTGAAAATGACCCGAAGGGCTTGCATCTACGACGTGTTAGGTGCTGTATATTATTTCTTTTATGAACCAAATTTACCATAGTTTTGATACTCAGTAAAATATAAAATTATTATTTTATCTTGTTTCTTAATTGGATAATACAGTTCATATTTATTTTCATATTTACTAAATTTATATTTTATAATATTATTATTAAATATATCATTTAAGTATTTTTTTTCTTCTGAAGAACACTTAAAAATAAAATCAACTTTATTTAAATTATCATTTTCAGGAATATTATTATATCCAAATACTAAAAAAACATTATCATTGTTATACTTATCACTAATAATAATCTGAATTGAATTAATTATTTCATCAGATTTTGATAAATATTTTATTATGTTATTTATATCATTAATATATTCTTTATCGAATCGATATTCAATAATTTTACTTATCTCATTTTGATAATTTAAATCAATGTTTTTGCTTGCATTTATTAATAATTGCTTTTTCTTTAATGCTGTAAATTTATCACCTAAATATAATAATGAAAAGATTATTGGAAATGATAAAATAAAAAACAGTAAAATTTTTTTTGACATTCTTTTAGTAGTAATTTCATTTTTACTTGAAATATAATCGGCTATCCTAGTTAAATTTAACATAATATTTATTATTAAAGTACCAAATAATAACGAAATTATACCAATAATGCTTAAATAGAATGATTCAGTAAGATTTTCTTTAAATACTTTTAATCCAAAAACAGTTATACTTATAAATATAAAAATCCAATATAATAATAGTATTATAGAAACTAATGCAATAATATTACATATTTTAACAATTTTTTCTTTATTCATTTTTATTCCTAATAATAAAATATGGCGTCTAACACGGTGGCTGTAAATGACGTTTTGCCGTAGTGTATTCACGAAGGCAAAATGTGGTCAAGGTTTGAGTCGCTTCCTCTTCAAACAAAAAAACAACTCAAACTGCAGACCTGAGCACCGGAGACTTTTTGTACTCAAAAAGTCGAGGAGCGGAACTTTTACAGCGTGTTATATGCTGTTGAGCCAAAATTATACACCATTAAATTAATGACTCAATTCTATTTTTAATTAATATTGCTAAACTTTTTGAATCGTGTTTTCTTCCATCAATAAAACCATCTGCTTTTGAAACCCCATCAATTTCCACATCATCAAGTTTGATATACATTATTTTTTCATAATCTTTTTCTAATATTTTTTCTTTAATTATTCTAAATTCAAGACCACACCAAGGTTTTTCTTTATATTCTTTACATAAAAATACAACAATTAATTTTGATCTATTTTTATAAATATCAAGAAGAATATCATCTAAAGAAGGCCTTGCTAATAATGCTTCATAACTTTGATCATAAAAACAAGTATTTGAACCTAAATTTTTTTCTAATTCAGAAAATATTGATTTAATAAAATTTCTTTTTTCTCCAGGAAAAGATAATGATACCAAAAAATTATGTGTTTTAATATCTATTGATTTATTATTATTTATGAAATCTGGTAAAATAATATCTTTTTTTAATAATTCTTCTGACAAATCAATTTCTTTGAATGCCCAATGAGTTCTATTCATTTCATATTCTTTTATATCTAGTTCATAATGCATATTTAATAAATCGTCAAAAGTTAAAAATTTATTTAAATTAATGATTTTATATTTAATTTTTAATTTATCATTATTCAAAATAATTTCACTAATTAAACCAAATTTTGGATTCGTTCTACATATATCTTCATATGTAAAAATGCAAGGTTTTCGACTAATTTCATTAATATTGTTCTGATCTAAAAAATTTCCATATTTATTTTCTAAATCATTATCAGTAAATTCATATTTATTAATACAACGATTTTTTTCAATTATAAATGGTTTACCATCCCAATCTTTAATATTTCTGGAAACAAATAAATTGTACATAAAAATCCTCAAACTTATAAAAATACTTCTGCGGTTCAATCGCATATAACGTTCCGTAATTGTCGGATGTTACGGGACGTTTTATTCATCATTACCTTCTATGTTTAAAACATTTGAATTATCAACATTTTCTTTTTTTCCACCCAATTTATCAATAGTTGTTAGAATATATTTTTTTAGTAATTCAAAATTGCAATCATTATTTATTGAAATTTCAGAAGGCAAATGATTACAGTAATGACCAATATTATCAACATTTCTTATTTTCAAATTATCTTTATATTCATTTGAAATATTGTTATATGATTCTTTACTATATAAAATAATTTTTTTTGACATAGTAACGATTGAAAAAATCATATTTTTATTATTTGATAATCCAATATATAATTTTTGGGGTGTGATTAATAATAAATCTTTAAATAAATCAATCAAGAGATTAAATATTTTAATTATATCGTCAGATTTATTTCTAATATGATATTCAAGAGTATACTCTAAATCTTCTGGAATTTGATTATCATCTACAATATCATTTTCAATAGATTCATTATCATAAATAGATTCATTGTCATAGTAAGAAATTATTTCATCTTTTTCATTATTAAAAACATATCTTGATAATTCTATTTTACGAATTTTAACATTTATTGCCTTTTCAATTTGTGATAATCCAATTGTTAAATCTGTTGGCATTTTATCAATTACTAATAATATCTGTAAATCCTCTAAAGATGTTTGAATTAACTCATAAACTTCCATTTCTGTTTCATTTTGAATTTTTTTAAATAATGATTTATTATTTTTAAGTTCATTATAAATTAATGTTCTTATTCTGGTTAATTCACTATTATCATTTGTTTGAACAAAGGAAATAAAGTCCCCCATCTGTGGTAAAATATGCCTACTAACACTATGTCGTTCAAGTTCAATTTCTGTTATATAAAGTTTTGGAGTAGAAGGATTTTCCCAAACAAATAAAAACCCGTCACATTTTGAATTCTTAAAATTGTTAGTTTTAAATTGAATTTCCTTATTAATAAAGAACGATTTTTCAGAAATAATTTGTTTATAACTTTTATCAAATGTTGTAGTTAAATCATTTTCTTTTTTATAAGATGAACTCGAAAATATTTTATTTTGATAAATTGAAAAATGTCCCATTATTGAACTCCAAAATCTTAGCCCCGTAATTTCCGACAACGACCCAACCGTATGTGCAGGTTGACCACATAATAAAATAATTTTAATTAAAACTTCTCAAAAAGTCAATAATAATACCAAAAATTTGTGGTCAATTGGGTCAAGGTTTAAGTCGCTTCCCCTTTTCCCAACAAAAGCGACTTAAACCGCAGACCTGAGCGAGTATCCCGAGCGAACACATACGGCTTGTTCTTCGCCGTTTTTTTATTTTTTAAAAAATTATATCTTTATCCATTACCCATCCAACAATACAATTTGTTTTAAGTTTTGTTGATGTATTTTTAATATAAATATCAAAAGAATTATTTATATCATAATTATAAAAAGCACAATTTATTAAATACCATTTACAATTGTTAACTATTTTATAGCCTAGAATTCTTTTATTTATTCCAATTTCTTCTATATCATTTAAATATATTGATTTTATTAATTTATTTGTTTTTAAATAATCATTATAAAAAGAATATTCGTAAGTAGTATTTGTTTTAAAATCATTGTAAATACAAGCTTTATCCGAAAAGTTAAAATTCCTAATATAATTTTTTACAATAAATTCTTCATTATTAAAATTTCTGATATCCCCATCGCTGACAAAACCATTGATTAAATAAAGATTTTTATAAATATCTTTATTTTTATCTTTTTTTATTGAAATAAGTTTAAAACTTGATTTCAATAGATTTTTATCTTTTACAATTTTATAATATGAATTATCTCTACAATCATCAATATTTGAACCTAATAGCCATCTAACATTGACTTCATCTCCTATAATTATATATATACCACTTGGCTGAACCATTGCACTTCCATCTGTTTCCCATACATTTCCATCATTAAATACTAAACCATAATGATTTATATCAAATTCTTTACTACTCCACTGAGTAAACTTAAGAAGTTCATAATTCTCTAAAGTTAAATTATCATTTTCAATATGTTGTAAATGTGTACTAATAGTATCGATAATTTTACCTTCATTAACCTTTAAATATACATAATATTTGTCATATACGTAATTATTTTTATCTTTTGATTTAATCGTTACTACAGTTTTATAATCTGAATTACTTAAAATATCTCCAATCTGAAGATTTTCAATATTTTCATACCAACTTTTAAATATCTTAAAATTCACTTTCTTGGGTGACAATTCATATGCTTTTAATAATTCTTTGTTATTTATTAAATTATAATATGTTAATATTGTTTTCTTATCAATGTCAATATATTGAGCCGGCAAAAATAAAATCGAGGTTAATATTAAAATTATTATTAATATACATTTATTCATAATAAATCCTAAAATATGGCGTCTAACGAGTATATGATAATAAAATCATATAGAAAAAATCAATAGGTGCTATAATCTATTTAGGTCTTTGGCAAAATACTTCCAAGAAAATAGATAGATGGTCGTTCGCAAAACTGGGGCATCTTTATAAGTTGACCCCGAACTAACGATTGACGGGCATCTATTGAATTCTTACTTTTGATGAGAGTAATACTCTACACCGTATAGACGTTTAATACATGTATTATACATGATAACTCTTTTTTTTTGGAAGTAAATTTTTATTTTATTTGGAGAATATATGATTTTTCTTGGTATTGATTTACAATCTAATTGTTTTACTTGTTGTTTTATATGTCAGGATGGAACTAAAAAATCTTTAAGTTTCAATTTTTCTGAAGAGTCATTAAAGCAATTTTATTCTCTTCTTACTTTAGAAACTTATGTTATTGTTGAATCTTCTACAAATACTTTTAAGTTCGTAGAAAAGTTATTTCTGAAATATTTCAAATGTTAAAAAAAATAAGAATACCATTATTGAAGAGACGAAAATAATCATCTAAAAAAAATTAAAGAATATGATAACTTTTTAAAAAGTTCTTGACTTTTCTCATAGAAGAAACCGTCAACTCGCTGTTGGATGAAGGTCGGGTGCATTATTTTATTTTAATATCTAATTCTAATTTTTTAAATTCAACATTAGACATTACTTTTAATGCATATTCTAATTTTGTATCCTTTTTTCAGCTATTATAATACCTCTTACAGTTTGACTTTTTTTACATAAATTTTCAGAAACCCAACCCATATATCTTAAAATTTGTCCAATAGTATCATCAGTTGCTTTCCTTTTTAATTCTATTACAATAAAATTACTATTTTTATCTAAACATAAAAAATCCATTTCCCCAACTTCTTCAGTATCATAATGACCATTTTTTGGATTTTGAGATTCTTCATCAAAATATTTTAATTCATTTTTAAATAAAATAGAAAAATTCCTATGAATTAGACTTTGGTAATGTTGAACTTCTAATGCTTCAAAATTATTTATTTCCTGCTCATCATCATTAATAATCTCTATTTTTTTATTAACTTTTTCTTTTATTTCTTTTGGAAAGCAAGTATATAAAAAATCAGTAAATTTCAGATTATTAAAATTTAATTTTTGCTCATCAGTTAAATTATCTAAAAATATTTTTTTAGCATTTAATAGTAAACAATTATTAACTAAAAACTGTTCTAAACCTACATTTTCTGGAATAAAATTATCAAATAAATTATATAAAAAGTGTTCTTGATGATTAAATATTGGTAAAAACACTTCTTGATAATATAAACTTAATAATTTAGCTAATACTGTTCTTCCTGTCTTTAAACCTTTTATATTTTTGGATTCATCACAATTTTTTTTTATTTTATCTGTTATTTCTCCATTTTTATCATAAAACTCATCATAGTTATCTTTTAATGAAAGTAAGTGAGTTAATATATTTTTTATTTTTTCAAAATCATCTTCATATCCATATTTATATTTAGAACCTCCCTTAATACTACCTAATTGTAAAGTTCCCCATTCAAGTTCATAAGCCATGCAACCTTCTTTTTTCCCTAAACCTGCATAGTAATCTTCTTTTTGAAAATTATTAATTTTGTCCTTATTAAAATAATTTTTAAAATTATTTCTTAAATCAATTAATGATTTTTCTTTTTCAACTGAATAGCCAAAATTATTTAATTTTAAATGCATTTCTTCAATTGTTTCTTGATTTATAGTAAAATTATTCATAATATTCTCCAAAAAATAATGCACCCGACTTTCATCCAACGTCTCGCCTGTATGTGCAGTCCGTGAACCGTCCGCCCTATAGGCAAAAAGAGCCATACAAATCAATGTGCCTTACTTGCGTCCGAAGGACTGGCGAATGTGCTTACTTGCATGGCGAAGCCATACGGTGAATGGATTGCATATACAGGCTGTTATAGGACGTGCACTTTTTCAAACAAATCTTCCAACTTATTTATTATAATTCATCTGTTTTGATTAAATTTAATTTTCAATTATAATCATTTTTTAATCGAATGCTTCTTTTTAACAAAAATCAGGTGATTTAGAAACCTAAATCCTCTTTCACAAATAAAATAACAGCTGAACATGCTGGCTCACATCTTGAAATAATAGTTTTTATACGGCACAATTTATCTTTTGAATCACAATTTACACAGTATCCTACTGTTGTGCATGGATTACTCATATTAAACCTAATGTTATTGAGAACTGCAGCTGTATTGTTCGCTCTTTTTAATCCATTTTCAAGTGAAGTCGTAATTTTATTCCACCCAAGTACAAAAATCCTTTTTTCAGGACCATATGTTGCTGCCGCATTTCTATTTCCCGTATAATCGATTAGAATAAGTTGTCCGTCGGTTGTAATGCTATTTGCTGAACAAACAAAATAATCAGCTGTTAATGAACGTTTCTGAATCGATTTTTGGGCATCAGATGAAATATCAGGAGCATTTCTATCCAGAAAGTTTGGATAGTCTTTTGTTGTAAAGATTCTATGAAATCCAATTTCCTCTAACGTTCTCGAACCCCCTGTTCCTATTGTTGCATCCTTTGCTATAATATTTTGTAACATTTCAATAGCCTCAATTTTATTTTTTGCTTCAATAACTTCAAATCCATTTTTTATTAAAGACTTCTTTGCTATCTCTAACAGTTTTTCGTTTAATTTTAAATTTTCATCATTCATAATTTTTTCTCCTTTTTTCAATTACTTTTTAGTATTATTGTTTTTAAAATCTGACTAAACCTGCATCTCCTATAACGGCTCGAGGGGAGACGAATTTGCTGGCATTAATTCATCAAACTCACTATTATTTCATAAATTATCAATAATATCAACCAATATCAAATAAATCCAACCAATTGCCAGCAATTTGGGTGTAGGCGGTACTCCGCCGTAACCGGCTACTGGCTGTTATGTGCTGTTTTTTCCGCTTTTTTTATACCTAAATTCCAAAGTGAAATTAAATTATTAAGATACAAATCAACTTTTTGCTTATCATCACAAATTATACTATTATCTTCATCTTTAACTCGAGTAACACATTCAACCCATTCATCTGAAGTTTTTGATATTTCATCAAAATCAATTTTATTACCAAGTTTTATTGATTCAATTTTTTTTCTATAATCTTTTAAAAATGATGTTGAAAATTTATCGTCAATCAAAAGTGTTATAGTTCCCTTTCTTTCACCCAAAAAAATTACTGGTGAAAGTAACGAAGCAAAATATAAACGCTTTATTATTTCAATAATTCTCGTATCATGATCGATATCCCATATAATTCCAAAGTCATGAATAAAAGGCTCATTAGATAAGCTTAAATCAGAATTTATCCAAGTTACTGTTCGAATAATAGAGTAATGAGTCCCTCTTCCTAAGTAACCTGTTGGACTTGTCTCATTGTGTAGTGTTTTAGAAAAATCAAAATAACTTTCCATTTAAATACTCCTTTCAAGAGTTAATTACGGAATCAACCGTTTTATATATTAGTTTCGCTAATATATAATTCATATATGATATATACTATTATTTTTATGAAAGTCAATATTAATTATCTAATTAACATATTCAAAGTAATTAATAAAAATTTAAAAAGCGGAAAAAATTGCACATAACGGGATTCCGATATATGTCGTTTTCGGCGTAAAATAAAAACAGTCTATCATAACCAAAAAACAGAATCAACATTTTTAGAACAAATCCGCCGAAAATGACCCCGATAGTGTGGAGCGTCAGCGGAGATATATCGGCGGTTAGACGAAGGTGACGATTTCTTTTTTAACATCTTTCAGACTATAACACTCAAGTGAATTTAAAAATTTATGCTTTAATTTAATTTTTTTAATAATATCACATAAATTTCCTTCAGTTAATACTATATCAACATATGGTAATAAAGATGATATAATAATATCAAAAACATCTGATAATAGAGGTTTTCTATTATCAGGATAAAATTTATAAAATACTACATAACTTGTTGTAATTATTGATGGGAAATTTTTTAAATTAATTTCTTTTTTATTTTTTATTATTTTTTCTGCAAATTCTTTCTTTCTCATTATTATTTGAGATGTTGTTGCTAAAAAATTAAAATCTTCTATTTCATCAAGATTATAATTGTCTTTTTTGGATGGATAATTTTTTTTAAGATCAATAATACCATTTAAAATTTCTTCTCTATTTTTTTTCCAATCATTACTTTTTAAAATAAATCCAGAATTTTCAATTACTTTTTTTAGTCTTTCTAATGGAGTTAAATTGGAGTCTTTTATAGCGCAAGGAGCTATGACAATTGGATTAATTTTAGTGTTTTTATAATAATTACTAATTTCTTTTTCAAATATGCTATTATACCCATCTAATATTACTGATGGAAAAATAGAAAAAAAATTAATATATTTTTCAAACAATTCTTGTCTGAACCATAATTCAGAAAGTGAAAATACAGAATAAGATATAATTGTTTTGGAAATAGAAAATTTCTTATCAAAATAATTTATCCAATCTTTTGGATTTATTAAAAAATTACTCAATGCATTTGTATCGAATAAACATAATTTATATTGATTTCCATTTATTGTTATCATAAGTTTTTAAATTGTCACTTTCCTCTAACGAGTATATGATAATAAAATCATATAGAAAAAATCAATAGGTGCTATAATCTATTTAGGTCTTTGGCAAAAATAGTTCCAAGAAAATAGATAGATGGTCGTTCGCAAAACTGGGGCATCTTTATAAGTTGACCTCAAACTAACGATTGACGGGCATCTATTGAATTCTTACTTTTAGTGAGAGTAATACTCTACACCGTATAGACGTTTAATACATGTATTATACATGATAACTCTTTTTTTGGAAGTAAATTTTTATTTTATTTGGAGAATATATGATTTT
>Ga0209518_1004435_pt1 | contig 11232 bp, 10 predicted proteins | sample RifGroB1_FD_183993 | JGI IMG/M metagenome (GOLD analysis project Ga0209518, IMG submission 183993) | Groundwater microbial communities from Rifle, Colorado, USA - Groundwater B1 (SPAdes) (version 2) | ecosystem: Environmental > Aquatic > Deep subsurface > Groundwater | place: Rifle, Colorado... | reverse complement strand
AAAAGTACCGGGAATGTCAGTTTTGTCCATTTCCCGTTCGTGAATCTTATTCGGCAGAGGGATGGTGGCAAAAATCTTGACGCTCTCGCCTTCGATCACCACTTCATCAATTACGAGTTTTATTATATCTTTTTTCAGCCGTTCTGTCACGATTTTCGGATCGTTTATTTTATTCAAAAACTTGTGGCAGGTTTCCTTGAATAGATCAATCTTCGCGCTCACGTCATGCTGGACGTTGAGCTTCATCATCAGAGCGTCACGTTCGGAAATAAGTTTCTCCTCGCTTAGCTCGATGTCGGTTTTCTCTTTTCTTAATTCCGGAAGCGTCATCACTTCGGCTTTGAAGGCTTCGGTAATTCTTTTCTTGGCCACTTCCAGTTTTTTAATGGCACTACTAATGTAATCCAATCTCCCATCGATGCTCTTAGCCCGCTCTTCGTTCAGAATTGATTCGTCTCTGAAGTTGTTGAACACTTCCTCCGGATTTTCCAAGATCGACTTTACCGTGTCCCAAACGATGGGCTCGATCTGATCCGCTCGCAGGTATGGGCTGTGGCAGTTTTCGACGGGGTTATTATTCATCCGGCTCTTGCAGTAGTAATAAATGACACCGCTCTTTTCTTGATGGCCGCGATACTTGAGATGGTCTTTGCCACACCTTATAAGTCCTTGTAGTAAATAAGTCTGCTTGGTACATCGTTTGGCAAACATCAAATTCTTTCGGGCTTGCAGGAGTCCTTTCTTATGCTGTTCATCAGAAACGATTCTTGGTATTTCTATGGGAAACCATTCCTCTTTTGCTCGTCTGATCTGACGGACTTTTGGCTTACCAGTTCGTAGATTGGCCACATCGAGCTTTATGGTTTGATTTTTACAGCAGTACCACCGACCGGTATATGCTTCATTAGCCAGAACATTCCGTATGGTCACTTCGCTCCACCAACCAACCGGATATTTTTTCAGTCCTTTCATCTTCCGATTCTTTTCGGTATTTTTCAAAGCGTCATACTTGGTAGGAATTTTAAGTTCAAATAACTTCGCTTGAATTTGTCGGATGTTGAGCTTATCCTCGGTGTACCAGTCATAGATTATCTTCACCACTTTGGCTTCGGTCTCATCCAATTCGTGTTTACCAAGTGGGTAGTTGTATCTATATCCAAAGAGTGGTCGACCGCCATTAAACTTGCCTGACTCAATTCTCCTTTTCATACCACGCTGGGTTCTCTCCATTATTTTCGCTCTCTCAAATTCACTGAAGGCACTCAAGATCGTAAATAGCAGTTTATCGTTCGGTGTCGTACCAAGCTCCCCTGTCTTGAAATGGATCGTGACATTTTTCTTCTTAAGCTCCTCGAGGAGGATGAGTTGGTTATAGGTGTCTCGACCGATTCGGTCGGCATCATAGACCAGAAAATAGCTAACGTCGTCATGAGTTTTTAAATACTCCCTGAAAGCGGTGAGAGCCGGACGGATGAGTGTCGCTCCACTAAAACCATCGTCAATAAACATCATCGACTCGTCCGGGACCGGCAATTTGTGATTGATGGCATATTGCATCATCCCACCAATGCCGTGGATTTGAGTGTCGATGGTTTGATTGCTTTTTTGTTCCTCGGTTGAAACCCGAGCGTAAAGGACTGATTTCATATTTTTATACTCATCTTCATGTCTCAACACAGCACCCTATACTAATCTTGCTCATCCGCTAAGCTCGAGTTGCCCACAGCTGGTTCCCCGTCTGCAAGCCATTTTTTTATTATCGCGGCTTTAGCATCTGGATATTGATTGCGTGCCAGGGCAAGTTGCATCTCATAGGGAATAAATTCCCAGCGATCACCTGGCGACATTTCGCTGAAATTCAGCTTACTGAGTTCAATTCTGTCTTTAGGATGACCCTCCACACGATCCAGTAATTCTTTGATAGCGGCCAGCTTTACATTGTCTTGTTGACTGCCCATAAGAGCGACGAGCATTTCATTGGCCAGGCGGAAATTCTGCTCACGAACACGCACACCGGCTTTCCGGACTATGTCTACAGTTTCTTGGTGGATGAGATCCAATTCCTGCGCGTAGAGCCGATAAGTTTCGTAAAGCGTGCCTGACTCTTTGAACCAGTCTTTGATCGTTTGCTCGGTAAATTTGGCTTTTCTACTTTTTTCGAACCGGTGATTGATGTCCTCGACGATGTTTTGGTAGGAATGCCCTTTATATTTCAGCTCGAGCGCGCGTTCGTGGTATTTGGTTATATGTTTCAGCTTGGCCATAAAAAGTTGTGTTAAGTAGAGTTTTTACGACCTCCGTTTTGCATTATCTTTGGTTTCCCCAGAACCCGATCAAGAATGAATATGGCCGCCTCAAGCTTGACCATGTCATTTTTACTTTGAAGCAAGGAGACCACTATTTCTGCCCCTTTAGCTGGGTTTCTTTTGAGCACATTTAGGGCGTTCTCCATTTCTTCGGTGTATTTATTCATGGCTTCATTGATTTGATTAATTCCTCTCGACCCTCAATAAGCGCATCGAATGATTCCTCGTCTCTTTGCTCGGCGTACGCACGCTTATCTTTGAGTTCCTCGAGGGCTTTCTTTTTCTGATAAAAATCTTCGTATGCTTTCAGATCGGGACCCACCGCCCAACCATAATTTGGGTGTTCTTTTTTTACATGGCGACGGGATATAGCTTTGACATCAAGCAGGTGTTGAACGATACCGGCATCAGTGAGGCCAACGATGTCATTACGGACACGTCTTGGGTTTATGCTTTCCGGAAACTCCCGCTTGCCAAATTTAGATGCCGGTATTATTTCTTTTGGTTCTCCATAAACCCAGAGTGGATATTTAAGTGGTATGGTTTTTAATTCCTCAAACAGTACTTCAAAATCCTTGATGGCTTTCTTTTCCTCTGGATTATTGAGATCGTATTCGGTTTTTATGGCTTCCGCCGATTGGTTGTATTTCATACGATGAATTTAAAGAGTGTCTCAAGGGTGTATTTCTTAAGCCAACCTTGCTTGGCCGCTTCCTGAATCTTCTTGAATCCCTCGATCAGTCGCTTATCCTCGAATGGTTCCAGGTTCTTTGCCGGTCTCAAGTTTCGTCTTATAAATACCTCCCACTGCTTCTTGGTCTGAAAATCGGGCTCAATCGTATCTGCCCAGTTACCAATGATTCGAACGTGCTTCTGATTACTCTTACTGCACCAGTCCACGAATTCCTTGAGTGTCATTGAAATCTCCAAATTGTCCGGAGCCGGTGCGATAGTTTTTTGTATATTTAGTTTTGTAGGGATTACCTTTTGTATACTTTGCTTTGCGAAATTCGGTTTATGAAGTTCGCTTTTGGAAGATGTTACATACACATCTTCGCTTTCCGAAGATGTCCTCAAAAGGATTGCTGGACCCAAACGATAGTAGATATTTTTGCCACGTCGCTTGTCTTTGGTGTCTAAAAGTTCGCCACCGTGATCTCTCGCTTCTATCCATCCTTTCTGAATACACCGGTCAATGGCTTTGGATATGGCTCCTGACTCACGGCCAGTCTTTTGCTTGAGCTGATAGTGCGAAATCCAATCTTCCTCTTTTCGCATTCCCTTCTCCCGATCCAAAACCCAGCCGAGTGTGGCCCGGGTAACGATAAGCACGACACGGAGCTCGGTGTCAGACATCTCTTTCATCAGACCGTTAAAGATGATGTTAGGCGTTTGAGTTGTGTTTGGGATGTTGGCCATATTATTTTTCGTATAAGAGGGTCTTGAGCTTGCGTATGGCCGATATAAAGTCCCTCACGTTTATTTCCGCTTCTCCGTCAAAGTTGTATTCATTCATAAGCACGGATCGCATTTCCGATTCCACAAACACAAAAGACCGACGACCCGGTTCATCGGTTTGATTGAGTCCTATAAGCTGTATGCCTCTTGCGAGGAGAAAACAGCTCAGATAGAAGTCGGTAGTGTTATACGTTGGCTGTGATTTTTTGATTTTCATACTTATTTTTATTGTTTGATTGACTGACGGGAGAAGTGGGAGGAGCAGTTTCTGGGTCGGGTAACGAAAGTAAGAGATCCCAAAGCTGGTGGATGCGATCCTTCTTGTCTGGCGATTCCCTATAGATGACTTCCACATGGAAGTTGGGAATTCTTTTTTGTCTCATATTTATACCGACCCCCGAAACGCAAAAGAGCTCGCGATCCGTTACCACAAAATGTGATAATTGGATCGCGAGCTCTTAAACTCGGAATACCTTTCAGGTTTGCCCCTTGAGGCAATTTGCTATTCGGTTGTTAATTGCATTATATCACTCCTCAAAAAATCTGCACAAGGACCGGGGTTGTGTATAACTCTATTTCTCACTTTCCTCGCCCTCCTGCTTCTTTTTCTCGCGTTCCTTTTTACGATCCTCCATCCACTACTCAAAAATCAGCTCGGTGAGCATATACATCTGATCACGGATTTCTTCGATTTCTTTATCGGAGAGATTCGGATCGTTTATTAATTCTTTTACTCTTTCGACACTAAGCATAAAGTCCTATACACAGGTAGGCGCTTGACAGCAATTCATACATAGAATATAATTCCCACTATGGGAACTTATATTACAGTAGCCCTACCCACGATAATTATGAAATTAATAGGCAAACAATTATTGCACGATTTCGGAGAAAAACACGCGGATGCCAGGTCACAACTCCAATCGTGGGAAGCAGAAGTGGAGGCTGCCGAATGGAAAACACCGCAAGATGTCCGGAATAGATACCCTAAGGTTACTCTTCCCGGAAACCTACAAGCCATCTTCGATATATGCCGGAATAAGTACAGGCTGTGGGTACAAATAGCATACAAGACCGGCATAGTACTGATCAAGAAAATTGGGACCCACAAAGAATATGACAAATGGCAGTTTAAATAGCAAACACATTATGAACGACATTAAAGTAATCAAAACTGAAAAAGATTACCAAGAAGCACTCAAATACATTGAGGCTCTTATGGCTACTGATCCGGACCCAGAATCAGCAGAAGGAGAAAAACTTGCTATTTTAAGTACGCTCATTGCCGATTATGAATCCAGAGAGTTTCCTGTCATCTTTCCTAGCCCAGTAGACGCTATTAAATTTCGAATGGAACAAGCCGGGTTAAAACCTGCCGACTTGGAACAATATATTGGCAGTAAAGGCAGAGTATCGGAAGTGTTATCTGGTAAACGCCAATTAACCCTAGAAATGGTGAGAGCGCTTGAAGCCGGTCTTGGAATCCCCGCAAAAGTTCTTATTCAAAAACCAGATCAAAGTACAGAGGAAGGTTATCAGCACTGGGATACACAGCTCGTCCGCGCTATGGAGGGTTACGGATATTTTGGAAATAAGTCCTTGAAGAAATACAGCAAAGTAGAACTACTCAAACAATTCTTCTCATCACTGGGAAATAACATGCAACCAGCGGCTCTTTTCCGCAAGGAAAAAACTAGCTATCGAACTTCCTCTAGAACACACAAAAATGCATTGGATGCATGGATGGTTCGAGTTCTAGAAAAAGCAAAAAAAATAAAAGTCTCAGCTACGTACAAACACGGCGTGATTGATCTTGCATTTATGCGCGATCTAATAAAACTAAGTGTGAAAGAAAATGGCCCTCTCTTGGCTCGCGACCATCTAAAAAAAGTTGGAATTAAACTTGTGATAGAACGCCATCTTCCAAAAACCTACCTCGACGGCGCTACTATTCTAACAGAAAAAGATAATCCGATAATTGGAATAACTATCCGATATGACCGTCTTGATAATTTTTGGTTCACACTTATGCACGAACTTGCCCATATCGCGCGGCATTACGGACAAAATATTGAAATCTTCTATGACGAAAAACTTCTAGAAAAGGGTGGCATTGAAATTGACGCAAAGGAACGTGAAGCCGACGAATGGGCAGAGGAATCAATTCTGCCAGAGAGTAAATGGGAAATAAGTAATGCAAAGATCACTCCTACCCCAATGGCCGCTCAAAGCCTCGCTAATGAACTCGGTATCCACGTTACTGTAGTCGCTGGAATTATAAGATATAAGCATCAAAACTTTTTCTACTTGAATAAAATAATTAATGACGATACCGCGAAAGTAAGAAAGTTTTTTCCGGATGTATTTAAGTTAACTGAAAAAATATGACCACCATAAAATCATACGTCCCTATACTGCGCTGGAGAACCGCTGAAATGTCGGCTTTTGAACGCCTATATCCTCAAGACCGAGAAGCGATAACGCCGTTCATCGAGTTCATAATGCCACCTCCAAAAACAGATAAAGATAACCGCAAAAAGATTGTGGAGGATTCAAAGAGCAAATTTCTTAGACAATTACCAGATGTAGGGAAACGTCTTGTTAAATATTGCGGAAAAAACTCTATGTTCCTTGACGTTCACCTACTCGACGGAGATATAAGAGTGTCTGCATTTGAAAGTATCTTATCTTCTGCAAGTGCAGTTGATCTCTTTTCAATTCCCGTTGTGCATATCATTCCTGTTGTAGGTACGGATGCAGATATGGCGACACGGGAAGTTGCAGTAAAATATGCAAAGATTGGCGATAGAGGATTATGTATCCGTATTGATAATTCACACTTTAAAGACGAAGGTCTCGCAAAACACATCGAGAATTTCATTAAAAGTCATGCCCTCGACATTAAAAAAGTTGATATTCTCGTTGATTTACAAATCGTTGATAAAAGCATAACGGCGGAGTCAGTCATTGAAAAATTTTCTCATATTCCTAGCATAAACGATTATCGCTCTTTTATTCTTTCGGGAGGAGCATTTCCAAAGGATTTATCAGAACTTCAAAAATTTGAGAGTCACCAGATAGATCGAAACGATTGGAAACTATGGCAGGAAATCATTAACAGTGGAAAGCTTAAACGTAATCCGATTTTTTCTGATTATACGATCCAGCACCCAATATTTTACGGGTATGTTCTTGGAGCAAATACAAGTGCAAGCGTAAGATACACCAACGATGAAAAGTGGGAAATTCTTAGAGGTGAAGCATTAAATTATGTAAAGAAAAACGGTGAGAAGGGACCGGGCTACAAACAGTATCTAGCACATGCTCGAGAAATCATTAAGCAGACCTTTTACAAAAAAGCTGATTATAGTTTTGGGGACTCTGAGATCAATCGGATAGCCGAGCCAAAGAATGAGAAAACTGGAAATCCCCAGATGTGGCTAAACATTGGTATCAACCACCATTTAACACTGGTTGCGCGACAGACCTCCAGTCTCCACGAGAAACGAGCAAAGCATTCCTAACGTGATCTTTGAGTGTATCAAGATCATCTTTAAGAACTTCGGCAAGTTTCGCGTAGATTATTTCGCGCGGTTTTGAACGAATTTCAGCCGCTTCATTTTTCTCTTCCAAAATTTTCAGTGCCTCTGCTCTCCATAATAGTCGAGCCATTGAGAGGCCATCTTGAGCAGGATTTTTTCCATCAGCTCGTATCTCATGAAAGATAATCTGATGGTCTGGAGTCTTTTTTGCGAGTATAATCCCCCACCATTCAGGGATTATAGCCAAAGCCTCGTACAAGTGATGCCTTCCGACAACTAAAGTCATTTTATCAAATACAGCATTATACTCTCTCATCTGATCAGGCAATCGGTCTAGAGTATCTTTATCGCTCTTTATCTCATAGCCATGCATGACGCCGTTGATGATGGCGAAATCTATTCTTGCTGTTCCGTGGCTTACGCCAAATTCTTCAAAAATTTCTGCGGGAAGATTTTTCTCTTTTTTATATTCCTTCAATTCCTCCTCTAGAACTAACCTTAAAACTTTACGAATTATTTTATCGTTAGTAGTCATAGAGCTAAAACGTCAAAGTTATCGAACTCACAATTATATTTTACCACAAACTCAAACAAAAGGTGAGATGTGTATAACTAACTATGCGTAGACATTCACCTTTTCGTCCACGTAGTTGTCATAAACGTGGAAATACACCTTCTGGGATCGATCTTCGCAGTCGGGCTCGGTGTATGTCGGACCGGGTAGCTCGTCATAGAGTAGGTCGCGGATGGTTATCTTCACGTCGGCTCGGGTTTCTTCTTTTCGCTTCCAATCCAAAACTAGCTTTTCCGCTTTCAGTTTTACCAGCAATTCTTTAGCAACTTTTTTAACTTGATCTACTTCGCCCGGGTTCAGGTTTTCTTTACGAAGAATATCGAAAATAGCTAACTCCTCTTCCGTAAGATTTTCGGAAACCGCGCGACGATCCTCTTCACTCAATTCCTTTGCGAGTTCGACGAGCTGATCAAAAAATACATCGAGGTCATGCGAGCCGGTATTGTATTCGTGGAGGAGTTTGTTTAGCCGATCAAGAAAATGCTTGCGAAGCTTATTCTTGCGTATCATCTCTTTGATTTTTTCTTCAAGCTCGGCGCTCAAACGTTCGGCTTCAATGTTCTTCGTATCCGAATCATCGAAAAACTTTCTCAACGCCTCGAAATCGATTTTGCTCAAATCCTTGATCTTCGGGGTACTCTTTATCACATACTCACCGGCCCGGATGGAACGATCAAGTAGGTTCTCCAGATCCTTTTTCACCTGCGAGACATCGGTGTCTTCGTCGATGACTTCACGTATACGCGAGGCAATTACTTTGTATGCTGTTATTTCATAGTAGTAGTCTTCCGCTTTTGGCTCGGGCAGGACCGCTCTGTAGTATTTATAAGTATCACCGGCAAGTTCGAGAAACTGCTGTTTTGTCTTTTCATCTTGCAATATCCGATTAGTGAACACATCTACGAGCCGTATTTTTTCGATATCCTGCGCTTTAAGTAAATCATTAATATCGAGCTCAAGAGTTTTGAGAAACTGACGCGTCTTTGAAACAGTCGAAAAAAGTATTTCTACCAGTTCGTTCTTGTCCTGAATAATTTCATCGTCTCCGCTTTTAGTGGATGCATATATGGCGAGTGCTTTTTGCAGATTCCGGAATACTCCTATATAGTCGACTATAAGACCGTTGGTCTTGCCCTGGTAGACACGGTTCGCTCGAGCGATGGTCTGCATGAGCGTGTGATTTTTCAGCGGCTTATCAAGATAGAGAGTTGAAAGATTCGGTACATCGAAGCCGGTCATCCACATCGCGCAGACAAACACGATACGTAGGTTATTGTCCGGGTCTTTGAATTTCGTCTCAAGATCCTCATTCAAGATACGAGCTCGCAATGGCCGCATATCTATCTCGAACTCCTCCATGTCGGCGATTTCATTCTGGCTTTGGCTTACCACCACAGCCATATCGATATTCTCATACCTCTCCGCCTGTTCTCTTAATACTTCCCTTTCGTGGTCATCCTTCGCTTTAGATACGGCGATATTCATCTTGGCTAAATGGCGTTGCATCTCTGCTTTCACCTTCGCGTACATGCGAACGGCTGTTTTCTTATCAATTGAAACGACCATCGCTTTACCGTCATATCCTCGAGCAGTGAAATGAGTCACTATATCCTCCGCCACTTTATTGAGACGATCTTCGCGCGTAATAAGATGGTAAAAGGTCGAGAACTCCTGCTCCAGCTTTTCCTCCTCATCGGTCGTGAGCTCATAAAAATCCATCACTTTTTCGAGATCCTTTTGAATCTCCGGATTTTCGTTTTCCAACTTCGGTACCCGGTTTTCGTAGTAGAGCGGTACTGTCGCCCCGTCCTCTACCGATTGAGCAAAGTTATAGGTCGATACGTAATCACCGAATGTTTCCCTCGTTTTCTCCTCGCCCTTGGCCATAAGCGGTGTACCGGTAAAGCCGATGAACGACGACTTCGGCATAGCAATACGCATATTTTGCGCCAAGCGGTCATATTGTGTTCGATGAGCTTCATCCACCATCACGATGATGTCGCTTCGATCCGATAGCATCGGCGGTTTCTCCTCCGGCTTGGTGCCAAACTTATGAATAAGGGTGAAAATATGACGATGATCTTCGCTTAAAAGTTGACGCAGGTTTTGGATCGAATCGGCATGGACTTCCTCTTCGTACACCGCACCGCAAGCTGAAAAAGTTTTATAAATCTGTTTATCAAGTTCGTTTCTGTCGGTCACCACAACAAAGGTAAAATTGCCGGTCATCTTTCGGAATACTTTTTGTGAAAGGAAAATCATGGAGTATGACTTGCCGGACCCTTGTGTATGCCAAAAGACACCAAGACGTCCCTGATTCTTATCACGGTTCTTAATCTGCTCAAATGCCTGATTTACGCCGAGAAGCTGGAAGTATCGAGAGATGGCCTTTATTCTTTCGCGGAAAGAATCATCAAACAAAGTGAAGTTTTCAACTATATCGAGAAGTCGTGAGGGTTCGCAGGTACCTTTGATAACTGTTTCCAAGCTGACACGGCCCTCTTCGTCTTCGCTTTTTATCTTCTTCCATTCGTTGAAGTGCTCAAATGCGGAAGTAAGTGTACCGACTTTGCTTTCAATGCCATTGGAAATGATGATAAAGCCGTTATGCCAAAAGAGTTGCGGGATGGTGTCTTTGTAATCGCGAATATTTTCCTGATAGGCATTTCGTAGGTTCTTATGGGATGCCTTCAGTTCGATCAGCACAAGGGGCAAACCATTCACGAAACCGATCAGATCCGGACGGCGCTTGTGAAGCTCGCCGGTAATCCACATTTGCGATACCAAAAGAAAGTCGTTGTTTATCGGTTCATTGAAATCGATAACTTTGATATTGATCGTTTCGAATGCGCCGTCCTCTCCACGAATTTCCGCCTTCACGCCATCTTTGACGAGCTTGTGTAGCTCGTGATTAGCATTTACCAAGCTCGCAGTGGACCGGTCGCGAGTCAGTTCCGTAAGGGCTTGTGTTATGGCTTCCTGCGGTGCCTCCGGATTGAGCTTTTCGAGTGCTGGTTTAAGACGATTAAGCAAAACAATTTGCCCCTGGTTTTCTCGCCCTAATAGAGCATCCCCTTCTTCGGAATAAGCGTTGATGAAATTCTTAGTACCCCAAAGCTTGCCAAAGATTTTGACAGCTGTCTGCTCTATTAAGTTATTTTCAGAAAATTCATTCATAGTATCAGAGCTGTTTTGAGCTCTCAGCTCTTTTTTTAAGATTTTCAATCAACAAATACAGAGGAGTAATTGCATTTTCAAAATCTCTTATGAGTGATTCGTCTTGAGGATATACAACCTTAATATTCATAAGATCCCTTGGATAAACATGTGCCTGTGCCGCACCTCTCTGTTT
>Ga0209518_1004432_pt1 | contig 11239 bp, 16 predicted proteins | sample RifGroB1_FD_183993 | JGI IMG/M metagenome (GOLD analysis project Ga0209518, IMG submission 183993) | Groundwater microbial communities from Rifle, Colorado, USA - Groundwater B1 (SPAdes) (version 2) | ecosystem: Environmental > Aquatic > Deep subsurface > Groundwater | place: Rifle, Colorado... | reverse complement strand
TACGGCGGGGCCGCCCTCGCCCTCTACCTGTCCCCGGGCCCCGCTGGGGCAACCCCTGCTCATGGTGAGCGGGGCACCGGGGACCTCCTTCCCACCACGACCACGGAGACACCATGAGCACCCCCAACCTGCCCGCCACGAGCCCCCCCGTCAGCATGATCCAGCGCCACGTCGAGACGCTCAAGACGGTCACCCTCGACCCGCGCATCACGATCAAGTTCGACGACGAGGGCTTCGCGCACCGGACCTACGAGATGGTCCGCCTCTACGTCGGCCCCGACCTCTACTCGGCGAAGCAGCCCATGTACGAGGTGTGGGGCTCGGGCGTCGCCAAGTACGCCGCCGCCAGCGGCGCGCGGATGACGCCGCTCAAGGCCACCCCTGACCCCATCGAGGGCCGGATGAAGCCGGGCCTGCGGATCACGACCGACGAGTTCGGCGGCCCCCTCGACGTGGAGCAGGACGTCCTGCTCGAGATGAGGCACCCCAAGACCGGCTCACCGATCTACATCATCTCGACCGGGCGCGAGAGCGTCCGCCATCTCCTCGTCGGCCAGCTCGCGAAGAAGCTGAGCGACCGCGACGACGTGGCCCGCCTCGTGACCGAGGCCGACATCCCGGCGCTCAGGGACGACACCAAGGCGACCTGGGCGACCTACGCCTACATGCCCGGCGTCTACATCGCGGTGAACATGCGGATGCAGGGCATCCGTGAGGTCTTCGCGACGGTGCACGAGATGGCGCGGCTGGACAAGGTCGTCGGCAAGGCGACCAGCAAGGCCCAGCGCCTCGCCATGAAGCAGGCCAACGTCCTGCCGATCCGGTTCACGGCCGCCCAGCTCCGCAAGGACAAGGCCGGTGCGCAGTACATCGACGTCCCGGTGTTCTCGTGGATGGTCTACGACAGCCGCGACAAGATGCAGCAGGCCATCGACGCCATGCTGGCGCAGAACGCCGACATCCTCGAAGCCACCTACTTCGTGAGTGGCGACGACAGCGAGGAGGGCGCCGACCCCGAGGACACCGTCGACTTCGAGCAGGGCGACACCGCCCCCGAGTCCCGCCAGCTCACCGAAGACCTCCCCGACGGCATGGCCGACGAGACGCCCCCGGCTCGCGAGCCGGTGCCCGTCGAGGCCAAGCGCGAGCCCGAGCCCGCCCCGAAGGCGAAAGCCGCCCCGAAGGCCACCCCGAAGCCCTCCGCCACCCGCCAGGACCCCGCCCTGCTCGCCCGCGTCCGCGAGTTGGACGACATCGTGCAGAGCGAGTTGGGCGACGGCGGCGTGGACGCCTGCCGCGACGTGGCCGGCGTCGGCACCAAGGCGCTGGCCGACCTCACCGACGACGATCTGCGCCGGTACCTGACGGCGCTCCAGGAGGCAGCATGAACCGGCTCCAGTCCATCGAGGTGAAGGGGCGCGACGGCGTCAAGGGCTGGACCGGGCGCGTGACGCTCGGCGGCTGCGACTCGGTCACCGGCCCCAACGGCGCGGGTAAGTCCCTGCTCCTCCTCGCCCTCGACGCGGGCCTGCACGGGCTCGCCACGTCCGACACCGACACCCTGACCGTCGCCAAGGACGGCACGGTGCAGCCCGAGCGCGCCTACCTGGGCGAGCTTCCCGACGCGACCGTGGTGCTGACGTTCGACTCGGGCGCCCCGCTGGTGCGCAAGCTGTCGGAGGGCCCGCGAACGAAGGGCGCCAAGGTGGCGAGCCAGCGCGCAGCCACCCTCGTCGGCGAGGGCCTCGTCCGCTGGGACCTCGGCGACTTCTCCCGGGCGGGCAGCGCCGCCCGCAAGGCGGTGTTCGACCAGGTCCTGCGCGTGGGCGGCGCTGGCGCGTCCTGGACCGGGGACCGGGTCCTCGGCGGGCTGTGTGAGCGCCTCGACCTCCCCCTCGTCGACGTGCTGGGCGGTGAGGGCCCGCTGTGCGACCTCATCGAGCAGCGCCCTCTCGATGGCGCGGGCGTCGCCGACTGGCTCCAGGGCGCCGTGGCCCTCGTCGGCCCGGGTGAGGGCACCTGGTACACGACGAGCAACAAGGCGGCGGGTGAGGCGGTGGTTGCCGTCGACGCGGCCCAGGCCGCCCTCGACCAGGAACTGCCCCCCGGCACGCTCCAGCAGGCCCGCCAGCGCGTGGCCGATCTCGAGGACCGCCTGGGCGTGCTCCGCGAGGAGGGCGCGACGGCACAGCAGCGCCAGCGCGCCGTTGTTACGCGTGAGACGCGGACGGGCGAGCTGGTGGCCGCGGTGGACGCGGCGCAGGGTCGCCTCGACACAGCCCGGCTCGCCTACCGCGACGCCCAGGCCACGCTCACCGGCCTGCGGGGCGACACCGCCACGCTGCGGGCGGCGGTGGACGAGGCCCAGGCCGACCTCGAGGCCGCGGGCGAGAAGGTGAGCGTCAGCAAGGTGCGCGTGCTCACGGCGATCTCCACGGCTGCCCAGGAGAGCGGCAAGGCCACCGCGCTGTCGGCGCGTGTGGAGACGCTGGCGGGGCTCGTGTCCGGCGTAGGGGGGTCCATCTGCCGCCACTGCGGCGAGGTGGACCCACTCGGGCTCACCGAGCAGCTCACCGAGTCGCGGGTGGAGCGCGACGCGGCCCAGGTTGTGGCCGACAAGGCGGCCGGCTTCCTGTCGACGATGGAGCGGTTCCGGGACAGTGCGCAGTCGAAGCACACCCTCGCGGGCGAGCGCCGCGCCACGGCCGGCGAGGCGCTCCGCCGCAACGCCGACCAGATCACGAGCCAGGAGGCGGCGGTCAAGCGCGCGGCGTCCGCTGTAGACGAGGCCGAGGACGCCGTCAAGGCGGCCGAGGACCGGCTCACTGCGCACCAGGCCGAGGTGGTGGACACCGGCTCCGGCTCGCTGGATACGATCAAAGCGGAGGCCGACGCCCTCAAGGCGTTGCTCGGCGACGAGAAGGAGCCCGCCAAGGACACGGCGCGCTGGACACGCAACGAGCACCAGGCCGCGGTGGACCGGAGCGCCAAGCTCCAGGCCGCCATCGCCGACCGCGAGCAGAAGGCGCTGCGCTTCGAGCAGACGAAGGCGCTGAGCGCCGCCCTCAAGGACATCCAGAGCCAGGTGGCGCGCGACGCCTACGGCCCGGTGTGCGGGGCCGCGCAGGAGCTGCTCGACGAGTGCGGCGCTGGGCTCCGCGTCGAGATCCGGAGCGAGTCCGATTTCGGGGCGCACGTCGACCCCGCGGTGTGGCCGGCGCGGCACCTGAGCCGCGAGGTGTACGTGCCCTGGTGGGCGCTGTCGGGAGCGCAGCGGGCGCTCGTCGGCGTGGCGCTGGCCGTCGCGTTCGCGCGGCTCGGCGGGTCGCCGTGGCCTGCGGTCGTGCTCGACGACTTCGAGCACGTCGACTCCCGGCACAGGGACCGCGTCATCGCGGGGCTCTCGGGGATGGTTGCGTCCCGCCGACTCGCCAACGTCCTGATCGGGATGGTGGCCGAGGAGCGGCCCGAGGAGGCCGAGGGCGTGACGCTGCACTGGCTCGGCGAGGACGCCGGGGAAGCGCGGGGTGCGGCATGAGTGGCAAGCCTGTCACCCCCGCCGAAATAACCGCCCTGGCCTACGTCGTCGCCAAGCTGGCCGAGGCCGAGATTCAGCCGAAGACCTACGAGCGCATGTTCGACGGCCAGACCGGAGTAGGCGTGCCCTACATCGAGCTCAACATCGGGGACATGTTGCATGTGGCGCGGATGTTCAAGGTCGAGCCCTCCGTCGCCTACCGCCACGGGCGCGTCGATTTCCGCCTGAACCTGCATGTGGGCGACGGCACTGTCAGGGTCGACGCCTACATGGACATGCCAGACGCCCACCCGTTCCCCTTCTGAGGCTTGTGTACCGTGCCGAATCGTGCCATGTTCAATGAAGCCCCGGGCCTGTTGGAGCAGGTCCCGGGGCAGCACCCCGAACCTGAGTCAGAGGTCGAGATGCCCCAGGACCCTACCGCGGCGCGAGCCGCGCGTGAAGGCTTCCGCCTGATCGAGTTCAACCCGCGCCGTCACGCGCGCAAGGCTGAGGCGGCCCGCGTCGCCGTTCCCGATGCCCTCGGCGGTGGCTGGCTGTGGATGTCCGCACGCGACATCCGCCGCAACATCGCGGAGTTCGGCGACGACCCGGAGCTTTGTCGTGCTTTGGCCGCCTACAAGACGCCCCACGTCCGCATTGACGAGGAGGAATAGGCCATGCAGGGCGCCCTCTGGAGCACCGGCGTTGCCGTCAGCGTTGGCACTCACGACCCGGAACACCGACTCCAGGCGGTCCTGAGCTTCGAGGATGACGGGCACGCGGCCCACCCGCCCGGCACTCGGCGAGGCGGTGTGTGCGGGCAGCTCCGGTGCCGCTACGGCCTCGGTCCCGGGCAGCCGATGGATGTCGACGAGGGGATCGACGACCTCCTCGACGCGGCCCGGAAGATGGGCATCCAGATCGCCCGTGTCGCCGGTAATGCCCCCGCCTTCTACGTCAGCGGCGACACGGCCGACACCATCGAGGCCGCCCGGCTGGCCATCACACCCACCGCCCTGCGGCTGGGATGGAGCGTTTTCGAGCCATGAACCTGCACCCGACCCAGCAAGCCGCCATCGACATCGACGCCCCCCGCGTCGCCGTCCTCGCCGCCCCCGGCTCCGGCAAGACTGCGGTGCTCACCCGCCGCGCCGTCCGCCTGCTTGCGACGTTCCACTCGTCCGAGGTGCTCCTCTGCACCTTCACGAACGCCGCCGCCGCCGAGATGCGCGAGAGGATCGCCGCCGCGCTCCCTGAGCGGGAGCGGTGGAAGGCCCGCAAGATGGTGGTCTCGACCATCCACTCGGTCGCACTCCGCGCCCTGCGCGAGTACCACGACCTCCTGGGGATGCACGAGCGATTCAGCGTCTACGACGACCGCGACGAGGACGACCTGCTCATCTACGCCGGGCGCGAGCTGGGCGTGGTCCCCGCCCCCGGCGCCAAACCCAAGGCTGGGCAAGTCAAGAGCCCCCGGTCCCTGCGCGGCAAGCCCGAGGTGGTCGGGCGCGTCCAGTCGATGCTCCGCGAGGCCCAGGCCGTGACCTACGACGGGATGGAGGAGGCCTTCCTCGGCCTGCTCCGGCACCCGATAGCGGGCCCGCAGCTCCGGCGCCGGTGGCCTCACGTCCTGGTCGACGAGGCGCAGGATCTGAGCGACACGCAGCACCGCATCTTCGCGGCGCTCAGGCCCGACAACCTGTTCATGGTGGGCGATTTCGCACAGTCCATCTACGGCTTCCGTGGCGCCCGCGTCGACCTGTTCACCTCCCTCGCCGACCTGCCCGAGTGGACGCGGCTGGAGATGCCCGTCAACTGGCGGTCGCTTCTCCCCATCGTCGACGCCGCCACGCGGCTCGGGCGGGCGATGGCGACCCCCGGCCTCGACCAGGAGGCCGGGCGGCCGGGTGACATCTCCGAGTCGTGGGTCCTCGACGAGCTGTCGGGTCGCGAGCGGGGTGAGTACCTGCGCGCCATCGTGGCCGACATGCGGGGCGAGCACGACAAGCCGCTGAGTGCGCCCTGGTCCGCGATGGCCGCCCTCGCCCCCACCTGGCACCAGCTCGACCAGATCGCCGAGGCCCTCGCCGAGGCCGGCATCCCCCACCGCATCGCCCGCCGCACGGCCAGCGTGTGGGAGAGCGAGGCGGCGCGCTGGGCTGTCCAGTGCCTGCGCGTGGCCGCCAACCCGCACGACCACATCGCGCTGTGGTCGGCCATCAACGCCTTCACGCCGCGGGTCAGCACCGGCGAGTGGGCGGGCGTGCGAGCGTCGGCCACCGGCTCCTCGACGCCGATCCTGGACCACGCCACCGAGCGCCTGCGCGCGAGCGCGGGGTGGCGGCTGCTGGTCGTGCTCTCCCGGGCGCGCGACCTGGTCCGCGACGGCGACGGCATGTTGGCGATCGACGTCGTCTGCCGAGTGCTCACGGACATGCTCGGCGAGGACCTCCACCTCACCAACAAGGCCGCCGACCTGGCCGCGTTCAAGACCGCTCACGCCGAGTGGGTGCAGACCAGCGAGGGCGGCATCCCCACCGTCGCCGACTTCCTGGACGCCTGGTCAACGCGCGAGCTGGACAAGGCCGAGCCCGAGCCCGACGAGGCGCCCGACGCCGTCACCCTCACGACCGTCCACGGCGCCAAGGGCCTGGAGTGGCCCTGCGTGTGGGTGCTCGGCTGCGAGCCCGCCGGGCGGCGCCCCTGGCCGGCGACCGGCGACGGACCGGGCTTCGAGGAGGCCCTGAGGATGTTCTACGTGGCGCTGACGCGCGGGCGTGACCGCGTGCGGCTGTGCTGGTCCGAGACGCGGGGGCGCTCGCCGTTCGTGGGCGTCGCCTTGGGGCCGCAGGCCGCGACTACCCCGGCCGCAGTGCTCGCCACCGTCGACGAGGGGATGCCGTTCTGATGGACATCGCCTCCCGATTCCGCGCCAACCTGGCGACCCTGCTCCACGCCCACGGCGACACCGCCTCGTCGATGGCTCGGCGTGTCGGCGTGTCGCCGCGACAGGCCCGCCGCGTCGTGCGCGGAGACACGGGCGTCACCCTGGACCTGGTGCAGGCCATCGCCGACGCCTACGACGTGTGCCCGGGGCGGCTTGCGTTCTCGGCGATCGCGGTGTTCGCGGCGTACCTCCGGCGGGTTGGGGTGACGCCGTGAGCGCGCCCCGCACCATCACCGAGATCGTCCGCGAGGGCATCCTCCTCGCGGCGACCGAAAGGAACACCTGGACGAACGCCGACCTGGCCGCCGACCTGGGCGTGCCCGAGCACATCGTCAGCAGAGCCCGCACGAGCTTGTCACGCGGGCCCGCCCCCAAGCTCGAGCCCGGCCACAACCGGCGCCCGGGGCTCGTCTTGACCGACCTGGGGCTGGCGTGGTGCCGACTCCAAGGCTGGAGGATCGCACCATGAGCAGCGAGCAGGAGGTAGACGATGGGTGACAAATCCAAGATCGAATGGACCGACGCGACCTGGAACCCGGTGACCGGGTGCTCGAAGGTGTCGCCCGGCTGCAAGCACTGCTACGCCGAGGTGATGGCGGGGCGGCTCAAGGCGATGGGTCAACCCAGGTACCGCGACGGCTTCAAGGTGACGCTCCAGCACGACCTGCTGGACCTGCCGCTCCGGTGGCGCAAGCCGCGCCGGATCTTCGTCAACTCGATGAGCGACCTGTTCCACGACGACGTGCCCGACGCCTACATCGCCGACGTTTTCGAGACGATGAGGCGAGCGGACTGGCACACCTTTCAGGTGCTCACGAAGCGGTCCGCCCGCCTGCGGACGCTGGCGCCGTCGCTGCCCTGGCCCGACAACGTGTGGATGGGCGTGTCCGCAGAGGACCAGCGCCGCGCCGACGAGCGGATCCCGCACCTGCTCACCGTGCCCGCGCGGGTGCGGTTCATCTCGGCCGAGCCGCTGCTGGGGGCGGTGGACATCACGGATCTCGCGTGCGGCGGGAACGCGTTGGCGGGCTGTGAGGCGAGTTGGGACGGCGAAACCCGGAACGTCCGTCCGCCGATCTCCTGGGTCATCGTCGGCGGCGAGAGCGGCCCCGGCGCCCGTCCGATGGATCTCGAATGGGCGCGGTCGCTGCGTGACCAGTGCCAGAGCGCGGCGGCGCCCTTCTTCATGAAGCAGATGTCCGCCCACGCCGGGGCAGACAAGAAAGCCATCCCCGACGATCTGCGGATTCGCGAGGTCCCAAATGCTTGACGACCACACCATCGTCGCGCTTCTGGCGTCGGGGCGACTGACCTATGATGCTGCAAGCGGCAACGTTTACTCTGCAACATCGAATACGCCGGGGCGGCCTCTTGGAGCCAAGACCCGAAAGGGCTACCTCCGCACCGTCCTCAACTTCAACGGAGTCCCGAGGTCGGTGATGGTGCATCGAATCGCCTGTGTGGCAGCCCACGGGCCGGCGCCGTCCCGGCACCATCAAGTAAACCACAAGAGCGGCGTCAAGGGTGACAACTCCGCCGAGAACATCGAATGGTCCACGCCCATGGAGAATGCCATTCACGCAGCGACGGGCGGGCTGTTGGCCCCCGTCCGACATGAGCAGCACTACAACGCCCGCCTCTCCGCCGAAGATGTCGCAGAGATCCGGTCTCTCGCCCGGATGGGCGTGCGCACTGCGGTGATGGTCGAAAGATTCAGTGTTTCAGCCTCGCACATTCGCAGGATCGTTTGCGGTCTCCGGTGGGTATCTGGAGTCCAGGCGCACCGCAGTAAGCACTCCACCGGGCGCCTGCTCGACGGGCGGACCTGGGACGAGATGCCGGCGGTGACCCGTGACTGACCCCGGCACCTACACCCGCCCCTGGGCCGCGGGCCTCGCCACCGGCGAGGTGTGCTGGACGGGCGAGACGCGCGCCCTCGCCATCGACCGCGCACTGGAGCACGTCGCCGAGGACCTGGACTGGGGCGAGCTGGACCCGGACGCCGTCGAGGCGTCGGGCCTGGAGGTGTACCAGGACACCGTCTGGTGCGAGGACGTCGACGGCTGCGAGGACTGCGCCTGCGGGATGTCTCACGAGGGCGGCGACAGGATGATCTCCTGGACCCGGCGCGAGCGCATCGGGCTGCGGGTGACACGCCCGGCGAGCGAGGACGACGTCTTCGAGATCGAGACGGAGGACACACCATGAACACCCCCACGCACTGCGGCCACCCCGCCGCCTGCATCTCGCAGGCCGCCGAGGGCACCGCCTACTGCGCCTGGTGCGAGGACGTGGCGCGGGCCCAGGCCGAGCGCGACACCGACACCGACCCCATCAACGCCGCATTCGTCGCGGGTGCTGGCGCACACTCCAACGACCTGGAGCGGGCCATCTTCTCGCCGCCCGTGCGCTCGGAGTGCCCGTATCCCCGCGACGACACCCGCCGCCGCTGGTGGCTGCGGGGCTACTCCCACGAGACATGGCTGCGCCGCGCGATGGTGGCCGAGATCGAGCGCAACGAGGTCAGCGCCGATCTGACCGTCCTCGCTTTCAGCGTCCGCGACGCCCTGGCGCGCGGGAAGACCCCGGCCACACGCATCGCCCGCCGGGACCTCGCCGACGCCGTGCTGGCGGTCGTGGTCGAGCGCGACGAGGCCCTCACCGCGGCCGAGCGCCTGCGGCAGGCCATCCGCGCACACGTCGCCGAGAGCAACGCGGTCCACGAGCAGGTGGTACGCGAGCGCGACGCCGCCCAGGACCGGCTGGTGCAGGCCGACCTGATCATCGCCCACCTGCTCCTGCGGCGGAGGGGCAGCGGGGGCGGCGCCGAGATCGAGGACGGCATCGACCAGTGGATCGACGACAGCCGCCCGCACATCGCGGCGGCTGTCGCGAGACGCGAGAGCCCCGAGCGGGGCGAGGAGGAATGATGCCCGCTGATCGCATCCACATCACGGTCCCGTCTCACCTCGGGCGTGAGGCCGCTGAGTGGGCGGTGTCCATCGCCTACCGCTTTGCCGCGGATTTCCTGGACCGTCCACGTGGGCAGGCTCACCTCGTTGGCTACGTCCGGGGCCGCTGGGCGGCTGCTGCGTGGTGGACCAAGGCAGGCGCCGTGTCGGTCGTCGTGACGGATGGCTCCGCTGATGCCTGCTGACCCCCTCACCCGCGCCCGCGCCCTCCTGGCCCAGCGCCGCGCCGCATCCGACCTGGAGGCCGTGGCACACCCCGACCCGCTCGGCGACGTGCTCGCCGACCTGATTGCCGAGGTCGAGCGCCTGCGCGAGATCGTCGACAGGCGGCGGCTGGTGTGGGTGCGCGCCGAGATGCCGGCCGGCTGGCACCTGTGCAGGCCCGCTGAGCAGCGGCCACACGCGGCGCTGTATACGGCGTTCGACCGCACCCACTACACGTATGCCCGCGTCGGAAATACGTGTCGCTCAGGCCTCGTCGCTGACCCAGCCGCGCGCCGCGCGCTCCTCGCGGAGTGGGCGCAGGCCGACGGCTTCGACCCTGACCCGATCCCCGAGGAGGCACCGAGATGACTGACCCCACCGCCCGCGCCCTCCTGGCGCTCCTGGCCGACTACGACCGCGAGGACCGCCTGTCCCTGCGCGACGGCAACGGCTACCTCGTCGCCGCTGACGAGCCCTGGCAGGCCGCCCTCGCCGCGTGGCGGGAGGCTGGCTACCCCGGCGCGTCCGAGCCCGAAGCCGTCGCGCCCAGCAAGCGGCTGGTGTGGGTGCGGGACGAGAGCGAGACGCCGGGGTGGCACCTCTGCGACCCGACCACCCGCAACTGGCTGACCGGGCCGTATTCGGCGTGGCCCGGCCGTGCGGCGGCGTACCAGCACCTCGGCGCCGCCAAGGCGCGGCACGCCGACGCCGACGCTACCGCCGACGCCGCCGCCCTCTGCGCGACGTGGGCGCACGAGGACGGCTTCGACCCCGACCCGTGGCCGGGGGAGGTGACGCCGTGAGCCGCCCCTGCGACGTCTCGACGTGCTGGCGGACCGACACGCAGTTGGTGTGGGTGCGCCCGCCCGCATGGAGGGTCGCCGAACAACGCGCCCTGTGCCCTGCCCACGCCGACGAGGCGCGGGCCGAGGGCATCACCGTGGCGAGTCCTGCGAGCGTCGCTGTGGTCGCCTGCAGGACCCCACCCGTGAAGGAAGAGCAGATCGTCATTCCTGTCTCGGATGCTTACCCCATCGTCGAGGCCACTCCCGACAAACCGACCAAGCGATACCGCCGCTCGTCGATCGGTCGGTGGCTGTTCGGTCGGGAGTGGCCGCTGTGACCCGCCCCACCCTCTGCATCGACCACCCCGCCACCCTGGCAGCCCAGGCCCGCCGAGGCGAGATCCCGCTCCGGGGCCTCTACTGCGGGATGGCAGGGTACTCGCGCCACGGCTCGGAGGGCCGCGTGTCGGCTCTTGCCCCCCACTACGCCGACGTGCTCGACGTGCTGGCCGGGCGCCTGTCCTTCGCCCACTACGCCCGGCTCTGCCTCGCGAAGTGGGCCGAGGCCCGCCTTCACCCCGGCGCGCTCGTGTGCGACCTCGACGACGGCGACCCCTTCGAGGGCATCGGCGTGAACCCGGCGCGGGTCCTGCGTGACGGCGCGGGCCTGTACTGCGAGTGCGCGCGGCCGGGGAGCAAGTCCAGGCGCCACCCCTGCCACCGGGAGCTGTGGCCCCTGGTGCTGGTCCCGGCCGGCTGGGATGTCGTGCTCTACGGCAACCGGCTTACGGACGGCGTGAACCCCGCGCCG
>Ga0209518_1004426_pt1 | contig 11243 bp, 14 predicted proteins | sample RifGroB1_FD_183993 | JGI IMG/M metagenome (GOLD analysis project Ga0209518, IMG submission 183993) | Groundwater microbial communities from Rifle, Colorado, USA - Groundwater B1 (SPAdes) (version 2) | ecosystem: Environmental > Aquatic > Deep subsurface > Groundwater | place: Rifle, Colorado... | reverse complement strand
CGTGCTTTTCGCTTTATCGGGCGGCGTGGTTATTCCGACGGTTTTGGGATATTTTCGCAATAACGGCGAATCATCCCGAAAAGCTAAACTGCCGATTATTTTGGGGAGTTTGGTCCCGGCTTTTATTTATTTTCTTTTTATCGTCGGAGTTTGGAAATTGTCAAAAGAAGTTTCCGAAGATGCGGTTTCCGGCTTGATTAATCGTCTGCCCTCTTTATTGTTGGTCGCTTTAGGCGTTTTGGGGGCGATTTCTTTATGGAGCACCTATATTGTTATCGGCCGGAATATTAAGAAAAGTTTTGAACATGATTTGGGTTTTCCCCATTTTTACGCGGGATTGATCGCGGTTTTTTCTCCTCTTTTACTTTACTTTTTGGGCTTTAAGAATTTTTTAGGAATGGTGGCGTTTGTCGGCGGCCTTTTTATCAGCATCGAAGGGATTTTGATAATTTTAATGTGGCGAAGGGCCTCTAAAATTTCGAATGAAAATCAATTTTTCCAAAAAATCAACCCTTTAATAATTTACGGGCTTTTACTTGTTTTTAGCGGGGGTATTATTTATACTTTGCTGTATTAATTATGGAAAAGCGCAAACAATACGACAATAAAATAATTTTGTCGCGAACCGAAGAACATGAAATCCCGAAAGGCAAACTAGGGCTGACAATCTGTAAAGATTGCAGGGCGACTTATTATAAAAAATCCTGGCGTCAAAATCTTGGGGGATATAAAAATCTCCGCGAAGATTTACCCGTTTATTTTACTCTTTGTCCGGCTTGTAAGATGATTAAAACCCATCAATTTGAGGGGCGGATAATTATTGAAAATATTCCGGCAAAAATCTTGAACGACTTGAATCATTTAACGGAAACTTTTTGTAAGCGGGCTTTTTTGCGCGATTCTCAACATCGGTTAATTGATGTTAAAAAAACTAAAACCGGGCTGGAAATTACCACTACTGAAAATCAATTGGCGGTTAAATTGGCGAAAAAAATTAAGGATACTTTCAAAAAAGCTAAAATAAATATTTCTTATTCGCCCGCTCCCAGTGATGTGGCGTATGTTAAATTAACGTTTTTGTCCTCGTAGTTGAATGGATACAATGCCTCCCTCCGAAGGAGGAGGTACAGGTTCGATTCCTGTCGAGGACACAACAAAAAACAACCCCGCCATATGGGCGGGGTTGTTTTTTGTCTTAAACCTAACAAAAATTTATTTATTCTGTGTGTTCTCTTAGTTTGTTAATGAGCGAGGTGGCGTAATCTTTGCCGCCAAGGCCAAAGGCAATGCCAAAAGCCAAAGCAAATCCCATCACAACATAACCCAGAATGTCTTTTAGAAGTTCGGCAACCACTCCCAATTGAATGAAAGCGATCCATAATCCGAAGATGATTATTGCCCACCAGGCCAATCCGCCGACGAATTTCGCCGCTTGCAATTTAGCGCTTGCGGCGGTCGCCGTTACGAACGAACTTAAAGGGGTGGCGATTATCGCCGCCGCCAAAATTATTAAGACCGCGATAATGATGTTGGGGATATAACCGACTACGCTGGCCAAAAACATTGAAAATCCCGCTAATCCCAAAACATCGGAAGCGGCCAAGACAAAGGCAATGACCAAAAACCAATAAACCAAAGCGCCGATAAAATTCGCCGAATTCATCGTCATTCCGGCTTGGCTGAAGTAGTTGTCTAATTTTAATTGGCGGAGTAGATTGTCTATTTTTAAGGTATTAACAATTCTTTCAACCAATGATTTGACGCCTGAAGCGATAATTAAACCGATGATCAAAAGCACAATCGCGCCGATGAATTCCGGAATAAAATTAATCACTCCATCCCAGACATCAATAAGCGAAAAGGCAGTAGAATCTATTAACTGTTGAATAATCGACATTTTTTTATTATTATATTAATTAAATCGACCTTTGACGCGTAAAATATATATGCTTCTATCATTATATAATAGATTAAAAATAAAGCCAATAATGGCTGTGGATAACTATGACCCGGATTCTTTATAAAATTATAGTATTATTCATCTCTAATCTGGCGGCTTTGGCGGCGATTACTTATTTTATTGAAGGATTTAGAATTACTCCCAATGCGTTTGAATTTTTGACGGTGACGGCAATTTTTACCTTAATAAACCTTTTTATTCGGCCGATTATCAAGCTTATTTTCAGTCCGATTATCATTATTACTTTGGGGCTGGGGATTGTTTTGGTTAATGCCGCCACTCTTTATATTCTTGACTTTTTTTCCGGGGGTGTTAGCATTGAAGGACCAATTTCTCTTTTTTACGCCTCTTTGGCAATCACGGTCGTTCATTTTCTGGTCCACTTTATAACAAAAAAAATCTGATGTATTTTTCTATTATTCAAATTATTGTCGCGGTCGCTTTGATCATTTTAATTCTTCTTCAAGAGCGTTCGACCGGACTTTCTTCTGTTTTCGGCGGCAGTGAAGAAGGATCGTATTTTGTTCGTCGCGGCATGGAGCGTTTGATTTTTCTGGCCACTATTGTTTTGGCAGTCATTTTAGTCGGCTTATCCTTGACCAGCCTCCTTATCAAATAAAGATTGTTTATAAAAGACTCATATTAGATGCCTAAATTGATTTTGTTATTCAAATTTTTTTCTCGCCGTGAATTTTTAGTTTTTGGCGTGGCATTCGCGATTTTCGTTGTCGCTTTGTCTTTTTTTGCCGTAAAATTAATTGAACAAAACACTGAAATGGCGATGGTTTTCGGCGGAGAATACGCTGAAGGAGTAGTCGGCCAGCCGAGTTTTATTAACCCGATTCTGGCTTTTAGTGACGTTGACCGTGACCTTGTGGAACTGACTTTCAGCGATTTAAACGATTTGGCGGAAAGTTATAAGATTGACGAAAGCGGTAAGGTTTGGAGGTATCGGCTTAAAGAAAATTTATTTTGGCATGACAACGAAAAAATTACCGCGGACGACATTATTTTTTCAGTTCAAACGGTTTTGAACACGGATGTTTATTCGCCGCTCGTTAAAAATTGGCAAGGGATTTTGGTTTCAAGAATCAGTGAACGGGAAGTTGAATTTGTTTTACCCGGCCCTTATGTTTTTTTTAAAAACACGCTTGAAGATTTTCGGCCCATTCCAAAACATATTTTCGGCGATATCCCGGCGGCTAATTTTAAACTTTCCGATAATAATCTCCAGCCAATAGGAAGTGGCCCTTACGCATTTGATTCTTTTCAGAAAGAATCGAGCGGTTATGTTAATCTTTATCGTTTGAAAGCATTTGAAAATTCACCGAAAAAACCGTATATTAAGGGGATAAGCTTCGCTTTTTATCGGGACGAATTGGAATTGATTAACGCTTTCAATTCCGGCAGCGTTGACGGTTTTTTGTCGGCCAATCAGAAAAATTTATCAAAAATCAATTTTTCTTATCAAACAGCCGTTTTCCGAATGCTGAAATATTACGCGGTTTTTTTGAACCCCCATTCTCACTCGGCGCTTAAAGATAAAAATGTCAGATTAGCTTTGAGTTTGGCGACCGATAAGAGGAAAATCATTGAAAAGATTTTTAATAATCAGGCATCGGCAGTTAACGGCCCATTGCTTTTAAGCGACAAGGACGAAGAAAAATTTTCAATCGAAGAAGCTAATTCGGTTTTAGAGAAAACCGGTTGGCGTTGGAATCATGAAGAAAATATCAGAGAGAAAGAAGACGGTAAAGAGCTGATAAAGTTGGAGTTTGCTTTAACGGTTCCGGAAATAGATTTCTTGATAGAAACCGCGAATGCTCTTCAGCAAGATTGGGCGAAAATCGGCGTAAAATTAAATCTTTCGATTGTTTCGACGGCAAAAATTAATGAAGAAATTATTAAATCCAGAAATTATCAAATGATTCTTTTCGGCAATATTTTAGGCCATAGCCAAGATCTTTTTTCTTTTTGGCATTCTTCGGAAAGATTTTATCCCGGTTTAAATTTGGCGCTTTATGAAAATAAAACAGCGGATAAATTGATTGAAACGATTAGGCAAAATTTTAACGATGAAAAGCGCCAAGCGGAATTAAACAGCCTTCAATCATTGATTATTATGGATTTGCCGGCAATTTTCCTTTACTCTCCTAATTATCTTTATGTTAGTGACAAGAAGCTTTTCGGCGTTGAGGGAGATTTAATCGCTTTTATCAGCGATCGTTTTAAAGGTGTTGAAAAGTGGTATGTTAAAACAGTCAGAGTTTTTAAATAGTTTTTAATTCGCCCCTGTGGCGGAATTGGCAGACGCGCACGGTTCAGGGCCGTGTGCCGAAAGGCGTAGAGGTTCAAATCCTCTCAGGGGCACCGAAAATAAATATTAAATAAAAAATAAAATGATAACAAAAACAACAAAAGAAGGAGGAATGCGTTTCGCGTCTCTTGGCGGGCTTGAAGAAATCGGTCGCAATATGATGTTTTTTGAGTGCGGCGATGAAATTATCGTGATTGACGCGGGTTTGCAATTTCCGGAAGAAACCACGCCGGGCATAGATTATATCATCCCAAACATTTCTTACTTAGAGAAGAAAAAGAAAAATGTTAAGGCCTTGATTATTACTCATGGTCATTTGGACCATATTGGCGCCATCCCTTACATTATGGATAAAATCGGCAATCCGACGATTTATACCGCTTCGTTAACTAAAGAAATTATTGCCAAGCGCAATGAAGAATTTCCCAAATCTCCGAAACTTGATTTTGAAATTGTCAAAGGAGGAGAAACGCGCCAGATTTCCAAGAATTTTTCCGTCCGTTTTTTTAGCGTTACTCATAATATTCCCGAAGGAATTGGCATGATTTTAGAAACTCCGATAGGCAACATCGCGTACCCCGGAGAATTTAAGTTTGATTACGATAAGGACGGCAAACCTATTGATATCGATCTTTGGGCAAAAATCGGCGAGCAGGGAATCCATACTCTTTTACTTGATTCAACCGGAGCGGAAACGCCCGGATATTCTCTTTCGGAAAGGGTGGTGGAGAGAGAGCTTGAAAAATTATTCAAGTCAGCGAGCGGCCGGATTATTGTTGGCACTTTTGCTTCTCTTCTGGATAGGCTCGGCGAAATCATTAAAATCGCCGAACGGCTCAATAAAAAAGTGGCTATTAGCGGCTTGTCGATGAAAACCAATATCCAGATTGCCAGAAATCTCGGTTTTATGAAAATAAAAAAAGAGACGATTATTTCCGTTGAAGAAATAAATAAATATCGCGACGATAAAGTTTTAATTCTTTCAACCGGAGCGCAAGGCGAACCCAACGCCAGTTTGATGAAAATCGCCAATGGCGACCATAAGCAAATTCGGATTAAAAAAGGCGACACCGTAATTTTATCTTCGTCAATCGTGCCGGGAAACGAAAGAAGCGTTCAAATTTTAAAAGACGATTTGGCCCGGCAAGGAGCCTTAATTTATCATTATAAGATGGTTGACATTCATTCCAGCGGTCACGCGCCGCAGGAAGAGCTTAAAGCAGTGATGAAAATGATTAAGCCGAAATTTTTTATTCCCATTCACGGATATTATTTTATGCGCTGGCGAAACGCGGCTTTGGCTCAAGAAGTCATAAAGCTTAAACCCGAAGAGGAAACGGTATTGGTTGATAACGGTCAAATAGTGGAATTAACCAAGAATTCGGCGAAAATTTCCAAAGAAACAATCCCCGCTTATTACGTGATGGTTGACGGTTTGGGGGTTGGAGATGTCGGAGAAGTGGTTTTAAGAGACCGTCGCGTTTTGGCGGCCGAAGGGATGGTGGTGGTAATTGCCACTTTAGACAAGCGCACTGGCCGGTTTTTGAAAAATCCGGACATTATTTCCCGCGGCTTTATTTATTTGAAGGAAAATAAGGAATTGGTTGAGGAGGCGAGAAGTAAAATCCGTCATTTGATTTCTCATCTGCCGCGGCCGCAGCAAATGGAAGCTGATTATATTAAATCTTTGATTCGGGACCAGTTGGGAGAATTTTTATATCGCAAAACCCGACGCCGGCCAATGGTTTTGCCGGTAGTGATTGAAATTTAGAAAATTTCAATTTTTCCGTATTCGCCGTCAAAGCCGGGACGGATTTTAACCTTCCCTTCTCTTACTTTTTTAATGCCCTCAGTCACTAAAGGAGCGGCTGAGAATTTTAGTTCTTTTTCGTTTGTTTCCAAAAGAATTTTCAGTTCACTGCCGAATGTTTTAATTAAATTTTCGTATTCAGCTTTTACTTTTTTTGTTCCCGTTCCCGCGTTAAATGCTTCGGCAATAATTTCTTGTAAAGTGATTAGATTATAATAAGGAACGCGGTTGTCATATTGATGATAGTTCCCTTGGCTTTCGATTTTTAGATTGTGTCGGTCAGCCAGTTTTTCAACGCGGTTCATTACGCCGATGGTTAGCGGCTTGCCGCATTTTGGGCAAATATTTTTATGTTTTTTCGATTCTTTTGGATGAAAAACAACATCGCAATTTCTGTGGCCGTCATAGTGATATTTGCCTTCTTCCGGGAAAAATTCAATCGTGGCGACGAATTTTTTCGGATCGCGGGATTTTATGGCCTTCATAATCCCCTGATAAGATAATTCCGTGTCAAAAACATTGGCTTCGCGGCCGATTTTTTGGAGCGAATGGGAATCGGAATTGGAGATGAAGGAGATTTTGTCGAGCTTCGATAATTGCCAGTTCATTGCCGGATCGCTGGAAAGTCCGGTTTCAATGGCGAAAATATTTTTAGCATATTTGCCGAAACATTCTTCAATGGAATCAAACCCTGACATTGACCCGAATATGGAAAACCAAGGAGTCCAGGCGTGCGCAGGAATAATCGCGGCATTTGGATTAATGTTAAAAATAATTTCCGCCAGTTTTTCGCTGTCTAATCCTAAAATCGGTCGGCCGTCTGACTTTAAATTGCCGATTAAGCCGAGCTGGGAGTTAATATTTTCAACGGTTTTAATATCAGGCGCGAAAACTATGTTGTGAATTCTGTAAGTTCTTCTTCCGGTTTTGGTTGAAGAATCTTTTCTTGAAAAAATACCGGAAATTTCCACGCTCAGTATAAAGCGAGTATCGGCGAAAGTTCCTTTAAGAGTCGGTTTTTTATATTCTTTTTTTAATTTAAAAAGTCCTAATTCTGCCGGCTCAAGCTTTTCTTTAATTTCTTTGAACCATTGCGGGTGGGTAAAATCCCCTGTTCCCATTACTAAAATGCCTTTATCGTCGGCAAAACGGTCCAGTTCTTCCAAAACCATATTGGGAGAAGTGGCGCGGGAATATTTGGAATGAATATGCAAGTCGGCGATGAATTTCATGGTTTGGTGCCGAGGGTGGGACTTGAACCCACAAGCCTTGCGGCGCTAGCTCCTAAAGCTAGTGCGTCTGCCAATTTCGCCACCTCGGCAATTCATCTATTCTATCGATTTTTTGACGAAAATCAAATCATTGACTTTTTAAATAATCTATGTTATTATTTCAACAATCTTGAGAAAATTCAAGATTTTGAAATATGAGGTCAAGATCTTTAAAAAATAAATAATAAGAAAGCTAACAATAAAAACAATAGCCGAATGCGGCTGGAGGAGGATGAGATGGAAAGGGAGGATAAGGTAAAAAATAAGACTTTCTGGGTTGCGGCAATAATCATCAACTTTTTGCTTGTCGTTGTTGAATATGTGTGGTTTTCAAGATATTCAACGATGATTGGCGGATTGGAATGGGATTGGGGCTGGGCGGTTTTTTTTGCCCAAGTCTTATATCTTATTCTTAGTTTTAGAATAGTTGGGCCAACTGAGCTCGGAGCGGTGCTTTTCTTAGGCAAACCTCTGTATGACGTGGAGTCTGGGCCGAACATCGTTCCGTTTCTTGTGTGTCGGTTAGTAAAGAACACAAGGAATATTATCGAGATTGAACTTCCTACTCGGCCCGAACTAATATTCAGGTCGGAATTAGGGAAAGAAGAGGTTGTCCCAAAGGATCTTCTGGACGGTGGATACAAACCTCCGATTAGGGTCCAATTTGGCGCGCCGGGGATTGAGTTAAGCGCAAAAGAACTCGAATCCCAACTCAATAATCCTAAGATTAAGGAAGATGAGCGCAAAAGACTTGGGAGGATCAAAAGCCTCTACGAGACTTTGAACGGTCTTATAACAAACGAAAGGATCAAAGACGATCCGCTAAATGTTCGTATGACCGCGGAAACTCCTCTCGCGGTTCGATTGAAAATCAAAAGCCTCGTTAAGTTTTTGACAACATTCGGTTCACTGGAGAAAGCAAAGGATCAAATACAAGATATCGCGGTGGCGATGCTTAACCGCGAATTTTCAAAGATCACTCCCGCGGTGGCTCAAGCCCACCTTGGAACATTCAGTGAGCTTATTAAAGAGGAGATTGTCGAAAGAATAGAGAGCGATAAGAGTGGCGGCGGCATAGAGATTGTGACGGTGCTCTTGCGCCCCTTTGGCTATAGTCACAAACTTAATACGTCTCTTCAATCATTTGCCGAAGCGCGAGCGAATAAGAGGGCAACTGTTATCAATGCCGAAGCTCAAAAAGAAAAAGATAAGCTTGAAGGCGAAGGTAAGGGTGCTGCTGAAAAAGCGGTTTTGGATAATCGGGCAGAAGGCCTTGCTAACATGGCAAAGAAGCTCGGTGTTTTGCCTGGGGTTGTGATTGGCGCAGAAACAGCGCGAAAAATCACAGAAAACCCTGGCCAAAAAACAGTTATTGTCGGCGCAAAAGGTTTTGGCGATCTAATAGCTGTGGGCTCTGTTCTTGGAGAAGTCTTCAAGGGCGAAAAAAATGAAGGAGGTAAATGAAATGTGGCTTCCATTGATAGCGCTTTTGTTGATTTTGGCGACAATCATTTTTATGAGGTTGCGCCAGAATCAGGGAGAAAAACCAGAAAAACAGGAAAGTAAAAAGGAGGAGAAAGAGCCGTCTGTTGGCAGAGATAACAATAAGTTTAAACCAACGGATGTCGTTAAGGTTTCCGCGGCTGGAGCGATTTTCTTGGCTCTTCTTTACGCGCTTGTTCCGGAATTCGTCGTAAAAAACCATAAGGAAGTAATAATTCTTGTGGTGGCGATGGTGGTTGGGGCAATGTTGTTGGGAGTTAAAGAGGAGTGGGAAAAAAGTTCGGCGCGGAAAATCCTCAAAGCCCATTTCGTGATTCTCTCAATCGTTCTTATTTCAATTCTTCTTTACAAAGAATTTGAAATAGGAAAGTGGGTAAGGGTTCAGTCGTCGTCAGCGCGGACGGTGGAATTCAATCTTTACCCCGGCGAAAAGATGCAATACAGTGTTCCGCCGAGACATTCTTTCAGGATATATTCTGACGACCGGGTTGAAGCAAAAACCTGGGATGGTCGGATATATCGGGATAAAGATACGGCCTGGCTCGGAGACGAGATTCGCCACGCGAATTTCATTCTCCGGTCCACGGAAGAAACAAAAATGGCCAGAGTTACAATAACTCTGAGGCCAAAATAAAACGAAACACAAAACCCCGTTGTCTGTTTGAAACGGGGTTTTTTTATAGACAAAACGAAAGAATTTTTAATTAATTTAACCCGATAATCCTAAAAGTCTGGTAGCGATAGTCACTATTAATTTGGAAATTGCTCCCACGGCAATGGCAACCACGGCGTAGATAATCAGATTTTTGGCGGATTTTAGTTTTTCTTCGTCTCCGGAAGAAGTTAAATAATAGAAAGCGGCCACCATAATGAAAACCGCGGCCAAAGCGATTAAAAGCCCCAGCATCCAGTTAACTATAGTGTTGATAATATTTGTTAAACTGACGTCTTGTAGGGGCGTAACAGGAGTAATGCCTCCTTGCGCTAATGCCAAAAGCGGCAAAACGACTGAACCGATTAAAACCGCCAAAATAACTTTATTTTTGAAAATTTTCATAAAATATATTTATTGTGAACATCGACCTTTTATTTTTATTTTAATCCCAGTAATTTTTGAATGATTCCGATAAATGCCCACGCTAGTATTATTATAGCAAGACCGACAACGGTGTAAAGGATGGTTTGTTTTCCTATTTTGACTTTATCCGGTTCGCCGGCGGCAAACATTATTTGGTAGCCGGCAATAACGATTAATAATCCGGCAACCGGAATAGCCAAACCAATCAGCCAGCCAATGATTCTTTTGATAATTCCCAAAAGGTCCGTGCCGATAGGGCTTGAGATGGAAACGCCGCCATCGCCACGGGTGCTTCCTCCAAGATCTAAAGCAAAAACGCCGCTGGAAGATAAAAAGATTAATAAAACTATAGTTATTATTAGCAGAAAATTTTTCATTTTTAATATTTTAACATTTTATATTTTTTCCAATTTGATACCAGGGGTTTTCAAGGCCAGTCGGTGTTTGCCCGGCTAAAACCCTAAAGGTGATGTCAACAATCAGCCAGGCCGCCAAAGCAATAACCACACCGACAACAGCTGAAGTGATAATTTTCTTCCCCGTGCTTACTCTTTCGATTGAACCGGCGGAAAACATTATCATAAACCCGCCGGCTATGATGATGGCGACGGCAATCGGAATCGCTAATTTGACGCCAAAATTAATAATATTTTGACCTAATGTCAAAAAATCACAAAAACTGCAGGATTTTCCAAGCCCCGGACCGCAAGGAACCAATCCGGCGGCTTGGGTGGTTAAAGTAGAAAATAGAAAATAGAAAATAGAAAACAAAAAAATAATTATTTTGTGATTTTTCATAGTTATAAACTATTTATCTTATTTTCCGCTTCTTCAATCGCTTCTTTTGGCGTTAATCTTCCGCTTAAAATTGATTCTATCATACTGGAAAAAATATTCCTAACTTCATTGTCATCCGGTTGAAACCAGCTTTCGGCGGTTAATGCCTGTTGAGTGAAAACTCCGATATCGGGGTCATTTGAATATTTTTGGATTAAAGTTCTTAAAGCCGGCGGCCGGCCACTTAACTGGAGATATTGTTCGGAAATTTGCTGGTTTGTAGTTAGGGAAATTATAAAATTCCAACCTGATTCCGGATTTTTACTTTGTTTGGAAACCGCCAACCCCCAATAATCGGCATAATTGATCGGTTTTTCTGGATTAAATTGGAGCATTGGCGCAACGCCGATATCAATAAAGGGATTTTTGGATTTTACGGTTTTAATAGCGGAAGCGTAATTAAAAATCGCGGCATTTGTTTCTTGGCTGAAATTATCCAGCGAAGAACGCAAATTATCGTTCCAGGT
>Ga0209518_1004425_pt1 | contig 11243 bp, 11 predicted proteins | sample RifGroB1_FD_183993 | JGI IMG/M metagenome (GOLD analysis project Ga0209518, IMG submission 183993) | Groundwater microbial communities from Rifle, Colorado, USA - Groundwater B1 (SPAdes) (version 2) | ecosystem: Environmental > Aquatic > Deep subsurface > Groundwater | place: Rifle, Colorado... | reverse complement strand
TTCCCTGAAAAACCAGTTTCCTCCTTCAATTCTCGAAGAGCTGCAGATATAAGATCTTCATCTTTTTCTATCCACCCTGCAGGCAGCTCAAAAAGAATTTCATCTACACCCCTTCTATAATTTTTTTCTAAAAGAATTTCACCCTTTTTATTCCTGGCAATTATCAATACATAATTTGGACGGTTAACATGATAGTAATCTTCAATTATTTTACCATTTGGTAATTCGTAGCTATGCTTCTCAATGTTTAGATAGTTTGTTTCAAATACTCTTTCTCTTGTTACTAGTTTCCATTTTTTTATCATAAATACTTTAAAATAATAATCTTTATTTTATACACTTGCAACGAAGTTTTCTGACTGATAACATGAAAAAACATGAAACCTTTAAGTGATCTTACAGCAAATGATATTAAAGATATTAAAGTTGTTTGTTTTGATGTTGATGGAGTAACAATTAAGCGAGGTACCAAAATAATTGACAAGGGTAATGAGCAAATTATGAGAACAATACCGCTTGAAGAACATTTACTTAAAAAATTATTGAGGTTAAAAAAGTACTTTCACATTACTATCAATAGTGGTAGAAGTAGTTTTTACCTAGTAAAAGTATTCCAAGATATTCTGTGGGAAAATGCAAGTTTAATAAGTGAGAATGGAATATTTTTGCTATATGATGGCAAATTACATCAAAATTTCGTTTTTACAGATTATGAATTAAGTGTTTTAAGTAATATAACTAAAAGATTGCAGAAGTTGGCAAAGGAAGACGATAGAGCAGATGGATTTGAATATAAAATGTTTCTTCTGGTTTTGCATTGTAACAAAGAACTACCTGAGGTCGCAAAAATTGTACAAGAAGAAGATAATAAGGGAGAGTTTTATTGTTGGTGGAATGGCGAAGCTTATGACATATGTCCAAAAAGATTTAACAAGGGAGTTGGACTTAAAAGACTTTGTGAATTACTTGGGTTTACGGAAGAAAATGCAATGTCAATCGGCAATGGAATAAATGACAAAGATATGACAGATATTGCTAAGATAGGTATCACTACAGACAAAGTACATTTACAATCAGATTATTTCATTGATGGTGAACATTTAGGTGGAGAGTATTTAATAGATAAACTTTTGGAATTAAAAGAAAATTCTTCTTAATTACTGATTTTCTTTGTATTGAGTGTAAACTTCAAAGCTGTATTTCTCGACAGAATTATAAAACGATTCTGGAATATATTTTTTATGCAGTTTATTTCTTTTTCCGTCAAAACCAGCTAAGGCTTGCGCGTACTTAATATTTTCCCATTGATTTTTTCCAAAACAATATGCTTTATTAACAGCGTCAGTCCCAGATGGTCTTACTTCCAAGCATTTGTCTTTAAACAAGAAGAACGTACCGTCTCCACAAAATAAAACATCTATCAAATCTGAAAAATTTAAACCACTAAATGCTTCGTTTAATATTTTTTTAATTCGATCAAGAGTGATTAAATTATCTCTAAAACTAAGTGCCAAACTTAAAAAATATGAATTATTTAAAGTTTTATGCTTCATACCCTTTTCTTTTTCAGCCATAAGAATATTAATATCCGGTTCACTTTCATTGTAATACTTTTGATCTATTCTAATCTCAAATCTAGAAGTAATTTTATTAAAATTAAAAATTGTATCTAAATAATCAACAAGCGTCATATTTTGATCATCAAGCCAACTAATCATTGCTGAAGTTATTATTATCGCTTCCCCTGCACTTTTCTCTCTCATAGAGATTGCTTTTTTTTCTTTCTTACTCAAAATAAGTTCGGGTGGACCAAATATTTCTCCCCCACTTTCTTCACCTGCAAATAACAACCTTGGTTTTTTTCCAAGATTAATACTATTTCCAAAAACATCATTTATAAGAATATCTTTCCCACTAGAAGTAGCCATCTTATTTTCAATATTTATCATCGTATCGGCAAGTTCTTTGAAGCCTACAGGTGTGTTTACAACAGGAACTTTGTTTTTATATGCCCACTCATCCCAACTTCTTTGTGAAGCAGAAGTTTTTAGGATAAACCAGTTATATTTATCCCATAAACCAGCTTTTTTGAGTGCTTTATACTGGAAATCAATATTCATTAGAAATGATTGATTTGGGGTAAACAATACTAATATTCTATCGCCATCTAGTTTTGAATAAACAATCCCCATTTTCTTTAGTATCTCAATCTTTGAAGAGGATTCTATTGTTGATGTTACAAGTCTGTCAGCATCTGGATCGGTCATTAAGACAACAGTTCCAAAAGGATAATCTTTAAGTATATTTTTATAATTTACAGTGTTAACTACAGGAATTTTAATTTCAAGAGTTTTTAAATCAGCTTTCATTATTGTGGTATCACAACCCCAATCAAAATATGATCCATCTTCATCAATAATTTTTCCTACCCCATGATTAAATGGATCTTCGTCAGAATGTATAAAATCAAACTTCTCTTTTATTCCCAACGAGTCGATAATAGGTAAAAAAGTATTTTTTAAACTTCCACCTACAGTATCTATAATTAGTTTTTTCTTATACTTTTTAATCTGATATATATTAACTTTCGTAGCAATTCCTTTTTTGAGATATTTAACATAGTCAACTACTCCATTTTTAATCGTTTTTAAGTATTTTGTTTTAAGGTATTTGTTATCAATTCCCGATATTTTTATTTGGTATTCACCCTTTTCTTTTACTATTTTTAAGATATTTTCAACCTTATCTACAAACCTCAATGATTCACTCGGTATGTATTGACTCCCTTGAGCGTTTAAGTCCTTAGTTGCCAATTTTTTACACATCGCATGAGATGAAGTAATATATTCACCTCCATAAAAATCATTTACAAATATAATAAATGAGATCAGAAATATGGGAATTGTCTCGTAATTTTCAATGATGTGTGTTGGAATACCATTTGCAGCCTGAATTCTTGCAATTAATTCTACATATTGCTTCGAATTATATCTAACTTCGCAAGCTACTATTTTTTCTTTTTTAAATTTACTTTCTTTTGCTACTAATACTTTACCCGTAGTTGCTAACATAATTCCAACTAAGTTAAGTGGATATCTGGTATCCCACGGGTAAAGCGGGTTTTGTAAACCTCTTATTCCAGCAGTGGAAACTTTTGCCTCTTCTTTGTAATTTTCAAACCAAGCACTAATTCCTAAACCTTTTGTGTTTATATCAAATTTTTCAAGGTGTTCACGTTTTAATATAAAAGTAAATTCCTTTTTATTATTTAAATCTATTAATTTTCCATTCTTAACTTTTAATGGGGTGTCTTTTTCTACTTGATCAAATAATGTCTTTTCTAGTTTACTTTTAGAAGTTGGCTTTGTAAATTTCATTTTTAACTGAAGATTATGCTAAACTTTTTATTATTAGTAAGTCAAGAGATTCTTTAAGATTAGAGTTTCCAGTTTTTGATTTAAAATCTAGTTCAGATAGTTCTGATATAATAGTTTCCAATTTTTTAATTGAAAATTTTGAAGCCTGAGATTTTAGTTTCCCCAATCTCCATGACGGGTAATCCGGTTTTCCTTCTTTAACCCAATACAGCTCTTTAAATCTTTGAGTCATCCACCACAATACCATTTCAACTGGTTCTGTTTTAATAACTTCCTGAAATGATTTTAGTGAAAAAGTGTCTAAGAAATTCCAAAGAAGTTTGGGTAATTCATATTTTTCTACCTTTGATGGGTTTATCGATTTTAAAATTGTAGCTGTAAGTAGATTTTTGTGATAGACGATTAAATTACCCGATAAATTTTGTATTTTCTCAAGAGTTTTTTTATTAAGTTTTGAATAATCTTTTAAAATATAAAATCGTACTGAATCAAAAAGTGATTGGTTGGATATTGAATCATAATCATAATCCAAAACATCCCAGCCTCTTTTTTTGGCTTCGTCTGTGAATTTTATTAATCTTTCGTATGACCGTATTGTGTCATCTCCGTGAAGAACGATAATTTTCATAAAGCTGATCCAGTTTATCATGAAAGCTTCCTTTTGCATGTCTGGTATGTGGTACTAAAGCCCCTGAAAAATTTCTTGGTATATGGGTTAGTTCATGAAGAATTACTTTATCCTGTTTTTCAACATCCAATTTGTCAAAATGTTCTGTTAAAACCTCAATTATGTAGGCAGGTTCAACTTCAAGTGACCTTTGCCACAGCTTTGGAAGTCCCCAGGTTCTGGCGTAAGCCCTGGCTTTGGAGTCATGTGATCTGTAAAAGAAGATTCTTTCAAACAATACCCAATCCATTTGCAGTGCAGTAACAAGCTCTAATGCCCGACTTTTGATATCTGGCGCTATCTCCCATTCGACTGAGCTGTTTTTACGAGAGCCTGAAGACCTCAGTACCCTCCCTAACCTTTTCATCGGTCTTTAATCCTACCACATCTCCTGATTTTGCAGAATCCACTTTTTTATGTTCAACCTGAATGGAAACAACTTTCTGCTCAAACATATCTTCACTGCCTCTGACAAAACGGATTTTTTCCCCGACTGCCAAGTCAGCCGTAAGTTGGACTACTGCTACCTCTAATTTGTCGTAGAAATGTGTAACGGTTCCGATTTTAAACAGATTCATGATTATCACCAACTTTCATTGCATGAGTCATGGCAATAGCTAATGCATCGGCTGCATTATCAAAATGAGTTTTTTCATGTTTTTTGCTTTTTACTTTATTTCCCAAAATCTTTCTGATTGCCATTTGGACTTCTTTTTTATTTGCACGGCCAGATCCAGTAATATATTTTTTAATAGTACCAGGTGCATATTCAAAAACTTCCACTTTAGATTTACCTGCCGCCAGTAGCAATACTCCCTGAGCCTGACCAACTGCTATAACTGTTTTGGCATTATTTGAAAAGAATACCTTTTCAATAACAAAACAATCAGGTTTATGAAGACTTATAAGAGATAGTGTATCTTCATAGATTTTTTCAAGTCTGTTTTCTTTAAGCCCGTCTTTATCCGTTTCAATTAGCCCCCATTCTCCAACATGAAGACCGTCCTCTAACACATTGACTAAACCGTAACCAGTTGTGGCAGTACCAGGGTCAATACCTAAAATTAACATTAAATCATTATAGCAGCAATTTTTTTAACAAGTTATTTATTTCTTCTTCTTATCAAGAAGGTGTTAAGTTTGGCTACTCTTCTAAAGAATTCATTCCTAGCTTTCAATATTTCATCCGGATTACCCTCTAAATACAATACTTCACCTGTTTCAGGATCAACACGATTAATTAACTGGCTAGCTGAAGATTGAAAAATAGTTTTTAAATCCGGATCATTTGAATTTAATGACAATTCTGCCTCATCATCTGACTTAACTACCTATTTAAGTGGTAATTCAGACATTAAATTATTTTTTAATTACTGTTTTTTTTAAAGATTTTACAGATTTTTTTACCTTTGATTTTTTTTGTGGTTGAGCCTTGGATAAAACCCTTCTATTGTGTCTAGAATATATTTTATCTATTTCTTTAGTTGATTTATCTCTGGTATAGAAAAGCTTTGCATGTCTCACTCCTTTTTGTCCTTTCTTGATGATTTTTATTTCAGTGATAGTAGGAAGAGAGATGGGAAATATTTTTTCAATTCCAACTCCTGCCTCTCCAATTCTTCTGACAGTAAACATCTTTCTGTCTCCATCACCCTTTATGCCCAAAACCATACCTTCAAAATAAGCAACTCTGGATTTATCTCCTTCTTTTATTTTTTGGTAAACACGAATTAAATCTCCAACTCCAAATTCAATTTCATTATGTGTTAGATTAAGTGCCATAATTATCGCAATTATATAAAATTATCTATCTTTTAGCTAGTGGTACTTGAATATAAATATATAACAACCTATAATAATAGCTCTATGTGTCCAACAGCAAAAGAATTAGATGTTATGGCTGGAAATGAAGTACGTTTAAACACCTTTTTTCATCCAGAGGATGCTAATTTACGTGAAGTTTTTAGAGTTGAAACAGCCCCCAGACCAGGTTCAGATGGTACCCTTAAATTAGTCAGCCTACTCAATGGAAGAGAGGTTTATATATCAGCAGACGAAAATTATATCTCAGAAAAGGTTTACTAAGACAAAGAAGAAGGGTTAAGAATATCCTTAATTTGCAGTGACAAATCATTGCTCCAATTAATTTTCAAGTTAGGTTTTAGAGTTTTTTTGTCTTTTTCAAAAAAGAGAACGACCTGAGCATCTCCTTGGTTTTCTGATAAAACAGCTTTCAACATCTGAAGTTGTTCTTTTGTGGCTGTATTTGGAATTTTAATAAATGCCTCTTTTGGTTTATTGGGGTCCAAACTGTCTAAAGTTTCAATGGCTTCCACCAGAATATTTGCTTCATCATCTCTGGAATCTACTTTTCCGTGGATCAGCATCGCTTTTCCGTCAACCCAAAAATCGCGGGTAATCTGAAAAACTTTTGGGAAAACAACCAGATCTATTATACCTGATGGATCTTCAGCTTTGACAAAAGCCATCTCAGCTCCGCTTTTCTTTGTGGTTATAACTCTAACTTCTCTGACAACTGCTGCAATTTTAACAATTCTACCTGTTGAAATCTCTGTTTCCAGTTCATCAATTTTATGTGTTGATGATAACATCAAACTTCCCAGAAGTTCTATTAAAGGTCTTGCCGACAGACTAAACCCCAGAAGTTGTCTTTCCAGTGCTTCTAATTCATCGTTGGCGAATTCAGGTGTTGTAATATCTATTAATGAATAATCCGAAACCAAAGCGGAAGTTGTTTCCATGGCATCCATCGTAAATAATCCTCCCTGACCATTATCTTCTTTTTTATTTTTTCCCAGTTTTGATTTAATGTCATCCAGACTGTTTAATAGCCCAGCTCTTTTACCAAAAGAGGAGAGTGCTCCAACTTTGATCAGACTTTCAAGTACTTTTTTATTGCAACGTCTACCATCAACCCTATTTAAGAAATCTACAAAACTAACAAAATCACCAGGCTCACGCGATTCTAAAATTGCTTCGATTGCAGCATTTCCCACATTTTTAATGGCCGAAAGTCCAAATCTGATGGCTTTACCATCGAGTGATTTATCATCATTAATAATTGTAAAATCAACATCAGACTGATTAATATCCGGAGGAAGAACCAAAATTCCCATTCGTCTACATTCATAGACGGCAGCACTTATTTTTTCACTATCATTACTTTCTGCAGTCAGAAGAGCGGTCATATACTCTACAGGGTAATTGGCTTTCATATACGAAGTGTAATAGGCAACCATACCGTATGATGCGGCATGAGCTTTATTAAATCCGTAGGCCTGAAATGGTTCAAATAATTTCCAGAGTTTTTCTGCAAATTCTGAATTTTGCCCATGGTCTATAATTCCTTTAACAAATTTGTCCTTCTGTGCGGCCATTTCTTCGGGAATCTTTTTACCAACCGCCTTTCTGAATTTATCTGCTTCTTCCCAGGTATAACCTGCCAAATTAAGTGCACAGAACAATAAATCATCTTGATAAACAATTAAACCGTATGACTTACCCAAAAATTCCTTCATCCTGGGGTCAAGATATTTGACTAATTTGGGATTATTTTTCCTTTGGATATATTCAGGTATCACAGCCATTGGACCAGGGCGGTAAAGAGCAACCATCGCCATTAAGTCTTCAACTCGCTCAGGCTTCAATTCCTTTAGAAATTTGGTAATACCGGAACCTGATAATTGAAATGTACCCATTGTTTCACCGCGTGAGAGCATTTCGTATGTTTTTTTTGCACTAACATCTTTGCTTCCGTTGGTAGGAATTTTAAGAAGATTAATTTCAATTCCCCTTTTTTCTTTAACAATATGGATAGCATTCCCCAATATGGATAAATTTCTGATTCCCAGAACATCAAACTTAATCAGACCTACATCTTCACAGGCATGCATTTCGTATTGTGTTATAGTTTTATCTCCTGACGGTTCAAGTTGTATCGGAGTAAAGTCTGTCAAAACTGTAGGGGCTACAACCACTCCAGCTGCATGAACAGAAATATGTCTGGCACTTCCTTCAACCTGTTTTGCCAAATCAATTATCTTTTCAGTATCTGAATCTGAATCATATAAACTTTTCAGTTCTGAAGATTCCATTAATGCTCTGCTTATTGTCATGGGAAATCCTTGAGAACCCATGGGAATTAATTTACTGACACGGTCTCCTGTTGCATAGGGATATCCCAGCACCCGAGCTACATCACGAACCGAACCGCGGGCAAGCATCCTACCAAATGTGCATATTTGTGCCACCTTTTCACTTCCATAAGTGTTTGATATATAACGGATGACATCTTCTCTTCTGTTATCCGAAATATCAAAATCAATATCGGGAGGAGAAGGTCTAAAGGGATTTAAAAATCTTTCAAAAGGTAAGTTATATTCTAGTGGGTTGACTGTTGTTATTCCTAAAGTATATGAAACCAAAGAGCCTGCTGCAGAACCTCTTGTGTTGGTTATGATTCCGTTTTTTGCTGACCAATTAACCATATCCATCACAATTAAAAAATATGGGGCATAACCTTTGGAATTTATAATACTAAGTTCGTATTCTGCTCTTTTTTTTACCTCATCGGTTATATCTTTGACTTTATCAGGTAATTTACTCCAGACCAATTCTTCCAAATACTGTCCATCTGTTTTTCCTTTGGGCAGTTTAAAATGTGGAAATGACCATGATCCTATGGGTATTTCAAGGTTGCATTTTTCTGCAATCTTAACGGAATTTTCCAAAGCGTCAGGTAAATCGGGAAAAACAGCTTCCATTTCCTCGGGTGTTTTTATATAGAAGTCGGGATTATCTATGTATCTTAATCTCTTGATATCACTCATATTTTTACCGGTTGCTATACAAACCAAAGCATCTTGAGCTAATGCATCTTCCTTTTTTACATAATGGGCATCATTGGTAGCAACCAATGGGATACCCAAATCTCGGCTCAATTTTACAACACCTTCTTCAACAACTTTTCCGTTTTGAGCAACTTTTTCCAAATCTCCACGAAGCTGCATGTCTTTTATCTCCGAAATTATGTTTTCAGTTTTGTGTCTTTGAATTTCCATGTAGAAATCATCTTTAAATACATCCAAATACCATTGGGTTAATTTTTTAGCCTCTTTATAATTATCATTTATTAGATGTTGCGGAATTTCAGCCTGGGGGCAACCTGAAAAACAAACGATCCCCGATGAATGTTTTTCAAGAATCCCTTTGGTAAATCTGGGTCTGTAATAATATCCCTGCATGTGGGCAATTGAAGTAAGTTTCATGAGGTTTTTATAGCCTTCATATGATTTGGCAAGAAGAGTTATGTGGTAATTATCTTTGACTTTCTCCTCCATTGATTTGGTTACATAACCTTCTAGTCCTATAATTGGTTTTACTTCCTGTTTCTTGCCTTCCTTAAAAAATTCAATTGCACCGTACATGGCTCCGTGGTCAGTAACTGCAACAGCATCCATACCGTTTTCCTTGACATGCTTCATTAACTTTTTTATGTTAGAAAGACCATCTAAAAGTGAATACTCTGTGTGGACATGAAGGTGAACAAACTTAGACATATTAATAACCATTAGTGTGCTTACGGTGTTTTATATTATATTGAGTTATGTCTGCTCTATCAATTATACTTTCCGGCGTGTCTTCATTCTCGTAATATGCAATTCCAAGCGTCACTCCGACATCGGCTAACTCCGAATGTGATTCATAATCATCTCGCATTGAAAGTGTATCCTGAATAGCATTTCGAATTCTCTCTTCTTTATTATTCCTGTCTGCTTCCTGATCAGAATCGTCTTTATAATAATCACTCATTGCTACTACAATTTCGTCACCTCCATATCGAAAAACTAAATCTGTGGGTCTAAATGTCCTCCTTATTCCCTCAGCACAATCTTTTAAGATTTGGTCACCGTATTTGTGTCCATATTTATTGTTTATCGGTTTGAACCTATCTAGATCTAAAAATAAAATAGACAGATCTCCACCTATTTTTGCTCTGTCCAACATCCTTCGCAATTTTTCTATACCAGCCTGACGATTCGGTAATCCAGTAACGGAATCCATCTCAAGTTCATTTTTGACAGCCCAGACAGCTACTTCTGGATTGTCATATGGAAACACTGATGGTATATCAGCCATTTTTATACCTCCTTAAAAAAATATATCCTGCAAATACTATACCAGCAAGAATGGTAAAAAGAAGTCTGACCCCAAATATTTCTGCAATTGTTCCTGAAAGTATCACTGGTAGTATTGTAGCAATAGTTACCAAAAACCAAAAATTTCCAAAAACTCTTCCTCTCATTCCACCAGGTGTTACTTCCTGTAAATAAGTTTGTGAAGGTATCATTATACCTACAAATGACATTCCCACAAAGCTGGTTAATATAAAGGTAAAAGTTATCCTTAAAGCATAACTTAGTTCTGGTACTAAAAACATAATCAGGATAACCGATAAAGACATCAAAAATAATGATATCTCGATTGTTTTTCTTTTCCTGATTCCTTTTTGAAGAAGTTTAGGAATAACTAAAGCTCCAATTATAGCTCCAATACCAACAGGAACTATAATAACGGCTCCGGCAAGATTGACACTTATTTTTATTATTTCAGTTGCCAACACCGGTACATTTATCACAACGACGGAAACAATAATTTGAAGAGCAATAAGAAGCAGAAACGGAATTAGTATTTTGTTTTGGCTTTTAATAAATAAATAACCTTCATAAATTTTTTTAAAAAATAAAATAACATTTTCTTCAAACGATTGAGGTAACTTTACATCAGACTTAATTTCTGGAAGAAAACTGACTGAAATAAATGCCAATGCCATTAACGATGCCGTTAAATAAAGTGAGGTCTCAAAACCTAGCATTTTCTGCAATATTCCGGCAATACCATATCCTAATATTATTGCTCCCTGTTGAGTTATGAGAAATAGTGAGTTTGCCAACGGAAGTTTTTTCTTAGAAACTAATGATGGCAAACTTGCTGATTCAGCAGGTATATAAAACTGATTAAATAGTGAATACATAAACACTGTAACAAAAAGTAGATAGAAACTTTGTTGATGAAAAAACACTAAAATTAAAATAGACAAAGCTTGAAAAATATTGGTTGTCATTAATATTTTTCTCCTGGAAATTAAATCGACAGCTGCTGCTCCAATTGGACCTGCA
>Ga0209518_1004419_pt1 | contig 11265 bp, 11 predicted proteins | sample RifGroB1_FD_183993 | JGI IMG/M metagenome (GOLD analysis project Ga0209518, IMG submission 183993) | Groundwater microbial communities from Rifle, Colorado, USA - Groundwater B1 (SPAdes) (version 2) | ecosystem: Environmental > Aquatic > Deep subsurface > Groundwater | place: Rifle, Colorado... | reverse complement strand
GGGCTTGGTGCGCAAAATCGTTTCTATGGCCGAGTCCATAAACACCGCCTCAAAAATCGCGATGCGGCCCTTGTATCCGGAACCGTGACAGATTTCACAACCGCCCTCCTTTGCACCCCATATCCTGTCTGCTTTGGGGGGTACAAGGCTTTTGTCGACGATTGAGCCAAGGAATTTTTGGATTATTTTGTTCTCATCGTCAGTTGTTTGTCGTTCTTGTCTGCAGTTAGTACACAGCTTGCGCACCAAGCGTTGTGCGAGCGCCGCGATGATGGCCGAGCTCAATACCTTTTCATCCACACCGAGGTCAATCAGACGGGGGAATGAGCCCGCCGCGTCGTTGGTGTGCAGGGTGGAGAAGACGAGGTGTCCGGTGAGCGCGGCGTTGATTGCCGTTTCTGCCACCTCGCCGTCGCGGATCTCGCCGACCATGATGATGTCGGGGTCCTGCCGCAGGGCGCTGCGTAGCCCGTTGGCAAAGGTGTAGGTTTTTTTATCCACCTGCGTTTGCACCAGCCCCTGCAGGTGGTACTCGATAGGGTCCTCAATGGTGATTATTTTTGTGCCGGCGGAATTGACCTTGCGCAAAAATGCGTAGAGCGTCGTCGTTTTGCCCGAGCCGGTGGGGCCGGTGGTCAATATCATGCCGTTGGGCTTCAGAATTTCTTTTTCTAACTTCAACCGCAGCTTTTCTTCCAAGCCCAACTGCTCGAGCTCGACGCCTATTGCTTTGGGGTTGAGGATGCGCAGTACGACTGTCTCGGCGTAGTTGCCCGGGAGTATCGAAGTGCGTAGCTCTATCTCGTCGCCTTTAATTTTGATACTAAAGCGCCCATCCTGCGCCTGCGCTGCAATGTTGAGTTTGAGTCCCGAAAGGAGTTTGAGGCGCGAGAGAGTGAGTCGGTACGTTTCGTGGTCTATCTCGAGCACGTCAACCAACACGCCGTCGAGCCGGTAGCGCAGGCGCATTGCCTTTTCCTCCGGCTCAAAGTGGACGTCCGAGGCGCCGAGCGCGAGCGCGCCGGCCAAAATGACTTCAAGCACGCGCGTGATGCGGTACGCGCGCTTCAATTCGACCGCTTCTTGTATCAGCTTGCCTACGTCCTGCAGGCTCGTCACTTTGGCCAGCAGCTGCTCGAGCTCTTCGTTAGAAAGTTCGAACACGCCGGCTTTGGTCTCGGTGGCGTAGGAGAGGTCGGCGTAGCGCTGGTACGCGCGCTCGAGCGACGCTTTGGAGCACATAAAGAGCGTGACGTCGTAGCCCATGTCGTGGAGCTTGGCCGCGAGGATTTTGACCTTTGGGTTCTCCGGCGCGCGCACTGCGACCGAGAGTTTTTTGCCCACGCGGCCAAACGCCGCCGCCTCGGCGTCTTTTGCCTCGGCCTCGGGCACTACTCGCAGGGCGTCGACGTTGACCGCCACGAGTGATAGGTCGACGTACTCGACGCCGTATTTGCCGCTCAATACTTGTGCAAGCTCCTCCTCCTCGCGCTTGCGCAGGAAGTCGAGCCGCTTTTGCTGCTCATCATCGGCAAAGACCACCATATAGGCTATATTGTACGCTATGCAAAAGGTCTCGCTTTCCGCTTTGCCACAACTTGCAGCAGAGGTATTGAAAAAGCTGGCTCCAAAAAACACCGCCACTGTTGTCGCACTCTCCGGTGACCTCGGTGCCGGTAAAACCACTTTTGTGCAAGCGCTCGGCAAAGAGCTTGATATCACCGAAACTATGCAGAGTCCGACCTATGTACTTATGAAAAAATATCAAATTGCAAATAACAACTATCAAACATTAGTACACATAGACGCGTACCGGTTAAATAATGCCGAAGAGTTTGCCGCGCTTAAGCCCGAGCAGTTTTTACAAGACCTCAAGGCGTTGGTGGTGGTCGAGTGGCCCGAGCGGGTGGGCAACGCGCTCCCCAAAGCCGACCTGACCCTCAATTTTTCCTCCGAAAATGCGGCGGAAGGAGAGCGATTTGTAGAAATGCAAAAATAGGGCAGTTTGGTATAATAGGGGCATGAAATTTACTTTTACTACCACCACCCAAAAAGAGGGCAAATGGTATGTTGCCCAATGTGTTGAGCTTGGCGTGGTAAGCCAGGGCAAAACCCGCGCCGAAGCAAACAAGAATCTGAAAGAGGCTGTTGAGCTGTATCTTGAGGACATGCCGGCAGGGGATGTGCCGCGTAAACAATCGGTCGTGGGCCAGTTGCAGGTCTATGCCTAAACGGAGACGCGTCCTCTCCGGCGCTTTTGTTGTTTCGGTTTTGGTCAAGAAGTTTGATTTTGAAGCAGTGTCCCAAAAAGGGAGTCATATAAAACTCCGCTGTGGTAATGCTGTTACGGTAGTGCCGCTCCACAAAGAACTCGCGCCCGGAACCCTTGGTGGCGTCCTCCGCCTTGCAAAGATAGAAAAGGAGGATTTTTTGAGAGCTATAGAAAGATAGAACGCCGCGGAGATATTTCACTCCGCGGCCGAATTTGTTGTAACGACGTCTGGAAGCTGCATGTCACCTCTTGCGCGTGAGAGTGCCATGGCAACCTGGTCAAGGATGTAGGCCAACTGGAGATCATAAAGTGGGATGTCTATGATTTCAGAAAGCCCGCGGAGTGTCTCAAGTGGAGGAAACCGCCAGCCTGTTTCCCACGCCAGGATTGTTGAGTAGTGAACAGTTCTTCCGTTTTTTACCCCTCGGATTTCCTTTTTCAGGAGCTCGAAGCGTATCTCGCTAATTTCCAGTTTCTTTTTCAGACGTCCTTGTCTAAGGAGCCCACCCAGATTTCCGCCTGGTTTTCGGTGTCCTTTGAGGATGCTCAATTTCGCTACTCCCTTTGTTTGAGGTTAAGGACTTTGCCACACCCTATCACAAACTCCAACAAAGAGTAAAATGGCCCTATGCCCAAGGAAGATAAAAAGAGCCACAAGAAGCGGCTGGTGATACTGGACACCCATGCTATTTTACACCGCGCTTATCACGCTTTGCCGGATTTTAGTTCGAGCAAGGGCGAGCCGACGGGCGCTTTGTACGGGCTCATTTCTATATTGGTGCGGATTATACAGGACTTGGGGCCCGACTATGTTGCGGCCGCTTTTGACCTCCCCGGCGCGACCTTCCGCCACGTGGCCTACGACAAATACAAAGCGCACCGCATCAAAGGCGATGACGCGCTCATTGAACAAATAAAACGCAGCCGCGACGTGCTCAAAGCGTTTGGTCTGCCGCTCTACGAGGCCAAAGGGTTTGAGGCCGACGACGTCATCGGCACCATTGTCGAGCAGACCAAAAAAGATAAAAATTTGGAAGTGGTCATCGCTTCCGGCGACATGGACACCCTGCAGTTGGTCGACGGTAAGCGGGTGAAGGTTTTTACCATGCGCAAAGGGCTCACTGACATCGTCACCTACGACGAGGAGAAGGTAAAAGAGCGCTACGGTTTTGGGCCGGAGAGTGTGCCCGACCTCAAGGCAATAATGGGCGACGCCTCCGACAATATTAAAGGCGTGCCGGGCGTGGGCGAGGGTAGCGCGCTCAAGCTCATCCAAACCTATGGGAGTTTGGAGGGTGTTTATAAAGCGATTAGAAAAGATGGGGTAGAAGCGGTGGCAAAGAAGGCGGGGATACAAACGCGCTACGCGCAGTTGGTGGCCGACAACAAAGAGAGCGCCACCTTTAGCAAAATGCTCGCGCAGATACGGCGCGATGCGCCGATTGAGTTTGCGCTCCCTAAAAAGACGTGGAAAGAGGGCGCCGATGCGGGTGAGGTGCTTGATATGTTGAACGAGTTTGAGTTTAGGTCACTGATACCTAGGGTAAAGCAAATGTTGGAGGGTGGGGAAGCAAGCAAAACTTCCCCGAAAAAAGTCCTCGGATCTCCTGTGCAGGCCGAAGCTGCCGGCCAGCCAGGCCAGACTATTTTTCAAGAAAGTTTTGACTTGCTTCCTGCCGGTGTTTCGCCCGAAGCGATGAGGAGGGCTCAATTGGCTGTGTGGGTGCTCGACACCAACATCACCGATCCGACAGTTGAAGACATTTACCGCTACGGCAAGTCGAACGACTTTAAAGAGGCGCTGCAAAATATTGAGGCAGAGATAAAAAAAAGAAAGTTGGACTTTGTGTACGAAAAGATAGAGCTGCCTCTTAGCCCCGTGTTGCGGCGGATGGAGGAGCGCGGGGTCAAGGTTGATAAAAAGTTTTTGACTGCGCTGTCGAAGGACTATCACAAAGAGCTTGACGCGATAGCCAGGCGCATCTACAAAGCCGCAGGGGGCGAGTTCAATATCGCTTCGCCCAAACAGCTCGGCGATGTGCTTTTTGACAAGCTGGGGTTGGCAAGCGCAAAGCAAAAAAAGACCGCCGGCGGACAGCGCTCCACCAAAGAAAGCGAGCTCCAGAAGCTCAAAAGCGCTCACCCTATCATTGAAGACATTTTGTCGTACCGCGAGCTTGCCAAACTCCTCTCCACCTACATCGACACTATTCCCGCGCTGCTCGACAAAAACGACCGGCTCCACACCACTTACCTCCAGGCGGGCACCACGACTGGCCGCGTCGCCTCGCAGAACCCCAACCTGCAGAACATCCCTATCAAAACCGAGCTCGGCCGCGCCATCCGCAATGCGTTTGTGGCCGACAAGGGTATGGCGATGCTCGCGTTCGACTACAGCCAGATAGAGCTGCGCATCGCGGCGCTTTTGAGCGGCGATGAAGCGCTCTCCGACATCTTCCGCAACGGCAGAGACGTCCACACCGAGGTGGCCTCGCGAGTCTTTCATGTCAAAGCGGAGGACGTCACGTACGAAATGCGGCGCAGAGCCAAAGTCATCAACTTTGGAATATTGTACGGCATGGGAGTGACGGCGCTCCAGCAGAGTTTGGGCACTAACCGCAAGGAGGCGCAAGAGTTTTATAATCAATACTTCGAAGCTTTTCCACGACTCTCCGCTTTTATGGATGAAACGATTGCAAAAGCAAGCAAGCTTGGCTACACTGAGACGCTTTTTGGCCGCCGGCGCTACTTCGACGGGATCAAATCATCCATACCGTTTGTCAAAGCGGCCGCAGAGAGGATGGCGCTCAACGCCCCATTCCAGGGTACGGCCGCCGACCTGTTTAAAATCGCGATGCTGCGCGTGGACGAGTATTTGCAGAAAGACAAGCGGGGGTATTTGCTCCTGCAGGTACACGACGAGCTGGTCTTTGAGGTGGAAGAGGCGGCGGTCAGAGAGGTTGCAGAAAAATTGAAGGGGTTGATGGAGGGGGTTATCCCCGAAAAAGAATTAAACGGCATCCCCATTCTTGTAGACGGCAAAGCGGGCAAAAACTGGGGAGAAATGCGGGCTCTCTAAACAAAAAGAAATATGATAAAAGCGGTGGTTGGAAAAAATGTGGCTGGTGAGGAATTGCGGTGGCAGTCGCTCACCGAGGAAGAGTTGGTGTCGCTTGCCTCGACCGACGCGCTCTTCGGCGGCGCACAAACCTTTGTGCTCGAGGGCGCGCTCTACGGCGAGCGAGGGGAGGAGTTTGTGGATTTGTTGGAGGTGTTTGCCGAGTCGCCGCATACGTTTGTATTCCGCGAAGAAAAGTTGTTGAAGGCCGAGACCGAAGCTTTAAAAAAAGCGGGGGCAAAAATTGAGCTGGAGAAGAAGGTGGAAAAGAAAGAATATAAGTTCGACAACTTTGGCGTAGCCGAGGCGCTGGGCAAGAAAGATAAAAAAGGGTTGTGGTTAGCGCTTATGGCCTCATGGCGCGCGGGCGAGAAGCCCGAAGCGGTCGCAGGCCTGATGGTGTGGAAAGCCCGCCAAATGAAAAACGTGTCTCTATCCCGCGACCTGGTCTGCCTCTACCACGACTCCCACCGCGGAGCAGGGGAGTTGGAGTTACTGTTAGAGCGGTTTGCTCTCAAGTTATAAGTGTTTATAAAAACAGCTATCGCTGGATTTATAGATTTTATTTGTAGTCGAATTTTTGGCCGGTGACGGCGGCCAGTTCTTCCTCGAAGTTCTCCCAAGGGAACAGGGCTATTTTGTGCGGGACGTTTAATTTTGTTGCCTCTGCTTCCGAAAGTCCGCGTGTAGAGTTGGTAAACGCCCCATAAAAAGCCTTTTCTACACCCTTCAGCTCTTTGTGCGTATAGTCTGCGCAGACGGCGGCGTAAAGAATCTTGCCAGTCGGGTATATTTTTTTGAGATCGTCGACAGCGGCTTGCGAAGTGCCGCCAAAGCAGTGGTCGTTTTCAACCAAAAGAAGAATTGGTGATTCTTTTTGGAGCAACTCTTTGCGGAAACCCTGCAGTTGTACGAGTTCAATTTTGTTCCCGTGTTTTAGATATTTATATTGAACAGAAAGTATTTTTAAAAGTTTTAGTTTGTAGGCCAAATATTGCCCCGGAATCCCGGCCGCTCTAAAAATCGGCACTACCACATCAGGGTGTATGTTATTTACATCTAGGTATTGAGAAACTTCCCGATACAGCTTTTCGAGCAAAGTTCCGTATTGCTCCCACGTCATAGGGGCTCCAAAATCAGATTTTGAATATTGATAGGATTCTGCGCTCATGCCCACCAGTATATAACAAATAGACTAGAAATTAAGGCGTTTTTTTGCTAATGTGTCCAATATCCGCCCCTAGCTCAATTGGTAGAGCAGCAACCTTTTAAGTTGTTGGTTCCGCGTTCGACTCGCGGGGGGCGGACAAAATTACAACTGCTGGAGGTCTTGCGCGAGCGCGCCGGCGCCGGAGAGGAGGAGCGAGAGGCACATTGCTGTAAGGAGGAGCAGAGAGGAGCGTGAGAGAGGGATGAGGCGCGGGTAGTATTTTTTTAGGATAAAGCATTTGATGAGCGCGAGGACGGCGAGCAAGGCCGCTATTTGTGTTGCGTAGCCGAACAACAGCATCGCGCCCACGACCACAAAGAAAATAATCGAGACCCACGCCGCCCACGAGGTCGCGCCCACAATAGGGAAGTGCATTGTCGCTATTTCATCACGGCGGTTGTATTGCGCGTATGCGACGTACAAAAATGCGAGCGCCACCGCAGCGCGGATGATGGTTGGCGCGAGCGTTTGGAATACGAGCAGGTCGGGGAAAGCGTTAAGCATTTTAGTATTGATTATTTTGGTCTAATGTCGGCGGCGGTTCGACTTTGGGGGTGCTGGAGGCGTCGTTGCCGAACGTCGGGCCGTAGGCCTCGCCGGTGCCGAGCGGCGCCGGGGGCGAGAGGAAGAGCCCTTTGAGGTCTGCTTTGCCCGGGCCGCCGGCAAAGTACCACAGCGCCACCAGTATCGCCATAAAACCCAAAAACAAATAGAGCTCGTTCATCGGGTCGCCTTTTTCTTCTTTGTCGGCCATATACTAATTATAGCCGAGTTTGGCGAGTTCCTCACGCGCCACCGCCGCGTCGCTCCAGACCTGTTTGGCGCCGCGCGGGCCCATTAGGTAGGGGTCGGTGCCCTTGCCGGTGATGAGCACCGCGTCGCTCGCACTTGCAGCCTCTTTGAGCGCGGCGGCTATCGCCGCACGGCGGTCGAGTAGCAGGAGCGGTTTTTTAGTTTTAAATCCTGCCGCAAGTTCGCCCATGATTTTTTGCGGGTCTTCGTCATACGGGTCTTCGTTGGTGACGATGGTGGTTGCGGCGTACTCCTCTGCAAGCGCGCCGCGCTCGGCGCGTTTGCTCGCATCGCGCCCGCCGCCGGTCGCGCCGATGATGGCAATGATGCGCTTTTTACTAAACGTACTGTAGAGCGCGCGCAACGACTCCATGGTGTGCGCGTAGTCCACCACCACATCAAAGGGTTGGCCCGCCAGCACGCGCTCGACGCGGCCGGCGATGGGGGGCATATGCTCCAGCGCGCGCTTCATCGCACTGCGCTCCAACCCCAACGCCTCGCCGAGTGAGAGAGCGGCAAGGCAATTGTAGAGGTTAAAAACGCCGGGCAGGGGGACAGAAAAGAGCACCCCGCGCCAGGTAAAGCGGATACTCCTGTCATCGGTGGTGTACGGCTCGGCGTCGCGCAATGAGTAGGCTACCCTTTTTTCAGCAGGGAAGTCCAAAAACTTTTGTCCGTACGCGTCATCGGCATTGGCAACAATAATGCGCGGCCGTTTGGGCGAGCCGGCAACCGCGTGCGCCAGCGAGAGCTTGGCGGCGGCGTACGCCTCAAAACTGCCGTGGCTTTCGATATGCTCCGGCGCGAGGTTGGTGAACACCAGCGCATCAAACTGCACCCCTTTGTGGCGGAATTGTTTTACCGCTTCGGAAGAAGTTTCTATAACCACGTGCGTGCAGCCTGCAGCCACTGCGCGTTGCAAAAATCGCTGGACAAAAAACCGCCCCGGCAAACCCATTTTGTATACGTTGCGCTCGCACTGCCCGCCGATGCAAAACTGTATGGTGCTAGACGATGCGGTTTTTAAGCCGTTTTCTCGCAATAGGTGTGCAATAAGTTCGGTCGTCGATGTTTTGCCCTTAGTGCCGGTCACCGCGATGACCACCAGCTTACGCGAGGGGTTGCCGTAAAAAGTAGTCCCCGCGACGGCGAGCAGATAATGATATATGGGCTGGCCAAAACGATAGAGCGGCTTGGGTATCAGCTTTTGTACAAAACGCAGTGTCTTCTCCAGTGTGCTAGAAGGTTTCATACCGTGCTGCGTGAGCCGAGGCGTTTGAGCGCCGCGCCCAATTTGTCCTTTATGCTTTCGCCGACCGCGCCGATGTCCTTGAGCGCCTTGCGGCACTCTGCCGCGCTGTAACCGAGCGCCATCAGCGCCTCTATCACCTCCGCATCGGGGCCCGCGACGCCGCTCTGCACGCCGGTCTCGAGCTGCAACTTATCGCGCAGCTCCACCACGATGCGCTCGGCGCTCTTTTTGCCTATCCCAAAAACTTTGGTCAATGTTGCGGCGTCGCCTGCAGCTATTGCGCGCTTGAGCGCGCTCGGCTCGGCCACTCTCATGATAGAGAGTGCGGTTTTGGGCCCGACGCTCGATACGGTCATCAGCTGGCGGAAGAAGGCGAGCTCCTCTTCTTGCACAAATCCGTACAAGTCGATGGCGTCGTCGCGCACGGCGGTGTGGATATGCAAAGAGATGGGCGCGCCTTCGGCAAAAATAAACGCGAGCGGCACGCGGACGCAGTAGCCGACCCCCTGCACATCAACGACCACCGAGTCGCCTTGCCACCCACTCAAAACCCCCGTCAATTTTCCTATCATATCCATAAGTATCAAGCATCAAGGCTCAAGTGGCAAACAAGTAAATAAGTCTTAAGTATTAAACCTGAAACTTGGTACCTGATACTTGCCACTTCTCGTATCTTGAGCTAGGATGCGAGTCGTATGGCAATTACAAAGTCCGCCAAAAAAGCCCACCGCAGTGGCCTGCGCAAAAAGGTCTACAACGACGCGCGCCGCAAGGCGATGAGCCTCGCACTCAAGGGCGCGCGCCTGGCCAAAAAGGGCGATGTCGCGGCGCTCGCCGCGGCCTACAAGGCGATAGACAAGGCCGCAAAGCGCGGGCTGATGACCAAAAATACGGCCGCCCGCCGCAAGGCCAAGGTCGCGAAAATGCTAGCCGCTAGCCACTAGTCCCTAGCCGCTGACTCTAGTCCTCTCGCCAGGAATCGAACCTGGATTTCAGGCTTCGGAGGCCTACGCTCTATCCGTTGAGCTACGAGAGGATTTTGCTGGTGCTCCCGCCAAGAATCGAACTTGGATCAGCAGATCCGCAATCTGCTATTCTATCCGTTGAACTACGGGAGCAATGCTCTTTTGTATCACAAACCGAGCATCTGCGCGATGTGGTGTCCCATGTGCGGCGTCTGCTCCTCCTCTTTGGCAAAGCGCTTGATATACGCGCGCACGTTCTGCGCGCGGCCGGGGTCGCCAAGCGAGATCACGAGCTGTGGGTGGAGTATCCCTTGTGTAGAAATGAGTAGGTGCGGGTCGCGGGTGTCTTGCTGTATCCAAAACGAGACAACGCTGTCCCAGCGGTACAAGGTGCCGTCCATCGACACGCCGCGCGGGTTGAGGCCGACCGTATGCTCGCGCGGGCCGCGGTGCACCAACACGCCAAAAGAGCCCGTGGCAAGAAATATAATGACCGCCAACAGCGGGTTGCCCAGCACTACCGACAGCACCGCCGCGGCCAGGGCAATAAGCCCCAAGCCCCAGTACCAATCAATGGTGCGCTCGGTGTGCGTATGCGTATCAATGCTCCACTGTATGCCGCTGTCCTCTGCCATGGGTTTATTATACGCCACTTGAAAATGGTACGGCTTGGATGCATATAGTCAAAACAGCCAACATGTATGCAGATATTAGGATGTTTACTGCAGGTGTTGAGATGGTCATACCGAATTTTTCTTTCAAAAAATGAGCAATAAAAGTCTCTTTATAAATACTTTCGATATCATGGTGAGTTCTTAACTTGTTTCCCAACAGCGTCAGCGGACATTTGAACCAAAATATTGCCCAAGTTGCGAGAAGTAGTGCAATGAGATAAAAGACTTCGCGCTTGAGCTCGGGAAATAACAAAACTAACGGCAAAGATAAGAAAGCACAGAAAATAAAAAATAAGTGCAGATATTCAACAATGGTTGTAAGCCGCCGAGTCACATTTTTATTATACGGCCGTACGGTGTTGCCTTAAACCATAAGGAATCGATTTTAGTGGTATACTGGTTGAGTGGGTGAGTATATAAGAAAACCGAACAGCGAGTGCCTGGTTTGTAGCAAGCCCGTCTATCGAAGACCGGTAGAGATTGAACACAATAAGGGTAGGGTGTATTGCAGTAGTGGCTGTTACGGGGTCGCAAGTAGAAAAGAAAAGTCGTGCGTAGTATGTAATAAACCCATACTCGCGCGTGCCAACAAAAAGACATGCAGTCGGGCTTGTGCCAATAAGAACAGAGCCGGAATTAAATATAAAGTCGGTCGGCCGCGCGATAATGCCCAAACGATACGAGCGATAAAATTGAGAATTATAAGGGAGCGAGGAGGTGTATGCGAGCGGTGCGCGTATAGCAAACAAGAAATATTACATGTGCATCACAAGGACAGAAACACAAAGAATAATAACGTAGACAATTTGGAACTCATTTGCCCGAATTGTCATTATGAGGAACACTACTTGGAGAAGAGCTGGTTGGGGAATAAAGAACGGAGGGTTGCGCCGAATGGTAAGGCACTTGTCTTGAAAACAAGCGGGCGAAAGCCCTTGTAGGTTCGAGTCCTACACCCTCCGCCATGAAAAAAATCGTCTTT
>Ga0209518_1004417_pt1 | contig 11267 bp, 12 predicted proteins | sample RifGroB1_FD_183993 | JGI IMG/M metagenome (GOLD analysis project Ga0209518, IMG submission 183993) | Groundwater microbial communities from Rifle, Colorado, USA - Groundwater B1 (SPAdes) (version 2) | ecosystem: Environmental > Aquatic > Deep subsurface > Groundwater | place: Rifle, Colorado... | reverse complement strand
TATTTCGAGGACCAAACGAACTAATGCGCACGCTCCGCGTGCCTCATTTCTCTAAAGCAATTACTACGCTCCGATAATGTGGTAACTCAATGAACTCCGCCCCGACGAGCTAAAGCTCGTCGTCTGCCCTCACCCATCGCATTTCCATTCTATTTTTGTTTGGCGGGGGGAATTCTTTTTTTGGTATGGGCGATGGGGTGAGGTCAGGCTTCTTCAAAGAAGAAGCGGCGAAAACTAAATCCAAATTCAATAGGTGCCTTCGTTCATCATATCATATTGTGTCGGGTCTAAAGGAATACACCCTCGGCATCCGCCTCGGGAATTTCCGCTAGGGCTACGAGCGCCAGTTCTAGGTATGGGAACGGCTCAAATACCAGGAAATGAGCCGTTCCCATTTCTGGTTGGGGAGAGGATTCTCCTCTCCCCAGTGCGTTGCCTCGGTTCGTGCTCGTTTCACTCGCATCCCGCCGAAGCGGGACAGGGCTCACCCCACCCGGCCGCACAAACCCCTCTCAGGTTTTTCACTTTCTTGTTTAGTGTGTCGCTTTCGCTATGATACTCTGCATTGCATATCACACAGGCGCTCGTCTTTAGCCCAGACACCCCAGCGGAAATTCCCGAAGGCGCAAATGCCATCGTGCTTGCCCCAGAGTTTTTGTGATTACACAAAAACTCCACCCACCCGTGCGTGCACGCAAATTCACTCCCTTATTAAAAACTAAATTCTAGAATACGAAACTCCTTTTCCAGTTTTTCCAACTTGCTTGATTCTATTTTCCTTTTCCAAAATTGAAAGATACCGAGTTGCTGTCGCATCAGAGACATGAAGAAATTTCTCGACTTCGTCGTTTGTGATTTTAGAATGTTGCAAAAACAAAGCCATGATCTTGTCTAACTTTTTTCTTTTTCTGAATTGAATTACTTGTTGGGCTTTGGCTAGAATTTCACGAACCGAGTTTCTTGCTTGAGATTTCGGCTCGGGTTTCACTTCGCCTAACGGCTCATTTCTTCCCATTTGAGCCGTTGATGGTTCAATAGCTTGGACGGGTTCAGAAACTGGTTCGGGATGTGGCTTATTTTCAGCTTGTTTTTCCTCGGTTTTTTGCTCATTTTCTGCTTCTGTAAGGGTAGAATTTGAGGGTGGTATATCCATTACTTTTCACTGAAAAGTCGTTCGGTGAGCTTTCTGGGGCTTCAGGAGGTGCAACGGACGGCTCAGAATGTGCTGTGTTTTCAGGGGCAGGCTCGGTAGGCTCTTGGGGGCTTGGTGGAATAGAGTTTTCTTCGGGAGTTGGGTTTTGAGCTGTATTTTGGTCGTCGGGCATAAAAATTACTTATCATTAATATATTTAACTTCATTTGAAATTATTTTTCCTGCCTTAAAATCTTCTCCGAAACTTTTAGGGAGAACGCGAATATTGTCTGTCGGATTTACCCAAACTATTTCGGCAATTTCGTGAGCGTGAGAACGAGCAAGTTTTTCGATATTCAAATAATCTTTCCCATTTTTTATCTCAAAGAAAAATTCAATATATTGCTTGCCGTCCGTTTGTGTAAAATTATTTATATAAAACAATCTACCTATTTCTGGTTTTACTCCCAACTCTTCAATTATTTCCCGAGACAAACATTCTTTTATATCTTCTCCCCATTCTAAATGACCGCCTGGAAGCGCAGCAAAACTTGTATCGTGAGGATGTCGCACGGCCAAAAGCTTTCTCTCATGTAAAATAACTGCTCGGACTTTGATAATAATTTTTTTACCATTTTCCATATTTTTATTATATCACCTTACAACCCTTGCCAAAGTTCATGAGCTTCGTCAATATCTAATCCAGTTTCGTCTATAAGCTCTTGAAGCTCCTCCGCTTCACCTTTGCTCATATCCTCTTCTTTTGCTTTTTCGAATACTTCGTCGGACATAAGTTTATTATAACAAACCTAAATCACTTGGGTCGATTTTTTAAATAAGCTTTCAATAATCTTAAAATAGTCCAGTTCATATTATCAATAATCGCGCTTAATTCAGTTTTATATTTAACTTCAAATCCTTTTTCTGTGTCATTAATTGTTGATCTAAGATACTCTTGCACGGCAGCATCCGCATAAAAAAATCTAGTCGTTTCCATATTTTCACCAATAGCATAGTAGGCTAATTTGTTTTGCTCAACTTTTTCTTTTTTAAAAAAAATATTACTGAATGATTTTTTTAATTCCTTTCCAGATTGATAATAATGAGAAGCTACGTTATTTCTTACTCTAATAAGATAATTAGCAAAATCAGAAGTATCTTTTGATTTATTTAAAGCAATAGCAACAAGATTATTCCACCTCATTGTAATATCTTTATTAGTTTTACTTAAGACCCCTTTAAATTCTGTAGATGATAAAATTTGCTCGTTTTCTTTTAAAAACTCAAAAAATTCTCGCAGATAGCTAATAAAAATTTTTCTAGTTTGAGTAAATATTCCTCCATATTCGCCCATATGGAATGAGACTTCGTCGTTCATAGAAACTGGTTCGTATGTATCAAAAACAAGTTTTTCAAAAAGAACCATTCCTTTTAAATCGTTGTAAACAACAGCAAGAACCAAAAAGAAATTATCAATCGGATCATTTTTATTTTCCTTTATAATTCTATGAGGTTCTATGTGTATTAAATTCCCTTGAAATTTTTGCTTTTCCATATATATTTATACTTCAGAAAGAAGAGAGATCAAATGTCCTTCAATTGCAACGAATGCCCCCATAGACAAATTCCTCTTGCTTTAAAGGAGCGTGATTCCATGTAGGTAAATTATCGTAAACTTTCAAGAAACTATCTATACCATGCACAAGTCTTTCTAAATGCGATTGACCTTTTTCCTCAAATTTAACAATATGACGCAAGCGGGCTTTTCTGGTAGGTTTGCCATCTTTATTTCCCTGATCTGTTTTATAGAAATCTGTGTTTTTAACTTCATCGTCGGGAGCCAGAGTGTGAAGCAGAGTGTCAACAAGTCGACGCATAGAGCTAGTTGATTGCCCTATATAATCCTTACCTTTTTTATCGAATGTTTCCCATGCTCCTCGCCTATATTCTACAAGTTCGGGGTTAATTTTTTTCAACATAGAATCTAACTTTTCTTGGTGGTCAGAAAGTTCTTTTTTCTTTATTTGGCTTGTTATCTTAACTTCAGAAAGACTTGGAAAGTTTATCTCAGTCGGGTAAGTAGGTAAAGATCGCATCATGGAATCAATTCCACTACTTACAAGACGAGTCGAAGTAATGAAAGGTATTCTATCGGCAGTATAAATTCCAGAATCAGCAGTTCTCAGACCAATGATTCCACTTTGAACAACAGCTTGTTGCCCATGCACCATACCCAAGAGAGTGTCAGAAATATCTCCACTGATCCTAAGTTGATTTTCATTTATGACACCAGAGTCATAAAGTCTGTGTGCATGTATTGTTGTTAATCCTATATCTGCAATTGCTCCACTTACTGAAGCAGTGGCACCTAACGCACTTGCTGTATCAAAAAGACCGCCTGTATCATTTATTAATTTTAAAGTTCCTCTTTGTACTTCTAGTGTTGAAGCATAATCTTTCGTGAAAGGACTTTGCATGGAAACATTTAGTCCCGTTGAAAAGTCGTTTAAGGCGGTTATGTTTTCTTGCAACCTAGTTGTTGCAGGCATAATAAGATTTGCACTTGTTCCGTCATAAACATATTGATTTAAGCCACCACCAAAGTTAACTTTTTTTATGTCTTCATCTTTCATATTGTTTCCTTTATTTTATAATATTATTAATTTTTTTAACGAACGCTTTTAAGCATCCGAGAAGGTGTGTCTTTTAATCGCTATTGTGTATGCCAGACTGAAACACTGAAACCTGAAAACGCATCGAACACGCAAGCTCTATTAGTCAGAACACTTTTTCTAAGTCCCTATTTTTTTCGATTGTATGGTGATTGATTCGTTGGGCGAAGACTTATATCAAGTTCGCTTGCTTTAGAACGAACACCATTTTCTGGGCGACCAAGTTTTAACCCTATGACTCGAGTAGGAGTATTTTGGCGGGCTAATTGTGAAAGTTGTCGTTCTTCTTGTGTGCTCCATTGCTTACCGGAATTTCTATTGTATTTTGCCATAAAAATTATTTACTATTTTCTATTAATTTTTCGACCCTCCCGTCTTTATTTTTAAAAAAATTTTCCAAAAATCTTATAAAAAAATTATGGTGATCGCCACCAACTTCATCGTAGCGTCTACTGGTTAGATTTCTTGTAGCAGCCTTTAGAAATTCCACTAAATGCTGAATTTGTATTTTTACATTGACCTCTTTCACAGAGTTGGCAAGTGCTTGCGTCGTTTTATACTCAGAATTAAATATATTTGCAAGTTCTCTATTATGTTTCCTCCCTTGTAAGAAGGCAGCTGCTCCCCAAGTTATAAAAACTATATTAGCGATAGATGATATGGTTTGTAACGTTTCTGAATTTGCGATTAAGTTTGGCATGTTATTTAAAGTTAACGAATAATTTTACCCAAAAGGCATTGTACTATATTTATTTTAAAAAAGCAAGCCATTTCCGTCAATAAGTTGTCAACAGTTGACACTTCCACCCCCTACCGGCTATAATATGGGTATATGCATATCATTCAAGAAAAACTTTTAGAGTTATCGCAACGGTATGACCTAAAGAAAATGGGTTTGAGGCAAATAGGCAGACTCATTGGAGTAGAACATCCACAAAAAATTAAATTTCATATGGAAAAACTAGGGCTTCTCGATGAAGGAAAGAAAAAAAGAGTTGTTCAAACTAAATCTCCTCTACTTGGCAATGACGAAGCGAAGAAACTTCTGTCTATACCAATTTTAGGTTTAGCTAACTGTGGAGATGCCACCATGCTCGCAGAAGCTCGTATTGATGGAATGCTCCCTGTTTCTTCTAAACTTATTCCCTCAACTCACATAGACAATCTTTTTGCAGTCAAAGCCATTGGTTTGTCTATGAACCGTGCAGATGTAAATGGTAGAACTATCGAAGATGGAGATTATGTAATTGTTGATGGCGAAGATAAAAATGTAAAAAGTGGAGATTATGTTCTATCAGTAATTGGCGGAATGGCAAATATAAAAAGGTTTATGGAGGACAAAAAAAATAATCAAATCGTTTTGCAGTCGGAGTCAAACAAATTTTTTCCACCAATTCATATACACGAAGATGAACTAGATGAGTATTTAGTAAATGGAAAAGTAATTGAAGTTATAAAACAACCGCAGGAAGATAGCTATCGCTATGAGCCTATTTAATTATTTGGTATAATAAATGTAATTAATATGAATACTGAGATTAAAAAATCGCCTCTAACCTACATTAGTTTGTTTAGTAGTGCTGGTGTTGGTTGTTATGGATTTAAACTTGAAGATTTTGAATGTATCGCAACAAATGAAATCATAGAAAAGCGTTTGAATGTTCAAAGGCACAACAATAAATGTCGCTATGATAGTGGTTATATTGCTGATGATATTTTAAAAGAAGAAGCAAAGAACAAGATCAGGAAGGAACTTGAATTTTGGAAAAGAAATCATGGAATTAAAGAACTTGATGTTTTAATTTCGACACCTCCTTGCCAAGGAATGTCAGTTGCTAATCATAAAAAAGGAAATGAATTGGCCCGCAATTCTTTGGTTATAGAATCTATTAAACTTGTTGATGAAATTAGACCTAAATTCTTTATTTTTGAAAATGTCAGAGCTTTTTTAAATAGTCTATGTACTGATATTGATGGAAAGGACAAGAAAATTCGTGAATCCATCGAGTTAAATCTGGGTGGTAAATATAATATACATTACCAAGTAATAAATTTTAAAGATTATGGTAATCCGTCGAGCAGAACTAGAACTCTTGTACTTGGGGTAAGAAAAGATCTACAAGAAATAACTCCGCTAGATTTTATGCCCTCTCTGCAAAAGGAAAAAACAATCCGAGAAGTTATTGGGCATTTACCAAGTTTAAAAATAATGGGTGAAAGTGATAACAAAGATATCTACCATAATTTTAGATCATACGCAGAACATATGCGTAGTTGGGTAAGCGGAACAAAAGAAGGTGAATCTGCTTTTGATAATAAAAATCCAAAATATCGTCCACATAAAATCATTGATGGAGAATTAGTTTCTAATACACAAAAAAACGCAGATAAATATAGTAGATGTTTTTGGGATAAGGTTGGTCCTTGTATTCACACTAGAAATGATATTTTTGCTAGCCAAGCAACAATACACCCTGCTGATGATCGTGTTTTTAGTGTAAGAGAGTTAATGAAACTTATGTCTATTCCGGACTCTTATAGATGGACAGGAATATCTGAAGAAGAGCTTAATAAATTATCACCAGTTGAAAAATCAAAATTCTTTAAGAAAGAAGAAGTTAACATTCGTCAGTCAATTGGTGAAGCTGTTCCAACAATCATTTTTCAACAAATTGCTAGAAACATAAAAAAAAATATCCAAAAGAGTGTTTTAGATGAAAAAGATATTGAAAAAATTATCGTTAACAACAATCTGACCGAAGTAGAGAATTTAAAATCTTTTCTTCATGAGTATTTAGTTAAATATTCATTTGCCGAATTATCAAAAATAGTAGAGCTAGCTAACGCTTATAGGTTTAAACACGCAGCTTATTATACCCGCCAAGACATATGCTTTACGGTTATTAAAGATTTACCTGATGCTTTAAATTACAATTCAATTAAAATTTTAGAGCCATCTGTTGGGGCAGGAAACTTTCTACCCCTTTTGATTGAAAAATATAAATCAATTTCAAGTGTTCAGATTGATGTAATAGATATAGATAAAAATGCAATTGATATCTTAAAAATCTTAATTAAGAAACTTAATATCCCAGCAAATATAAAAATCAATTTTATAAACAAAGATTTTCTCTTATTTGGAAAGAGTGGCCTTTTTTCAAATGAAAATGTCCATTACGATATAGTAGTAGGCAATCCTCCTTTTGGAAAAATTTCTGATAATGAATCATTGCTCGTGGAATATAGAAAGGAGAAATTTAATACAAAAACCAGCAATTTATTTTCCTTTTTTCTCGAGAAATCCATTAGTCATGCTGATACTATTGCATTAATAATACCAAAAAGCTTTTTATCCTCTCCCGAATTTGATGCTACTAGAGAATTCGTCTCTAAATTTGCAGTTTCAAAAATAACTGACTATGGGGAAAAAGGATTTAAGGGTGTAAAAATAGAAACAATAAGTCTTATTGTAAATACAAAAAAAACAGGCATTAACAACCAGACTCTAGTTGAATCTTATATAAAAAATGAATTAGATTTTAAAGACCAAAATTACATTTGTTCTAAAGAATTTCCTTACTGGTTAGTGTACCGAGACTCATTCTTTGACAAAATAGCCTCAGGACTTAATTTTGGAATATTCACTGCATATAGAGATAGACAAATAACTAAACAGATTACAAAAACTAAAGGACAAATCCGAGTTCTTAAATCTAGAAATATCGGAAGTAATAAAATTGTAAATATCCCAGATTATGATTCATATGTAGATGAGTATAAGAATTTATCCATAGCAAAATATATAAACCATGACGAGGCTGTTCTTGTTCCAAATCTTACATATAATCCTAGAGCGTGCTTTCTACCAGAAAATACAATTGTTGATGGTTCTGTAGCGATTCTTATACCCATAAACAAAGTAAAGATTACAAAAAATGATCTTGCCTATTACAATTCAGAGGAATTTGTTGGATTCTATAGAGTTGCTAGAAACTACGGAACTAGATCTCTTAATATAGATAATAATTCAGTATTCTTTTTCGGGTTAAAAGTCTAAAAATAAATATTAGAAAATACTGGTTCTATTTGATCTAAACTAGACGTTTCTTTTAATTTAAGATTAAAGGCTGAGTTTATTACTTGTATGAATTTATTCAACACATAAAAATCTTCTCCATTCTTTAAAGATGTTTTTATATTTTCAAATTTTCTTTTTAGACAAACCTTTTGAAACTCAGCATTAATTCTATGTGTATTTCCTTGAATATGAGCATACGACAAGTGTTGCCCTGGAGTTAGCGCAATTAAATTTTCTCTAAAGAGGACGAACTCGGGATTTGAATGTTGGGGTAACATATGGTGAATATGAACGCCTCCCTCTGGTGTGAAATTATATTCTTGCTCCTGAATTTCACTGATTCCGTTATATTTTTTCTTTATATCAGCTTTAACTTTCTGTAATAATACTGCCCCGACAACACCACTTGCATCGATATCTAAGAGTACGCTTTCTCTGTATTCTCGTCTTGTCATACCTGATGGCATATTTTCGTCTCTGAAATTTTTACGATTATAAATCAAAAAAGAATACGGGCATGGGCCACTTGTTATATTTGAACCATCCTCTCCGGGTATTCTGTGTTTATAGCAATAGACGTTAAACATTTTATTAAATACGCGGTAAGTATGTTTACGATCAGTGCCTCTTATTTTTGTATTGATTTTTGCCCATAACCAATACTTATCTTTAGCTATTAAGTGATTTGCTTGTGTAGGATTGTTTTTGTATTTTTCAAAATCGACAATAAGTCCATTATCATTTAAAAACTTTTCAGTATATTCAGTTAAGAATTTAGAAGCATTTAGGTCGTTCGTAGACATATACTCTAATGCTTCCAGATTTGTAATCTTGTATTGTTTAGGGCGGTCACTAACTTTTTCAAGAATACCTGCGTAGGATAATAGTCCTAATTGATAAGAACTGACTTTGTTATATTCTCCTGGAGCAAGAGCTTGTGATGGTTTGGAAAAATAATCTTGCATTAAATTATCGAATAAAGGTGAAAGCCTTATCTCGCTATCTGAAAATACAAGATTTCTATCGTTTTTTGTAATATCAAGAATAACCAAAGAAACACACCATAATAAATCTGGCGTAGTTTTCTGCTCATAGTGAAGTCCTTGTTTAGGGATTTTCTTTAAATTTTTATTGTTAAAATACTCTTGGAAATTCATATTGTTATTTTATGAAGAAAGACAACTCCTTTTTATAAATCTTTGCAAACTCTTTGAGTTGCGTAATATCAAGTCTGCGTTGCCCAGCTTCAATTTTTGAAACATGTGGTTGAGTTTTACGGAGTAGCTTCGCTACGTCAGCTTGATCCAAGCCAGCTTTAAGACGAGCTTTTTTAAGCTGTTCGACAGTATATTTATGATCTTTAGAAAAAATCGCTTTTGCCATACTTATATATTATAGTATTCCGTTGTGTTATATTCCAAATTGTTATATGCTATATATACCCCTCACCCCATCGCCCATACCAAAAAAAAGAATTCCCCCCGCCAAACAAAAATAGAATGGAAATGCGATGGGGTGAGGGCAGGACACGCACGCTTGCGTGCGTGTGGCGGAGTTCATTGAGTTACCACATTATCGGAGCGTAGTAATTGCTTTAGAGAAATGAGGCACGCGGAGCGTGCGCATTAGTTCGTTTGGTCCTCGAAATAAGTTCGTGCAAAGGATAGCATTACTCCACAATCGGGAAAGTTCGGAGAAAAAATGGTCGCGCGCTTGCGCGCGATAGATGAAAGGGGGTGGTCAAAATCCCTGCCCGCCTTGCGGGCGCAAGCGAAAACGCTCGGGTGGGCAATGGGCTCATAAATGAGATTGAAAACGGACTCTTTTTTAATAATCTAAAAACATATATGAACAAACCAAAATATTTTCTATACGCGCGAAAAAGTAGCGAAGATGATGATAAACAAGTCATGAGTATAGAAGCTCAACTCTTTGAGCTTCGTGAATTCGCGCGTAAAGAAAATCTTGAAATTCTTGAGGAATTTCAAGAGTCGAAAAGCGCAAAGAAACCTGGTCGTGAAAAATTCAGTGAAATGATGTCGCGCATTGAATCAATGGACGGAGCGGGTATTTTAGCGTGGCATCCCGATAGGTTGGCGAGAAATAGTATTGACGGAGGGCGCATCATTTACGCTGTGGACACGACCAAAATCATTTCTTTGCGTTTTCCGACATTTTGGTTTGAACCCACCCCGCAAGGGCTGTTTATGCTTCAAGTGGCGTTCGGGCAGAGCAAATATTATTCTGACAACCTTTCGCAAAATATTAGCCGTGGTATCCGGCAAAAACTGCGCCGAGGAGAATGGCTCACCCATGCGCCTTTTGGATATGTGAACAATGTGAAAACTAGGAATATTGATCCTGACCCCGTGAAAGCTAAAATCATTGTTCGCGCATTTGAAGAATATGCGAAAGGTACGCATGGCGTAGAATATATCGCGCAGTTTTTTGCTCTGCATGGGATAACCACTAGAAGTGGAACGCCACTTGGCAAAGCTTCCGTGCATCGTATGTTATTAAACAAATCATATCTCGGACTGACGAAACATTACGATGAATATTTTCCCGGAAGCTTTGTGCCAATTCTTTCCAGAGATTTATTTGAAGCTGTGCAAAAAAGATTAGCCGAGCGAGGCAAACCCCGCAAAACAAAAGTCGGGCACAATTTTCCATTCACCGGACTTTTTCGTTGTGGTGAGTGCGAGAGCATGATTACCGCGCAATGGGCAACTAACCGCTTCGGTACTAAATATCGCTACTATCGTTGCACAAGAAAGAATGGAAAATGTAACCAAGAATATTTGCGGGAAGACCGCCTCGTCTCGCAACTCAAAGAACAGCTTCAAAAAATCTCTCTTCCCGACGAGTGGGCAAACTGGATGACCAAGAAAACGAACGAATGGGAAAAAGATGAGAAGTCGTCGTCGGGAACTCTGCTTGTGCAACTCAAAGAGTGTGAGCGAGAAACGGAACAAAAGCTCAGCGAACTCGTGAGTTTGTATCTAGATGGCGAAATACCGAAAGAAAATTATATTTTTAAGAAAAATGAGCTTTTGAAGGAAAAAGTCTCGCTCAATGAAAAATTGAAGTCTGCACGAGCCGAGAGAAAGAATTGGGTCGAACCCTTGCGGGAATGGATTTTAGATATTAAAAAAGCCACGCAATTGGTTTCAAGCGACAATTTTTTTGAAATTCGCGACTATTTCAAAAAAATTGGAACGAACCCTCAATTGCGTGAAAAGTCCGTCTCAATCTCATTTTGCCCACCCACCGAATTCGCTTGCGCCCGCAAGGCGGGCAGGGATTTTGACCACCCCCTTTCATCTATCGCGCGCAAGCGCGCGACCATTTTTTCTCCGAACTTTCCCGATTGTGGACCTACAGG
>Ga0209518_1004413_pt1 | contig 11278 bp, 14 predicted proteins | sample RifGroB1_FD_183993 | JGI IMG/M metagenome (GOLD analysis project Ga0209518, IMG submission 183993) | Groundwater microbial communities from Rifle, Colorado, USA - Groundwater B1 (SPAdes) (version 2) | ecosystem: Environmental > Aquatic > Deep subsurface > Groundwater | place: Rifle, Colorado... | reverse complement strand
CCCGAGCCCTAAACCTCAAGGAGCGCCGGCGCCCGCGAGCACTACACCGCAGTTTATCCGGACAAGTTTTGTGGACAAAGTGGTGGAAAACCGCGACACCCGCTCCTATTTAAATAGCTCCGGCGACATACTACTGCTGTGGACGTTCCTGGGGCGGAACATCATACTTATTACCACCAACGAGTACACTCTGCGCGAAGTGCTCTCGCGGATGAGCAGCGCTCCGGTAGTCCCCATTCCGGGTAGGTAGCCGAGCGTGCTATTATACTTGCCATGACAAATGACGAACTAAAAATGAAGCTGGAGGAGGAGCTGGATACGGTTATCCAGGAGCTTGCAGACCTTGGGCACGAGGATATCGACGCGACCGCCACCGAAGCCGACGAGCTGGCCGACCGGATGGAGGAGAGCGAGGAACACAGCTCCGAAACAGCGACGCTTCTGGCACGCAAAAAAGAAATAATCGCGGCAGCCGCACGAATGGCGGCAGGCACGTACGGCTTCTGCGAGGAATGCGGAGAAAAAATCGAAGAAGACCGGCTGGAAGCCAACCCGGCATCCGCCACGTGCAAGGTACACATGGCGTAGAGTCGCAGGACTAGGAGATTTTATACAGCCATACAAATCCTATTGTTTGTACCGCAAACAGCACCGCTATGCTTGCGAGGTCGTTGTTGCCGAGGACGGAGTAGTTTTGATTGGTAAACCAGCGAGTGTACGCCTCAAACCCGACTAATGCCGCAAGGCCGAGAAACGTGAGAACTGTAATCGCCGCATACGCCCAAATAAAAATCTGGCGGTATTTTTGTGTCATGCCAATACTTTAACATGTATATAATAGCTTAATGAATTACGCCAAAGTGTACGGGGCGCAGACTAGCGTGCTTACTCCATACCTCATTACAATTGAGACGGACATATCGGGAGGGCAGCTGCACAAATTCAGCATTGTCGGGTTGCCTGATAAGGCGGTTGAGGAGGCCTTCGACAGAGTCGCTTCCGCCATAAAGCACGCGGGATTTAAATCCCCAAAAGTAAAAAACGAAAAGACGGTAGTATCGCTGGCGCCGGCGGATTTAAAAAAGGAGGGGCCGATGTTCGACCTGCCTATCGCGCTATCATACCTGCTCGCGGCGGGGGATATAAAGTTTGACCCGAGCCAATATGTGTTTGTGGGCGAACTTTCGCTCGATGGAGCGCTCCAACAGGTGCGCGGAATCCTGCCGCTGGTTGCCGAGGCCAAGCGCAAAAAGAAGAAGGCGGTTTTTGTACCGACGGAGAATGTTGAAGAGGCGGCGCTGGTGGGGGGAATAGATATTTATGGGGTTTCAACATTGCGGGAGGTAATTGAGTTTTTGAATACGAAGAAGCCGGCTGGAAAAGGACAGTTCTTAAGACAGGGAGCCAAAGAACTGTCCTTAGGCAGCCGGCTTAAACCCGCTCCGCATACAAAACTGGTGAGTGATTTTGGAGAAGGACAATTTTCTTTTGAAGACATACGCGGACAGGAGTCGGCCAAGCGCGCCGCGATTATTGCCGCCGCAGGCGGACACAACCTCGGTCTTTCAGGACCTCCGGGAACCGGCAAGACCATGCTGGCGCGGGCACTGGCGTCTATCTTGCCTCCCTTGAGTTTTGACGACGTACTCGAAGTAAATTCCATACATTCGGTTGCGGGAGTGTTGCGCGGAGAGATTTTGACCATGCCGCCGTTCCGTAGCCCGCACCACACCTCATCCTATGTTTCTATCGTCGGCGGGGGAACCAACCCGCGACCGGGCGAGGCGACACTCGCTCACAAAGGCGTTTTATTTCTAGACGAGTTCCCCGAGTTTGAGCGCCGAGTCATCGAAGCTCTGCGCCAGCCGATGGAGGACCGCGTCATTTCGGTGGCGCGAGCCAAAGGCACGGCGCAATTCCCCGCGCGGTTTACTTTGGTGGCGGCGATGAACCCGTGCCCGTGCGGACACTACGGGCACCCCGAAATCGCATGCACCTGCACGCCGATTACACTGGAGCGATACCGCCGGAAAATCAGCGGGCCTATCGCCGACCGTATCGACCTCTGGAGTGTGATGGGGCCGGTGGAGTTGGGAGAATTGGGCAAACGTGATTTGGAAGGCGCACAAACAAAAGCCGCGCGAAGCAGAGTATTGAAAGCGCGCGAAGCGCAGAAAAAAAGATTTGCAAAAAATAAAAACCCGGGTAAAACTAACAGCGACCTCTCGCCCCGCGAGCTCGACGACCTGGTGCCGCTCTCGCCGAAAGTACGCGAACTCCTTGAAAAAGCCGGCACGCGCATGGCGCTCTCGCCACGCGCGTTCCATCGCGTCATCAAAGTCGCCCGCACCATCGCCGACTTAGACGAACATCCCGACATAAACGAAAGTCACATACTCGAAGCCCTCCAGTACCGAGAAAAAAAGAGTTAAATGCACAAGGCCTCTATACAATTTCTTAAGCGCGATAAGCACTTGGGGTCGTTTATAAAACGACACGGGCCCATCAAACACCGGCGCGAACACGCGATGGGGGCATTTCAATCGCTCTGCGAATCAATAATATTTCAACAGCTCTCCGGAAAAGCGGCTGGGACTATTTTGGCGCGGTTTGTTGCTTTGTTTCCAAAAAAGAAATTTCCTACACCCGAGGATGTTTTGAAAATAAAAACAGAGAAGCTCCGTAGTGCGGGACTCTCGGGACAAAAATCGGCGTACCTCAAAGACTTGGCGGAAAAGTTTAAAGACGGCACCATTGATCCAAAACTTTTTCCAAAGATGTCCGACGCCGAGATTATCGAGCACGTCATGGCAGTGAAGGGCATAGGGGAGTGGACGGCGCAGATGTTTTTGATGTTTACGCTCGCGCGCCCAGATGTCCTGCCAACCGGCGACCTCGGCATTCAAAAAGGATTTCAAAAACTTTTTGCGCTCCGCAACCGCCCCTCGCCAAAGCAAATGGAAAAGTTGGCAAGCGGTTGGGCAGGCCACCGCACGGTAGCCTGCATGTACTTGTGGAGCCTGCAGGACGAGTAATTAGTGTACCAACTTGTGTTACACAAGTTGTTGATTTATAAGGGTTTTTTGGACAAATAATTAAACAGATAAAAAAACGGCAGAAGGGGTTCCCTCTGCCGTTGATAGTTTTGCCGATCGAATGATCGGTGTTACAGCGTTTTCGAGCCGGCGACCTGCCCGCGCTGGGGATGGGTCTGCGGCTGCGCGCCGGCGACATCGCCGGTGCCGTTCTGCTTGACGTGGTTGTTGGCGACCAAGTTCTTGCTCGCGTCGACCAGGTGGTTGATGAGCTGGTTGACCAAGGCCTTCTCGTGCTTCTTGCCGGCACTTTGCAGTTCGTCGATCTGCTTCTCGATCCCAGTCGTCACCTCCGTGATGTGCTCGGGTTTGAGCTGCATCGTCGGGATAACGGCGCTGACGGCCGCCGCGGCCTTGAACTGCTCGTTCGAGGTCAGGCCGGATGCGGTAATCGCCGTAATCCGCGCCAGCGGAGCCATATGCGGAATGTACATCAGAACGGTCTTCGTCTTATTGGGTTGCATCAGAAAGAACTCCTGCTTGGTTGAATTATTGCCGAAATGGCAACCTGCGCAGGTTAACACCCCCATAAAATCCTGTCAACAAGTACGGCCCTTCATGAAGGATTCAGCATAGATAACACACTATTGCCTAATCGAAAGACATTTATAAACGTAAGTATTTTTTATGAATCAAAATACAGGAGTCATTGTAGGAGGTGCTGTGCTCGTGCTGATATTGCTCGGGGGAGTGTTTATGTACATGCAGAGAAATCCGTCGCCGACCGCCAGCTCTACGCCGACGGGAATTAATACCGGCACAGACGGAACCACGCCGGTGACAAAGACACCGGGCGCGCCGACGGCAAACACCAACTCAAACGTCAGCCCGACCGACAACGCCGCCATTGTCGTCGGTGGTGTCATACCTAACGGCGCTCTTACCTCTTATTGGTACGAGTACGGCGCGTCGGGCAACCTCGGTGTCGCTACCGCAAAACAGAACATCGGCTCTGGATACGTAGAGCTCGCAGCGCCGGCATACGTGACACAGCTTGCTAAAGACACCACGTACTACTTCCGCCTGGTCGCTCAAAACTCCATAGGCAAATCTGTCGGCACCATATACACATTCCATACCACGGTCGGCACGCCTGCTCCTGTCGGGAGCGTCCCAACAGCAAAAACGCTCGCGGCAAGCGCCATAACGCGCACCTCGGCAAACATAAACGGAGAAGTAACACCGAACAAAGCGGCGACAAAATACTGGTTTGAGTACGGAGATACCGCGAACCTCGGCGCCGTCAGTACTGTGCAATCAGTCGGCGACGGCACTGCCAAGCTCAGCGAGTCGCTGTCTCTATCCAACCTTGCCCCCGCGACCACCTACTACTTCCGCCTCAACGCGCAGAACCAGTTCGGCACAGTAAACGGAACTATACTTACCTTCAAAACATCAGGACCTCCGCTATCCGCGATACCAGTGGTAACGACGCTGACCGCGGGACCTGTCGCAACCACCACCGCAACCCTGCGCGGAACAGTAAACCCGTACAGCTCTCAAACAACTTACTGGTTTGAGTACAGCATCGACTCGTCTTTGGTCTCCGCGCTGAAGACAACGTCGCACCGCTCTGCCGGCGGAGCCGCAGCCACGGTATCGATTGAGACAAACATATCGGGCCTCAGCTCAAATACCACCTACTACTACCGCACCGTGGCGGAGAACTCCTCCGGCACCGTCCGCGGCGAGCTCATCTCCTTCAAAACTAAATAAACATATGGATTCATTTAACTCGCCGAGTACGAAGCCACTGTACCGCGGAACGCAGATTGTCTGGTACGCACTGGGACTTGTCGAAGCACTGCTCGCGTTCCGGTTTGTGTTGAAGCTCTTGGGAGCAAATCCGGACGCAGGATTCAGCGCATTCATCTACGCAGTGACGTATGTGTTCGCGGCGCCGTTTCTCAATGTCTTCCGCGTCACTCAAGTGGCCGGAAGCGTGGTCGAATGGACGACAATACTTTCGATGTTCGTTTATTGGGCGCTCGCCTTCGCTATCATCAAGCTCTTCTTGATGGGGAAGACCGTATCCACACCCGAGGCGGCAGTCAAACTGAACGCCCAAGAGAAATAACGGGACAGCAGGTCTTCATGAAAATCACACGGGGTTTATGAGATCGTTAACGGTGAATAAAGGTCGAAGAAGAAGTAAGAGTTACAAAAATTAATCTAAGTTATATATGAAAATGAATAAAAAGTACGCGATGCTCTCGTTCGTGACCGCTATCGCGGTTATGGGGATGAGCTTCGGCTCAATCAGTTTTGCTCAAACGCCTCCGGTAAGCTGCAGCCCGGCATCATCTACGGTAAGCTCAAACCAGGCGGCAACCCTAACCGCGTCCGGCGGCAACGGAACTTACGCGTGGTCCGGGACTAACCTCAACGTTACTAACTCGGCGGGCACCCAGTTTGCGGTCAGCTATCCGACCCCGGGCACCTACACGATTATCGTGTCGAGCGCAGGCCAATCGGCGACCTGCAACGTTGTTGTTGTAGCCGCTACCAGCGGGTCTCTGACATGTTCACCGGCAGTGCAGAACGTAACCCTCGGGCAAACCGCCTCGGTATCGGCTACGGGAGGCACGGGCACCTATGTGTGGTCATCTCCTGACCTGACTATCATAAATCCGAACGGTTCGGGCTTTAGCGCGAGCTATGCCAGCACCGGTCTTAAGACACTCACTGTTACCAGCGGCGGGGTAAGCAACACCTGCGCAATAAATGTGTTGGCGGGAGCTTACATCCCTCCGACCCCTCCGGTTACCCCGGGCTTGCCTGAAACCGGCGGCGGATACGGCAAATAAATGAAGAAGGCGGTTCTACTATCCATCGGAATAGGCCTGCTTGTTGCAGGCCTTTCGATGTTTTTGCAAACCCGGTTTGCCGTACAAGCGTATATACAAGAGCCGGTTTCCACATCGACAGCTCCGCAAGGCAGCGGAATTTCTTTTGTGGTTCCAGCTCTACCTGCGCGGCTTATCATCAAGGCTATAGGCGTTGATGCCGATGTTCAAAGCGTCGGACTTTCGTGGAAAGGCGACGGAAACATGGGTATCCCCACCAACTTTACCGACGTTGCCTGGTACAACCAAGGGCCGAGGCCCGGCATGCCTGGCATAGCGGTCATCGACGGCCACGTGGACGGAAAAGATGTACAAAAAGCGGTATTCTATGACCTCGACAAACTTAAACCCGGCGACGCCGTGGAGGTGGTTGATAAAAAAGGAACCGTGGTGCAGTTCCGCGTTGTGAAAAGCAGGACATATGACTACGACTCGCCGACGGCTGATATTTTTATCGGCGACGGTTCAAAATCGCTTATAAACCTTATAACCTGTTCCGGAGACTGGGATAAAGAAAGGAAGCTCTACCGCCAAAGAATTGTCGTAACCGCCGAGCTTGTTGCGACGCAGTCAATTTAAACGCTTAAAAAAAATAATTATATGGACCTCATTGTTTGGATAATATTCGGAGGGCTGGTCGGATGGGTGGCGTCGATGGTGATGGGTACCGGCGGCGGGCTCCTGTGGGACATCGGGGTTGGCATCGTCGGCGCGGTCATCGGCGGATTTATCATGAACCTGCTGGGGCAAAGCGGGGTGGGGGGCTTTAACCTCTACAGCTTCCTTGTGGCAGTGCTCGGCGCATGCGTGCTCATTGCTATAGTACGGGCGATGCGACATACTTCGTGAGTGACAAGCCTATAAATACTCCTTCTGCCGGAGGCGATCCTTTTGCAGACACAAAGCTGGGCAACGCCCTTGCACGGGCTATCGTGGATACTATCCACGAGCCCTTTGTGGTGCTTGACGCCAATCTGCGGGTTATCGTCGCAAGCCGGTCGTTTTATGAAAAGTTCCAGGTAAACCAGGAGGAGACGCAGGGGCGCTTGCTCTACGACATCGGCAACGGGCAGTGGAATATATCCGCGCTGAAGCACTTCCTCCAGCACATAATCTCCGGACACGAAGTGATGACCGAGTACAAAATAGCGCACAACTTTTTGACCATCGGATGGCGTACCATGATGCTCTCCGCGCGCGAAGTGGAATACGACGGCAATCAGCGCAAACACCTGCTGCTTACCATCGTCGACATATCCGAGCGGGAGCTTTTGGATATCGAAAAAGAAAAACTATCCAAGCAGAAGGACCTGATGATGAAGGAGCTGAAGCACCGCATGGCCAACAGCCTCCAGCTTATCGCGAGCATACTTATACTGAAGTCCGAGGCGGTAGAGTCGCCGGAGGTCCGCGCACACCTCCACGACGCCCACGAGCGCATCCTGTCGCTCGCAACGATAGAGAACGACCTCTACGCCACCGGCCTCAACGATGATATCGAGGCGGGGCCCTATCTTACACGGCTCTGCGCGAGCCTTTCGCAAAGCATGATAGGGAGCAACAAACCTGTCACAATCAAGGTAGAGTCGGCAGTTGGCACGACCACATCGTCGGAGGGCATAAGCCTCGGACTCATCACGACAGAACTGGTCATCAATGCTCTTAAACACGCCTTCCCCGACGGCAAACAAGGCAAAATTGTAGTGGAATACAGCGTAAGCAAAGGAGGCTGGAAGCTAATGGTTTCGGACAACGGAGTGGGTATCGTTGTGGTTCCAACGCGCAAAGGGAGCCTTGGTACCATTATCGTGCAGTCGCTCGCTCGCCAGCTCGGCGCAACTGTGGAGCGCAAAACAAGCCCGAAAGGCACCAGTGTTTCTATAGAGCACTCGCTTATGGGAGCTTCCGGAATGCCGCTTCTAACTCCTTAAGACCGACGGGTTTAGTGCAATGAACATGAAAGCCAGCCTTGTAGGCGCGCTCTTTGTCTTCGGGTTGCGCGTAGCCTGTAAGCGCGATGAGTCCGGACGAAAACTTTTTATCCTCCTTGAGGATGCGTGCGACCTCATACCCGTCCATGTCCGGCAGACCGATGTCGAGGATAATAATATCCGGATGGAACTCCCGGGCTTTTTGTATTGCCTCGGTGCCATTATAGGCGATGCTGACTTTGTGGCCGCGCAGCTCCAAGAGCCGTCCGAGCGCGTCGGCCGCCACTTCGTTGTCATCGACGACCAAAATAGAGTGGATACCCTTCACGTGGCGCACCGCACCGCCGCGCAGCCGGCGTTGCGGAACAGAAGCCGGCGGGGGCTGGATGTGCGCTGGCAGGGGCAAAAGGACCGTAAACTGCGAACCTTTCCTTTCGCCTTGGATGGTTGCCTTTATCGTACCGCCGTGCAGTTCGACCAGCTGGCGGGTAAGAGGCAGACCGACGCCAAGACCCTGTGATGGCAGACGCCCGCGCTGAACCTGGAAGAACGGCTCAAAAACCCGCTCAAGCATATTCTTTTGGATGCCTATGCCGTTATCGGAGATGGTTATGACAGCCGTATTGCCCTCCTTTTTTGTACTGAGCTCTATAGAACCGTTCGGGTTGGTGTACTTTGCCGCGTTGTTAAGCAGGTTGACTATTATCTGCTCGAGCCGTATCGGGTCCGCCTCCAAATACAGGTCGTGCTCCGGCTTACGGACCGAAAGCGTGTGTCCGCGGCTGCGTATTAGAGACTGCGCCATGCGCACGGCGCGGTCTATAACAGAATCCATGGAGAGCGTTTCCTTACGCAGGGTCAGTTTATTGTGCGAAATACGCGAGATGTCGAGCAGGTCGTCCAGCATGACTGTCATGGAGCGGACGCGGTCGTCTATGGTCTGGAGCAGCGCGGCGGTTTCAGGCGCATGCACCTCCTGCAGGCGCAGGAGCTCGGCGGAGCTTAATATGGCGGCGAGCGGGTTTCGCAGCTCGTGCGCGAGAATGGAGAGAAATTCTTTTTTTGCTTTATCTTCAGAACTGACCTTGACCAAAGCCTCCTCCAGCTCATCAACATGGTGCCCGAGGAATATCTGCGCTTTTTTGCGCTCCTCGACGATAGAGGTAAGGATAAGAAAGAGGGCGCTCATGATGCCTATAAATATTTGAATGTAGAGCCCTTGCCCCGCATACGGGCCATAAATGCCAAACGTGCTTGAAATTGCCGTAAGCGCCGCGACAAACAGCGCGAGCGTTATGCCGCGCGGGCCTGTGCGAAGAGCCGCCCACGTGAGCGGAATAAAAAGGTAATAGACAAAGTGCGTATCCGACATCCAAAAAACAAATACGGAAACGGCAAGAACAGCTGAGATTACCGCAGACAGCTCTATATATTGCAGAGGTGTTCTTTTAAAAATAGGGACAGAAAACCATTTTAAGACAAGTGGAGCAACCATAAGAGTCCCGAGCGCGCCCCCAATCCATAACGCAACCCATAAAGCGCCTGCTTCTCCGGCGGCTACAGTCCCGCCCAACCATACGCTTGCCGCCTCTATAGTAGGGCTTATAAGCGTGCTTACAAAAGCAACCGCTATGAGCCAGAGGGAATCGTGCAGGCGCGCCAGCGTCGGATTAAAATCGGTGTACTTCTTTAAAAAATAGGCCCCGCCGAGAGCCTGGAGCGTTTCTCCGGCAGCGATGCCGAGCGACACCATGAATCCGGCGCCGATTGAAACGTTGACCGCGAACGCGGCGAGCATAATGACCGGCCACAGGCGGTAGCCGTACAAAAAGAGAGCCGCGAGTGCAATGCCTGCGGGCAGCCAAAACAAGGTCGCGAACGTATCAACCGGGTTGATACTGAGTTCAATACGCCCGATAACAACATAGGCGGCAAAAAGCCCCGCCTCCAGACCGTAACGTTTTAGATAGTCAAAAAAATTGAAGCTGGTCATGCCACGAAACGGTACCCGACGCCGCGTACCGTCTCAAAACGGGCATTGTTACTGTTCTTACTGAGTTTCTTGCGCAGGTTCTTCATATGCACATCAAGGACATTGCTGAGCGTCATCGCGTTAAAGTCCCATACTTGCGATGAGAGCTCCTCGCGGGTAAACACCTCGCCGGGCCTGCGGATAAAGCACTCGAGCAGGGCATACTCCTTGAGCGTCAGCGGTATATCAACGTCCGCGATGCTCACGCGGTGGGATGCGGTGTCTACGGTAATGTCGCCAACGGTGTGCACTACTTTTTGCGCGGCTACCGGCCTGCGCAGTACGGAGGAGATGCGGGCGATAAGCTCCGCCGATGAAAACGGCTTGACCACGTAGTCGTCCGCTCCGGCGTTGAGCAGTGCGATTTTATTTTCTGTCTCGCTATTGCCGGTAAGAATGATAATCGGCGTGGTGATATCCTCGGCCCGAAGAGACCTAGTGAGGGTCGCGCCGTCCATCCCGGGGAGGCTCAAGTCCAGCACAATAGCGTCGTAATCTTTGTGATACAGGAGTATACGGCCGTGAGCCTTCTCTCCGTCGGAGAGCCAGTCAACCGCAAAGCCCTTCAACTCAAGGATTTTTTTGAGATTCTTGGCGAGGCCCTCCTCATCTTCCACAATAAGCAATCTCATATAGTAATGATACTGTACTTAACCATTCATGAACATTTGATGAAAGTCACCAAATGTCCCGCCGGTCCTCACTTTAAAAGCCGGACGGAGTCGGCGTCGATGGTCGGCTCTCCCGCTGTTGGGTCGAGAGCGCCGGTAATAGTGACAACACTCCCTACTTTCACACCTCCAAGAGAGCCTTTTTTGCCGTCCCTGTCGATAAAGCGCGTTCCGAAGGTGCGCTTCTCGAAGTGGCTAAGGTCAGTGCGGACTGTCCATGTAAAGTCAGCCGAGCCCCATGCCGTACTGACAACAATAGTATTACCTTGCAGCGAAACAACCTTAGCACTACGCAAAAGTACCAACCCGTTGTTGGCTATGTGCATCTCAAGCGGGCGCAGGGGAGTGCTCCCCTCCGGCGGAACTGCAGGCTCGACACCCTCGGCCGCGGCTCTCTGCGGCGGAAACGAAAAAAGGAACGCAAAAAGAGAAAGTGCAAAGAAAGCGCCTCCTGCCACAACCGCCACAGATTTATACCGCTCCAAGTCCATGAACACACTCTACTAAGAGTGCAATGAAGCCCCCGTGAGGATCATGAAGAACGTGGGTTTATATACCGAAGGGGTTGGTGGCGCCGCGGACTTCAAAGTGGAGGTGCGAGCCGGTTGCCTTGCCGGTGCGGCCGACCGCGCCGATGATAGCGCCCTGCGCGACGCGGGACCCTGCGGAGACATACAATTTGCTCGCGTGAGCATAAAGCGTC
>Ga0209518_1004411_pt1 | contig 11289 bp, 14 predicted proteins | sample RifGroB1_FD_183993 | JGI IMG/M metagenome (GOLD analysis project Ga0209518, IMG submission 183993) | Groundwater microbial communities from Rifle, Colorado, USA - Groundwater B1 (SPAdes) (version 2) | ecosystem: Environmental > Aquatic > Deep subsurface > Groundwater | place: Rifle, Colorado... | reverse complement strand
GCCATATTAACATCGGCTGCTGTTATAAAAAGTGAGATACCTGCAAGACCCATGGTATTAACTCCTACAATCTTTCCACAAAGATCAACTAAAGGACCTCCGCTCATTCCGGGTACCAAACTGATATTTGTTTGGATGTAACTTACATAATCTTTTCTGCTTTTTCTATAATCTATGAAGTTCCCACGAACTATGGTTACATCCCCTGTTATTTCGGATCCTAAAGGATACCCGGCCGAAAGAACCGGTTCATCATCTACTAAACTAACTAATATGGGTAGTTCATAGACTAAATCGGGATATGAATTTTTTAAAGTTAAAAGGGCAAGATCCATGTTCTTGTCTCCTACAATCTTTTCAGGGGTTTCAATTTTTCCATCTGGAAAAACAACTTTAGGACTTGGCTCATCGGCAATTACATGAAAATTGGTAACCACCTCGGTAGGACTTATGAAAAAACCGGATCCTTCACCATAGCCACCTATTATTCTGACTACTGAAGTTTGCAATTTCTTTTTAGCCTCAAACCCACAAAAAACATTATCAAATTTACCATATTGTCGATCTAGATAATCAATTATCACAACAACTGAGAGAAGAAAATATATTACAATCCCAACATAGACTATGGATTTCAAAAAATTTTTAGTACTTTTAAACGGAAATACAAAGCAATCCAAAATTAAACCAAAAAAGGCCAAAATAAGTTTGATTAGAAATCTTAAGATATAGTAGGTTGAATAAGTTATAAGTTTTATAGGAAACAAATAAAGTGGGAAAAGAAGTTTTTTGATATAAGATTTCAATTTCTGAGTGACACTGAAAAAATAGGTTTTAATTTTCGTTAAAAATTTTTTCATATTTCAAGTATAGTACAAAATATGGGATATAATAGGTAGATTTTAAACCTGGAATTTTTTAATTCAAATTATTAGAAGTAAATTAATTAAGTGTATGCTTTAACCACTCATCCACATCTTCAAAATGTTTAATCACCCCATTTTTGTCATTTAATGTCGCTCTTCTGCCATTCATCTTTGCGGAGTTTTTTTTGCACAAACCTGTCACGTTGGATATTGCGTCCGATTTTATTAATCCAAAATTCTGAAATTGTATTTTTTATAGTTAAAAAATCTTTACCGTGCCAAAACTCTCCATTTATAAAAACTGCAGTCTTGGACTTTGGGAAAACTATGTCAGGGTTACCTGACATTTTATGATGTTTAAGGAATTTTATTCTTTTTTGTAATAACAATCTAAACATTATAATTTCAGGTTTAGTGATTTTTGATTTTATTTTGGACATATTAAAACTTCGTTGTTCTTTTGTTTTAATATCCATATTTAAGTATATTACCATGAAGATATTTATGGTAAGAAGAGAATAACAATTCTCAAAATGTTATTCTAAAAATTATTTCTGTATGATGTCATCTAAATAATAAATTCATCGACTATGTCATTGTAATAAGCGCTTTCAGTGTGGATTTTAATTAGATCATCATAATTTTTGTATGAAATCTTACTCGAATCGGGGAAATAAAGTCTTCTGGATTTTTCAAATTCTGTAACATTATCCTTTTCCCCGATAATCCTCGTTTTTGCTGTTTCATAATGGTTACTAACTGCCTTTAATCGTGCAAATGCTTCATTCATACCAGACCTATGAATAACTTCGTAAAAATATCTTGGTTGATAGTTATTTTTAAACCATATCACGTCTATATTTGACAAAGGATTGATAATTGCTGGTGCTACATACTGACTAAGATCAGTCTTCCGAATTGTAATCATCTCATCAAGTTTTTTACCGAAAGCAGAGTGACCTGCATCTGAAGTTGGAACATAGGTGTCATACTCCAGTTGATTTCCCAAATCCACTAAATAGTATTGTGCTTCAAATGGTGTAAGTATTTTGGTTTTATTTATTTGTTCTAACGTGGTATTAATAATTTTATTTTCATACCCCATTTTATTAATAAAACTTTTAACTGATCCGTGCTTTGATAAAAATACTTTAGTTTTATCAGAGTTTATTGTGTTAAAACCCATTACAGGACTATTTTTAAAACCAAATTCGTTGTTTATTAATGAAGATTCGATCTGAAAATATAATATATCTTTAAAAAAGTAAATTAATTCCCAAGTCTTTCCTGTTTCAGTTTCTCCCCAAGAGTATTTTGATAATTCTGAATTTATCGATGTAAATGCAATCTCACATAAAGCTATATATTTTCCGCTGCGGTAACACAATAGTTCATCACCTTCCTTAAGTAATTTAAAATTCCTATTGTTTGATAATCCAGGTATTGAACCCCAATATTTAATTTTTCCATTTACAAAGATGCCATTTAGCCTAGAGGCGACGTCTCTGTGCAAAAATTTAGCAATTTCTCCAATACTTTTACCATCTTCGATCGTTTCTTTAAAATGCTGATTATCGACAGGTAAACGGAAAATATTTTTCATGCAAAACGTATTTTACTCCTTTTTATAACATTTAGTGACATCTGTTGAAATTAAAATAGTCTATAAGTTATATAAAGTATCAAGGATCTTGAAAGCCTAGGAACGGGTTCCAGCTCCAAGCATTTGCTAAAGTATATCAGATGAGGGATTAAGTCCACCCCTTTAAGATCTGAATGTTGGACTAAACAACAGCTGAGAAATTCACCACCTAATTAGATTTAATTTAATCTTCATTAAATATATTTTGTAGTATTATCTAACTGTGCCAAAATCTAAAACCTTATTTCAAAGTAAAGATGTTAACTATCCTGAAAAACTATATTTGGCTGCTACTTGGATGCGTAGAGATGACGAACAATTAATTTTCTATACTCACAACGAAGCATATATTACTCCTGACCAAGCGCTTGATACCTCAAAAAAATTCTACAAAAGTCTTAAAAGAGGAAAAATTGATGCACTTCCATACATCATGCTGGTAACAATGAATTTATCCGGTAGCTACCCACTCAAAAAGGATTTTTGGGAAAATCCTTCATTTGAATATAAAGATTTTGACCGCATGATGTCTTTTATAAATGTCATTACCAATCCTGAAAATTATAAAGTTTTGGTCACACCCACTGAGGTCTCCAAAAATGTTTTTACTGCCCCAATTGCATTTTTAAAAACTGCTGTCGACCTCGATATTGAACTGTTCATGAGATCTTCAGACTGGTACGTAGACCCTACTGCCAAAACTTGTGCACTATATGATATTGAAGGTGTTGTGGGAATTAATGTTTTAACTCGCGAAATAGTTCAGAAAGATGATGAAGAAGATATGGTTCAATACTCAAATTGAATAATATAGCTAGAGCATATATTTATAACCTATAATATATAGTATAATTCTCAGATGGAACGTGATCTTACAAATATCCCGGACAGAGAAATTCAGTTGAAGGAACGTGAAGAAGAACTAAAAAAATTAAGAGTCTCTGATCTTAGACACCAGGACGTAAAAGGATTGGGCAAACGAAGATTGGGAGAAATGATTACAGCTGAATCACTTTTACTCGAACAGGGTTTTGATGGTGGACTACCTTGGTATATAGCAACATCCGAAAAAAGTGCAAGAGAATTTGAAGAGGAATTCGGTATAGGCAGACACGCATTCATAGCAGTTATAAAACATTTTGACCTTCCCCGACCCTCCAGAGAAGAACTAATTGGACGAGGAGTTAGGGAAAAATGGGCTGAACCTGAATATAGGGAAAAAGCAACTGCAATCCATGTCGCTATATGGAAAAAAATACACAATGATCCGGAAATTCAAAAGAGAAGGATTCAAAATTCTCTGTTAGCAAATAAGCGTCCTGAAGTATTTGAAAAAAAATCACAGGCAATGAAAAGAAAATGGGCAAACCCTGAATACAAAAAAAGGGTATCAAAATCCGTGAGCGCGGCTGTTAAAGAAAAGTGGAAAGATCCGGAATATAGAGAAAAAAATACAGCCAGTATTATAAAGGCTATGAAAACAAGAGTTTTCACTCCTGAAATGAGGGAAAAAATTTCTAGAACTATGAAAGAACTGTGGGATGATCCTGTCTATAGAGAAGAAATATCCGAAAATATAATAGCAGCTAACAATACTGAAGCAGTTCGAACAACAAAATCTGATTCTATGACAGCATTGTGGCAGGATAAAACATACAGAGAAAGACAGACTGAATCACACAAAAAGTGGTGGGGTGATCCCGAGTTTGGTGATGATCGCAGGGAAAAAGCGAGAGATAATCTAAACAAGACAAGATCAGACCCTGAAGTTGAAAGACGACGCAAAGAAGGGATAAGGCGAGCCATGAAAGATCCGGGGTTTCTCGCCAGAAAATCTGCCAAGTCAATCGAGGTTTGGAAAAGATCAGAAGTGAGAGATAAGATTTCAGCTGCTATGCAAAAACATTGGGATGATCCAGAATTTAGGGAAAAACAACTTGCAGTTATAATTCCGGCCCTCTTAAAAGAAGAGGCACAACAAAAAAGGATTGCCGGTTTACGACAACGCTGGTCAGACCCTGAATTCCGAGCAGTGCAAAGTGAAATTTCTCGACGTACAATTACCAGATTAAATGAAACAACTGACCAATTAGCCAAAGCTGCGGAGGGAATTAGAAAATTACGTGCTGAACCGGACGGTGCTGAAAGATTTCACTTACCAACAATACAGGGATACAGAAGAGATATTGGTTATTTTGCTCAGTCTGCTTGGGAAGCTAATTTCGCGAGGATATTAAAGTGTCAGGGAAGAGAATTTTACCCAAAAGAAAGTTTTATACTGGCTGTATCTGAACAACATCAACATCTGTTTAAATACGAGGTGACTCAATATACAGTCGATTTTATTGTTGAGAACCAATCCTGTGATCTGGTTGTTTATGAATTACTAGCCCATCCTCTTGAAGATCCTGTTGGTATAGTCAAAGCACAGATGTTTAAAGATCAATACCCTGAAATTAAGTTACATATAGTCAATGAGAGGTTTTATTTAAAGTTAAAAAGAAGATTTGAAAAAGTGATAAACAAATCAAAAGATTTTTGCGGTTGGGAAAACGGTAAAGACAACTTATATAATAATCCAAGTAAATATACAGACGAATAACGTCTCCATACATCTAGTTTCGGTTAAGCAATTGAACTATCATTAAATAACAGTATATTAATTCATGAAAAATAGATTTGCTTTATTTGCTCTATCAGTATCTTTGTTTTTGGGTGGTGCATATATTCTTTCTTTAAAAATTCCCTTCTGGAGTATGTTTTTAGGACTTGCTGCGATACAGATAGGAATTGTTTTTATAATCTTTACCTTTGAAATTTTTGTTAAATTAAACTCAAAACGGGTAACCGATGAATATAATGCCATACCTTGTCTGATCTGCGGACAGATCGGCTTTGTACCCAAATATAAAAATACCAATATCTGTGATTCATGCCAGCTTAAAATTGCACGATCTTTAAAGGGGATAATGACTGTCTTTATAGCACTTTTTACTTTATCTTCCTTAACGCTTTTAGCCAGACAAAATCAGGACATAAGAGAAAAGGCAAAAGAAGCAAACTACATATGCGAAAAAGGAGACTGGGATCCGACCGAGTGCCGTTGTTCCATAGATAAAAATGAAATCTGTAGTAATAACGGACAAGTGAAAACATGTACAGACGGACTAAATTATTGTTGTAAAAAGATAACCATAGACAATACAGATTCTTGGAAGTGTGATATTGATTAATTAAGGATAAATTTATTTAATAGATTGAAACTAAATTGATTTAATTTTTAATCTTCCTCTTCTTCAACTTCCTCAAAATCAATATCAAAAGCTTCACCTTCTTGTAATCCCTGATAAATATCCTCCGCGAGTTGTAAATAATGAAGTGCAGAATTCCCTTCTGTTCCTTCTCCTTTCCACGCTGCAGACCATAACTCATCAAGTGGTTCCGCCAATTCAGGATCAACATCGTTATCCCCGTCAATAATTATTTTTTTCCAACCTCTATAAACTTTTCTTAGTTGTTTAATCGTATCCTCATCCCAGAGAGGGTCATTGAAAGATGCTGTCAGCTCTACTGTCTCTACTTCCGGAAAATCCTGAGTAGTCCTGTCTATAACATCTCCGTCGTCGGAACCGGAATAGTCATTGGCTCTATATTCTCCTATCTGAAAAATTTCCAGGAATGCATGCTGTGCCATTCTCTGTCTTATTTGTGGCATATCTTCTTCTGTAAACTTTGCCTCACTTAAACTTTGTAATAGACTGACGGCTTGATCAAGTCGTTTTCTGTCAGATTCAGTCAAATCATAACCAATTCCTTGAATTTCTCTTATAGTACGCCATTTAAACTTCTTTCCGCTTACGATTTCGCTTATTGTTGTCGTAAAAGTCTGTAATTTTTCAGCATGGGAATCTAAAACTTCTTTCGCACCGTCAACTTCTAAACTATTAACATCAGGAAGTCCAATTGCATCTTCCAATCTTTTTCTGTCTTCAAGAATTGAGGTAATATCTTGTTTCCAAACGATATTAATTGTATCCAAAGTATCTTTCCAATCGAAAGGTGCCCAAAGTGGAAGCTGTTCGGTTAATTTTTTCCAATTTCCACGATGCTCAGGTAGGCTGAATTGGTCGCCATTACTTGATGCTTTCTCCATAGTGTTATTATATCAAAAGTACAAATTAAGGTAAGCAGTTTGGCCAAATGTATGCTTTGTTTTCTTTTAAAACATAGGCTGCTGTTTGAACCGCTTCTTCCGCATTAAATCTTAAATTAGCATCAGTTTCTTCTCCCATTGAGATCCTTATATTTTTCCAGGTAGAGGGTCCAAATTGATACAGACCACCATAATTTAAATTCTTTGCCATGTGGTTAAATCCTGATTCACAAACTGCAATATGTCTTAAAATATCTGCACTTACCCCGTACTGACCCGCAAACTTTTCAATGTATTCATAGATCTGCTGAGAGGTAAACGTGGGAAGGGGAACAGGAATTGGTGTAATAGTTGGTTTTTCTGTTGGACTAGGAGTTGGGGATGGAGTTGTTTCAAGGGTGGGAACTGGTGAGGCAGAAGGTGAAGCTGTAGGACTTGGACTAATTGATATTTTTTCTCCCAGTACTTTGTTGCTGTCTAATTTCAACTCATACAGAGTTTTAAAACCAATTAACAAAAGGGCTATTGTAACAACAAAGATCAGTCTTTTCATTTAGAAGCTATTATACAGACAATTATCTATTTATCTTCTGTTTGTCCTTTTCCAGACTGAAGTTATGATATATTTTTTCTGTGGATCAGTAGTCCAAGCTACACCTATTTCATAGCCTTGATATTTCTTTACAGAGTTAAACCCTGACCCATTTGTCCATTTTTCAACAACACCTTTATTGAATGCATCTAAAATAACTGATTCGGAAAGTCCAAGACTTTGTATTTTAGTCAATGCTTTATTGGTGAATATAATATTTGTCATTTCAAATATATATTATTATAAATTGAAGATATTTCAAAAAATTAGGGGGGTTGTTTTAACCTTACCAGATCCATTTTTAAAAAGACATTATTGAAATAACCATTACAAAATAAGTAAATAACTTCTGAAGATGACAGTTGCCATTCCACTAACACGAGGAGACGCACCATCTTCATGTGGATTGTGCGCGGCAAGAGTTAAGACAATTTTCTGTGATCAAAGTATTTTTAACGGTCAATCTCTCAATGCCAATGGACGACTTGTAAAAAAACCCGGTAATTGTGTACTTGATACAACAACCAGTAACCAGGAAGGTCAACAATTGGCTGTTGAATTGGCCAGTCAACATTTAAGAAATATAGGCTATGAAGCTACAAAGAATCGATATCGCGGTTAACCACCCAAAATTCTTTCCCTGGCATTTAATACAACGTTTATGTCAATCCCCCTCCTTCTGAGAGATATTCCTATTTTGCTGTCTTCATCCAAGACAACTTCTTCAATTTTTTCAAATATTGCCTTTGCCTCCCCTTGACTAAGTTTCATCTTTCCCGATAAACTCCGATCAACCTCTCCGGATAATTGCCTTATTGATCTTACTAACTTATCAGGGTAATCGTATATTCCTGCTTCGACAGTTAAAGCTTCGACGATTCTTGGTTTGTTATATCTGCCTTTTGTGTATTCTCTCATAAGTAAAAAAACCAATAATCCTGAAGGGACATTACATACGGGTTATACTATAACATATAAATTCACACCAAAGAATAAGTTATAACCGGGAAAACTAATTCCAAAAAATAGGGTTAATTCCCCGGTTATTGTATTTGTTTATTACTTAAATGACACATAATTATCTCATAGATTTAAAGCATAGACTTTAGGGTATATAATGAATCAAGGCATGCAGATAACCAGCAGTGCTTTTGGCAATAACACTCCAATTCCAGACAAGTATACTTGTAGTGGTGAAGGAATAAGTCCTCCTTTAAACTTTTCGGACATTCCGGAGGATACAAAAAGTCTGGCACTGATTGTTTCGGACCCTGATTCCGTAGGTAAAATACCCTTTTACCATTGGGTAGTTTTTAATATGAATCCTTCTATCAAATCCATCGATGAAGGTGCAACACCTCCAGGTTCAAAAATCGGAGAGAACGACTTTGGTAAAAACAGCTATGGAGCTCCCTGCCCACCTCATGGAACAGGGGTACACAGATATCTTTTTGACCTTTTTGCCTTGGACACAAGGTTGGATCTGGATGAAGGAATTTCTGCAAAGAGGATTTTGGACGAGATATCCAATCACACAATAAAAACGTCACGGCTGATTGGATTATATACAGATAAAATATATTGATGTATGCTGACCGAATTGAAGCAGGAAAAAAGCTGGCGGAGAAATTGATGAAATATAAAAACAGCGATGCGATAGTTGTGGCACTTCCCCGTGGCGGAGTTGTGGTAGGTTACGAAATTTCCAGAATATTAAACATCCCTTTGGACGTTTTAATTGTCAGAAAACTGGGTGCACCCCATAATCCCGAGATGGGAATAGGGGCTATTTCTACAGGAAACGTATTGATAATAGACGAGGATTCTACCAAATTATTGGGGATACAACAAAAAGATCTGGAATATATTATTGAGATGGAAAGTAAAGAACTATTAAGAAGGTGCCTTCTTTATCGGGGTGATGATAAACTTCCCCAGGTAACCGGTAAAACCGTAATTTTGACTGATGACGGAATGGCTACTGGCGTAACCGTAAAAGCCGCAATTCTGGCATTGATTAAAGTAAATCCTCAAAAGATTATTTTGGCATTACCTGTTTGTACCACAGAAGCCAAAGCAGAAACTGAAAAAATATTAAGAACCAATGATGAATTGTTTTGCCCGGAAGTATCCGATCGGTTAACTTCGATCGGTGAGTGGTACAAAAACTTTGACCAGGTGACCGATGAGATGGTAGTAAACTACCTAAAAAAAGAATGTTAACGGTATGACCGAAATAAATATAAAAATAAAATCAGTTTTGGAACCTTTGTCCAAAGTAGCCCAATCGACCGATGATGAGCACATGGGAACAATTCTTAATCTGGTAGAATCCAGTCACGAACCGGTTTTTATTTTTGATAAATCAAATAAGTTTCTTGGTTTAATTTCTGCCACTTCCGCGCTATACAAAAGAAATATTCCCTATAACGCCAAAGTAGGATCAATGGTGGTCAACCCACCACATCTAACACTTTCATCATCTGTTTTCGACGTTGTTGGGCAAATGCTTTCGACCCGCTTTTATACTTTACCCATTTTTGACAACAATAAAAAACCAATAGGTGCAGTTAAAGCAAGAACTATTTTTAAAAGATTGATTAGATCACCAAAATTATTAAAAAACATTGGCAGTAAACTCAAAGTAAAAAGGCCAGAAATTATTGAGAACAATATAAAAGTCAAAGATGCCTTTGAATTATTAAAACATAAAAAAGTATCCAGACTAATGGTTGTAGACAAACAAGGGAAACTAATAGCGGTTGTCACCAGGAATGATCTGAAAAACGCCTTCATCAACCCCACACCCAGACAAAGATTTTCAAAATCGTCCGGAGATACGGGACAGGGGATGTTTGATAATGAAGAAGTTAAAAGAAACGATATGCCGATATTAAACTTTATCAGAAACAATGTAGCCAAAATTGATGTAAATACTCTACCCGTACAAATCATCAAAAAATTTATAGAATCAAAGAGAAATTCGGTTATCTTGGTTGACCGTGACAACCACCCGATGGGCTTGATCAGTAACCGTGATTTACTTTTGGCAATTTCCAATTTGGACAGTGAAGATAATATTCCAATTATATTTGAAAAACCAAAAGGTATATCGGGTTTTATTGTTGATGAAATTGAAAATAAACTTTTTGAAATGGGTAGGAAAATAAACAGAATACTACCCTTACAAAGATTTCAGGTAAGTTTCAAGGAAGGAAAAAACGGCATTGGGAAACCAAACCTAATTGAAACAACCCTCAGTGCAAAATTCTATAGCGGAGAAGATTTTGTAACCAATACCAAAAACAGAAATGTACTAATCGGGATAAGAGAGAATATAGATAAAATTTATAATATGGTCAGAAAAGCTGCCTTGAAGAAAAAGGATCATACCTCAAAACACCGTTAATTCTGTTTAATAAATTTAACTCCACTAGCATCTAATGCTATAGCTTCTTCTTGATCGATAATTCTATGTCGAATCAATTTTCCACCATGATCATTTCCTTCTGAAGTTATATGTTCTGCTCCTCCGTCACCCATTTCCCTTAAAAACTCACCCACACCACCCGGAAATTCTGAAATTTCACTAAGTACTTCTTTACCTGCTTTGCTTATCATTTTGATAGTTGATTATTCTCCATTTATTGTGCTTCGATTACAAGAGTCGGTTTGTCGTTAATTGCCGGTCTTTCCAGAGAATAAAAACCGAGTGAATTCATGTTTGTTGAATCAAACCCGATTGAAAATACTTGACCGGATTTTCCCAAAACATGGGATGTCAATGGAATTATTTTGAAAAGTCCCACAATTCCCCCATCATTGGTGGCAATCTGATTTCCCAATGCAGGTTTATTATTATAATTAACTGCTGTCTGTAACCAAGAGTTGTCCAATACTTCATAAACTTTTTGCAAGCCCCCTGCAGCATCTACTATTTTTATTTTTAATTCTGCATTTGTTATAGTCTTCCCTGATAAAACAGAAAGATCAAATCGCATATATCCAAATGTAACCGGTTTGGCATCTATTACCA
>Ga0209518_1004406_pt1 | contig 11300 bp, 20 predicted proteins | sample RifGroB1_FD_183993 | JGI IMG/M metagenome (GOLD analysis project Ga0209518, IMG submission 183993) | Groundwater microbial communities from Rifle, Colorado, USA - Groundwater B1 (SPAdes) (version 2) | ecosystem: Environmental > Aquatic > Deep subsurface > Groundwater | place: Rifle, Colorado... | reverse complement strand
GAATAAAGATGTTGCAAGAGAAATAAGAATTACTTTACTCGCTCCTTTGATTAAGCAAAAAAAAGATGTAATTCTCGATTTTAAGAAGGTGGAGGCAACGACACAATCATTTATACACGCTTTGCTCAGTGAGGTAATGAGGGATTTCGGTGCTGATGTTTTAGATAAAATAGCCTTTAGGAATTGTAATAATACAATCAAGGGAATAATTAATATCGTTGTGGATTACATGCAAGCTTAACTAACCATAGCAACCCAAAACGCCTCTTGGTATATTTAGGAAATGATTATTGCCACGATAACTTCCAAAATCAAAATTCGCTTAACTGGCGAGCGGCGGAAACACATTGTTTTGATGCATCCGAACCTTATAGATAAACAGCGCAAAGTTCTGTCTACGGTTAAAAACCCAGATTATATTCTTCGAGGCTCTGGAGACGAGAAACTGGCAGTTTTGGAAACTTCTAAAAATCACTATCTTGTGGTAGTATACAAAGAAGCAACCAAAGACGGATTCATCATCACAGCTTATGAGACGAGTGATCCGAAATGGTTGTTTAAAAAAGAAATAATATGGAGCAGACATTTATAAAAACAGTTTTACCAAAGCTGGGGCTTGAACATATCATAAAGATGCAAAAGCCTCCTTTGTGGTTGTCTTATGACCGCGAAGGGGATGCTTTGCACGTCATTTTTGAGGAGGCAAAAAAGAGCGATAAGTCAGCCCTTGATAAAAATGATATTATTTTTACCAAGAGAGGAGAGAAAGTTATCAATATGACTGTTCTTAATGCAAGTAGGTTTATACATTAACTTCTTATAGCAACCCAAAATACCTCTTGGTATACTCAAAAAAATGAAGACTAAATATATTCTCCATGGCGGAATGGCCCATCATACGAATCTTGAAAACGATGCTTTCTTTCAAGAAATTCTAAAAGATACGCCAACTAATCCCAAAATACTCCTTGTTTATTTTGCCAAAGAATTAGACAGAATTCCTATAAATAAAGCGGAAGATATAGCTCAATTTCAAAAAAACAAGGGAAACAAACACCTGTCTTTTAAGGTTGCAGAAGAACAATCGTTTCCTAAACAAGTTCAAAGATCAGATATCGTTTATTTGCATGGAGGTGCAACACTGAAGTTACTTGAAACTCTTAAAAAATTTCCTAACTTAAAAGAACTTTTTCAAGGAAAAACAATAGCGGGTGAATCAGCAGGAGCATATGCTCTTTCATTATATTGTTACAGCCAATCAGCAAATGGAGTTATTCAAGGATTAGGAATAATTCCAATTAAAATTATTTGCCATTATGAATGAAAATCCTAGCACTAGCCAATTATCGATATAAAGTTTTTAAAATAAATTGATTTTTGTATGAAACTATACAGATTTGGTCTAATAAAAAGCAAAAAAAGATCTTTAAATACTTGTTAAAATATTCTTGATTAATATATACTTCGTTTATGGCAAATGACACAAAAATGCTTCAGGCAATTATAAATGGGCAAAAGACCCTTGAAGAACGGCTTTCTGAAAAAATTGATAAGGTTGACAAAAAAGTGGGTGTACTTGAAAAAAAGATTGATGAAGGGTTTGAAAAAGTAAATAGAAGGTTAGATAAACAAGGTGCTCAGTTGGCTTATCTGGAGGATGATGCTCCAACAATACGAGAGTTTGATAAATTAGGCAAGAGGGTTGCAAAGTTAGAGTCGGTAGTATATAAACAACTATGAAATCAAACCCAGTAGTTCATTTTGAAATGCCATATACAAATCCTAAGCGTGTTTCAAAGTTTTATCAGAGTGCTTTTGGTTGGGATATGCAGTATCTTCCAAAGATGGGAAAATACGTATTGGCCGTTACTTCGCCGATGACAAAAGATAATATGCACAAAAACAAAGGTGCTATTAACGGAGGTTTTTATCCAAAAACTAAGACTTCCAACACCACCCATTTTGTACTTTCTGTGGACAATCTTGAAGAAAGTATGAAAGTGGTTAAAAAAGCAGGCGGTAAAGTTTTAGGTAAACCTATGGATATTCCCGGGGTGGGAAACTTCGTCATGATCAAAGATTCAGAAGGCAATAAAGTCGGCATGCTCCAGCCAGTTTCGGTGTAGCCATTATTTCTGTTAGGATTAATAAATGAAGGGTTTTGCAGCGATAGTTGTGATTATTGGGATTTTAGTTATAGCTGGATTGGCCTTTTTAGTGCTAAAAGCGCCCCAAACTAATCCTGTCTCAAATTCAGACGAACCACCACTGAAATTGAAAAGTATCGGGGTTGATTTTTCTGATTTTAAATTTACCAAGGAAAAATTAGAGTTTAACAGGCTTTTTATGGATTACGGTTTTGTTATTCCTGCTAATACTACCAGCACTGGCAAAGATAAAGCTAATCCTCAGCCAACTTTTGTAGTACCTTTGGGTACGCCAGCAAGATCTTTGGTTGACGGGGTAGTGGCAGCCATACCAACACTTTGGAGTGGGGATTTTTCAGTTCAAGTAACAACTGATGGAAAGATGCAAAAGTGGGTTTATGAAACAGAGCACTTGATAAACCCTAAGGTAAAAGTTGGGGATAAAGTAACAGCTGGTCAAATAGTAGGTGAGGTAAGCGACTTTAATAGCGGCGCGCCTGAAGGGTATGGCACTGTAGAGATGGGAATTTTAAAAGGAGGCAACCCGCCCGAGCACATTTGCCCATTTGCCTTTCTAGACGAATCTATCAAAGAGGAAACACTGGCAAAAATAAAAGCTTTGTATATATCTTGGGAGGATTATATAGGAGACAAAACTCTTTACAATGAAGATTCTTATCGGGTTCCCGGCTGCCTAACCTTTGACCCAATTCCAGGGTAAGAAAGAAAATAAAAAAATTGTTATTCCTCAGAAGCTGGGGTGAGCTTTTTGGATACTTTTTTCTTTGGAGCCTCACGTTCTGGAACTACAGCTTTAACTACAGGTGCTGGGGTCAACATAGCCAAAATTTTATCTAATTTGGCATTAAGAGCATCAAATTGTTCTTTGTTTTGAGGCTGGCTGGATTGATTTGGCCTTCTATTATCAAAGCCTTTGCTATTATCAAACCTTGGTCTTCTTGGTCCACGGTCATCAAACCTTCTTGAGTCAGAACCACTTCCTCCGCCTTGTTTTTCAAAACAATCGCTGCAGAATACGGGTTTACTCCCTGTTGGCCTAAAAGGAACTTCGCATTCCTTGCCACAGTTACTACAAACCGCTTTAAACATCTCGCGTCTGCCCATTCGACTACGCTCAGGGTTATAACCACCTCGACCGTCACCTCTATTATCTCTGTCAAAATTTCTCATGTCCTATATTATAGCACTAATTGTTTAAAATTGCTTAAAGCACTTAATTTTCAACTGATCTACAATGATTATGTGGCGCAAATTCACTATCGTAAAGACACAGAACTTCCTTGGCGAAGACTTAAAAAGGATGGGGGATATATAAGATACGTAACTGGTAAAGGCAAGAGAGTATCGAAAAAATCTCGCCTTAGGATTGAATCTCTTGGTATTCCTCCAGCCTGGAAAGACGTAGTAATTAGCTCCTCTCCGAGGGATTATATACAGGCAATTGGTACCGATGCCCGCGGTCGCAAACAATATATCTATCATCCTGAATGGATAAAAAGAAGCCAGGAAAAGAAGTTTGATCAGATGATTAACTTTGGAGAAAGACTTCCAACTCTGCGCAAGGCAGTCAAAACACATATGCATGAAAGAGGTTTAACCAGGGATCGGGTGGTGGCAACTGTTATATGGCTGCTTGAACATACATTTATCAGGGTTGGCAACAAAACTTATGCTGATCAGAATCAATCTTATGGTCTAACAACTATGAGAGAAAAGCATGTCAGAGTACGGGACAACACTGTTAAGTTTAGTTTTTTAGGCAAAAGTGGGGTCTGGCATGATCTGGATGTGACTAATTCAACGGTAGCCAAAAATATAAAAGATTGCCTTGACCTTCCTGGGTACCAGATATTTCAATACATTGATGAAGACGATAAAAAACAAGCTGTTGACTCAATGGATGTAAATGAATATTTGCAAACCCACACAGGGGCGGACTTTTCAGCAAAAGATTTTCGAACCTGGGGAGGAAGTGTGCTAGCTGGGGAGTCACTTTATCAAAAAGGGAACGGGGATACCAAAAATGACATTAAAAATAATATTTCCGAGGTGGTAACTATTGTGTCGACCCACTTGGGTAACACCAAGCGGGTTTGCCGAACTTATTATATTCACCCTGTGATTATCAAGTCTTATGAGAGAAAGATTTTGGTGCCTCATTTTGAAAGGTCGTATAGCAAAAAATCATCAAAAAATCTCTCACTCTCTCCTGAAGAATATGCAACCTGGAGCTTAATTAAAGATTCATAAACTTTTAATTAAAAAGGTCCAACTTTATAGAAAGCTTTAAATAAAGAGCCTTGACGGAAGCCTTTCTTGCTTAGTATCTCCACCATTTTATAATTATCACTTTTCACCAAAGCCCATGCCCACTGGCATTTCTTTTTATTTAGTATCTTAAAAGTTTCCTCGTAGAGTTTATTTGCAATGCCTAAATTCCTGAATTCTGGCTTTACAACTATATCCATTAAATACGCTTCTCGCAGATACGGGTTAAAGGTAGCTAATCGATAGCCAGCAATTTGTCCATCAATTTTAGCAACCAGAAAAATATCATTTGGGCTTTTGATAAATGAAGCCAGCTCACCCTGGTCATAATAGTAATTTTTGTCTGACAAATGCAGCTCGGGAGTAGATAAACCGATTTTGACTATTTCATCAAGATCTTGTTCTGAAATATTTTGAATAACAATGTTGTCAGACATGAAGCAATTATAACCTCAAATTTGGATTTGGTCATCTCTGCTATACTGTAGGTACTTTAATGACAACCAATATTCAGCAGATTGCAATCTTAGACAAAGAAAATATCTCCAAAAAAGAAGTAATTTCGTACCTCGAGGCAATAAACCTTTCCAATATGGCAATTTTGGGGGTATTAAAACGCAAACCTTCGCTGCCGGGATATGAGGAACTTGAGTGGGTGGTAAACCTCAAAATTGACCTTAAAATTACAAGCAAGTTAAAAGATAGCAGAAGCTTAAGCTTTGTGGAAAAATCCCGCTTAAAAACCACTTTAAAAGACGCGAGCATAAGCATTAAAAAACTAAGAGGAACTAGAGTATTTGCAGGCCAAATAGGCAGTCTTGAAGAATACATAAACGGCCTATAATTTGACAGACTAGAAAGCTCGTGGTATACTACTTTTGTAGTTAAAGCAGATTGCAGTTATATATCTGCTTAGATTGATTACTTTTTGAGTTACAAGATAAAGATACCCCAACATAAGATTGTTTTTATATAGTATCTTTTCTTCTCAGATACTTTTTCATTTAGGCAGTTATATTGCTGTAATTTATTTATGTACAGACAAAGAAACAGATTTTCTACAAATAGATCACGCCCCAGATTTGGTAACGGCGGATTCCGTGGCGGACGTAAATCTAGGTCCTTTGACCCTTCTGTATTTGTTAAAAAAGCAGTGGAAGTTGCTCCTGAGGAAGTTTATGTACCCAAAAATGCTTTTAATGACTTTGATATTGTACCAGCTCTAAAGAGCAATATCGTCGCCAAAGGCTATAAAACCCCAACCCCGATCCAGGACCAGGCAATAAAGCCTATGCTTGAAGGGCGTGACGTTGTAGGCCTTGCTAATACCGGAACCGGCAAAACAGCTGCTTTTTTAATCCCTTTAATTAATAAAGTCTACAAAGACAGAACACAAAGAGTTTTAATTGTTACTCCAACCCGTGAATTAGCGGTTCAGATAGAGCAGGAATTTCGTTCATTTGCAAAAAGTTTAAATATGTATTCCACTCTTTGTATTGGAGGGGTAAGCATTAATCCTCAGATTTTTCAGCTAAGACGAAACCCAAGTTTTGTTATCGGAACACCGGGCAGACTTAAAGATTTGGAACAGCAAAGAAAAATTTATTTCGGGTCATTCAAAACCATAGTTTTGGATGAGGTCGACCGCATGCTTGATATGGGTTTTATTAACGATGTCCGCTATATCGTGGATAAACTGCCAAAGCCCAGACACTCTCTTTTCTTTTCGGCCACCCTTCCCTCTAATGTTCAAAGCGTTATGAAAGATTTTGCATATGACCCGATTATGATTTCGGTTAAAACCCGCGAAACCGTGAGCAATGTTGAGCAGGATATCGTTAAAATAAACGGCAGGGAAAAAGTTGAGGTATTGCATGAATTACTAAATCAAGACGGTTTTGATAAAGTATTAGTATTTGGTAGAACCAAATGGGGGACAGAAAAGCTTTCGCGCTCTTTGGAGCAAAAAGGATTTAGAGTGGCTTCCATTCATGGCAATAAAAATCAATCTCAAAGACAGCGCGCAATCGAAAGCTTTAAAAGCAGTCGCATTCAGGTACTTTTGGCAACTGATGTTGCCTCAAGAGGATTGGACATCAATGATGTGACCCACGTTATTAATTACGATTTACCTGAAAGTTATGAGGATTATATCCACCGCATCGGCAGAACAGGCAGAGCCAACAAAAAAGGCACAGCCCTGACTTTTGTGGAGTAATTTAGTTATGGACTTCAAGACAAGAGTTTACGAAATAACCAGAAAAATCCCCAACGGCAATGTCGCGACTTACGGACAGATTGCAAAACTGGCAGGAAAGCCAAAAGCTGCTAGGGCGGTGGGCATGTTTATGGCCAAAAATCCTGATGCCCCACATACGCCATGCCACAGGGTAGTTGCTTCAGACGGATCCCTTTATGGTTATTCCGGCAAGGGAGGAATTGTTGCCAAGCAAGAAATGCTTAAAGCAGAAGGAGTAATTTTTAAAGGGGCCCGTGTTGATTTGCTACAATCAAGATGGCGGTTAAGTTAGGGCATTGACAACAAATACCTATTGGATACATAAATAAATATGCATCAAAAAGGGCACGTAGCTCTTCTTCCATTAATTATTATTATTTTAGTTGCTATCGGAGCAGTTGTGTTTGTGAGTATTAACGGCCAAGCACCTTCTTCAATCACCCAGTTATTGCAAAGAGAAACGCCTCAACCCGCCCAGACAACACTAACGGATCAATACCAAAACCCCTTTGATAAAAATACTCAATATGTAAACCCTTTTTCAGAATATAAAAATCCTTTTGATACTTTGCCATGAAAACAACTTACCAGTATACACTTTTAATTATTGCTTTTTTGTTTGTATTATTTAGCGTTTTTACAAATACTTCATCTGCTCAGGAGACCCGGGAGTTAGAGGAAAAATACGACCTTTCTTTTCCAATAGCAGAGCTAGGTGATTGTAAGAATATAGGGGAGTGCAGGAGTTTTTGTGATGATCCTGTTAATTCTTCTGTATGTATTGAGTATGCAGAAGATAAAGGGTTTTATGATCAGGGCGAACTTGAGGAGAATTTAGAAATAGCTTTAAAAAGAGCAAAAAATGAATTGGGGTGCGACTCTGAAGTCTCCTGTAAAAATCTTTGCGAACAGCCATCAAGCTACTCCAAGTGTAGTCAATTTGCTCAAAGGCATAATATTGGCGGAGGCATAGTTGAAAACCCTTCAAGCCAAGAGATAGTAAAAAAGGCTCAGGAGACTCTGGGGTGCAATTCGGAAACAACATGCAAAAATTATTGCGAAAAAGATGAAAACAGAAGTAAATGTAGCGAGTTTGCAAAGCAAGTCGGCCTTCGTGGCGGAGAAATGCGTGTAGGACCAGGGGGATGCACTTCTGGGCAGACATGTAGGACATTTTGTTCTAATCCGGACAATTTTCGTGTTTGTCAGGGTTTTGCAGGAGCCCAGGGAGGGGCGTTTAGTGGGCCCGGAGGATGCAATTCAGAGGATTCATGCAAAGCGTATTGTGAAGAAAACCCTTTAGTTTGTGGAAATGGGCCAAATACCCAAGAAAATAAGCAATTAAACCCGCTTGATATGTGTAACCGTACACCCGGTTGCTATTGGAATAATAATAATTGTAATTGTAATTCTAATTATCAAACAAGCAATATTGATCCCGCAAAAGAGTGTGTTAAATATTCTGGTTGCACTTGGCTTGGCAATTCATGTAGATGCCATACGCCAATTTATACCTCTAGTGGTTCATATAATTCTGAGGAGTATAAGGCTTCTTGTGTTAGTGGAGGCTGTAATTGGACAGGGAGTGGGTGTGATTGCTCTGGTACCAATGGCCCGGCAATGGAGTGTGGCAATAAAGGGTGCAGCTGGGTTAATTCAGCATGTCAGTGTAGCAGCAACTATACACCAAGCGGAGCTTCCTCATCATTTGGTACGAGTTATAGTGAAGGAAGCTCGATGAACCGTGAGCAGCAGGAATATTTCTGTAAAGCAGGAGGGGGAACTTGTGACTGGGGCAGCGGATATTGTAACTGCAAAGGTTACACCTCCAGTTCAAGCTCAACCTCAACGTCTGGCTCTTCAGGAGGCTCAACTACGTCTTCTGGTGGATCCTCCTCGACCACTACCACTACTTATACGTCTCCAAGTTCTGCTCCGTCTGGAATGACCCGTGAGTCTCAACAGGCAGGGTGCACTTCTTGCGGAGGCACTTGCAGCTGGAATGGAGATTTTTGTAGCTGCAATTGCGGGTCAACCACTTCTCAAACGACTTCTACGCCACCCCCGGCAACTTCTGCGCCGACTTATGTAGATCCCTATGAACAATGTATCCAATCTGGAGGCAGCTGGGCAGGAAATCAATGTTATCCCGGAGGAGTACAGGGTGCGAGTATTATTGCTAATTTTTGGGAATGGATAATCTCTCTTTTAAGGAGGTGAATTTTATGAAAATGAGTCCTTGGGTACATGTAGTCGCTTTTACACTCGTTGTAGTGGGAGCTCTAAATTGGGGACTAGTTGGGTTATTTAATTTTAATTTGGTAACCTCACTAGTTGGATCAATGCCGGGCTTGGAGCAGCTTGTTTATGTTCTAGTCGGCTTGTCAGCAGTTTGGGTAGTAGTAACTCACAAAGGCGACTGCAAAACCTGCGCTAATTTGATGAAAGGGAAGAAGTAAGCTTGACACAGTTAGCTAACTTAGCTAATATAAAGTCATGTTAATTTTTAATATACATCAAGCAAAATCTCAGCTTTCTAAGCTCATTGAGGCAACTCTTACTGGGAAAGAAGTAGTTATAGCTAAAGCAGGGAAGCCTGTAGCTAAATTAGTAGCATATAAAGAGAAAAAAGCTCTAAGAAAACCTGGTTTGTGGAAAGGAAAAGTTTGGATTTCTGATGATTTCAACGACGAAGATGAAGAGATAAATAAATTGTTTTACGGCGAAGACGAATGATATGCAGGGAGATAAATTTCTTTTAGACACCAATATCTTCGTGTGGTGGATGCAGCAGAATCAATATCTTCACAAAAAAGTTCAGAATATTCTTTCCGATACAAATAATCAGATATATCTAAGCGTTGTAAGCCCGTGGGAAATGATTATCAAAAAGAAACTTGGCAAATTAAAATTAGCTAAAGATTGGAAAATGACATTAAAACAGAGTGGTTTTCTAATTTTGCCAATAACACTCGAGCATTCGTATGCTTTAGAAACTTTGCCTTTATATCACAAGGACCCTTTTGATAGGATGCTTGTGGCGCAAGCAAAAACAGAAAAATTGAAACTGATCACTTCTGATTCTAAAATCTGGAAATATAAGGTAAGCATATTAAAAGCATAAATAAATTTATGTTATACTTCGTTGATGAAATACGAAGATAAGCAAATTGGTTTTTCTTCTGATTTAGTGCCTCTTATAAAAGAGGGAAGTAAAACCTTCACATATAGGCTTGGAGATAAATATGATTTTATCCAAATTGGAGATGTGATAAAAACTCACGATAGCTCAGATAACCAAGTTTTTGCAGAATTGGAAATTATTGAGAAGTCGTACACTACATTTGGGGAACTTCCCATAGATAGAGTAGGTCATGAAGCGTATCCCTCGAAAGAAGTTCAAAGAGAAACTTTTAAGAAATATTACAAAAGAGATATTGCTGATGACGAAAAGATTTTAGTTTTAGGTTTTAAGGTTTTAAATTTTCTTTAAATTCTACCTGAAGTTTTGTGATTTTGGGGTCAATTACCAGTTTGCAATAAGGGTAATTTTTATTTTTGTTGTAAAAATTTTCAAAACCTACAATTTGGGTGACAATGGGGGAAGAGTAGTCCTTTTGTAAATCTTTTTTAAGTTTTTCTGCTGCCTTTTTTTGTTCTCCTGAGTGGTAAAAAATAACCGAGCGGTATTGGCTGCCGACATCATTTCCTTGTCGATTCATTGTTGTCGGGTCATGAGTTTTGAAAAAGACATATAAAAGTTTTTCGTATGGCAAAACCTTGGGGTCAAATTTAATTTGTATAGCTTCTGCGTGTCCGGTTTCACCTGAAGATACAGTCTCATAGCTTGGATTGTCCATATCGCCGCCTGCATATCCCGACATAACAGACTCCACACCCTTAAGTCGTTGAAAAATGCCTTCGGTACACCAAAAGCACCCACCGGCCAGTGTTGCAGTTTCCAAATCCGCCATATTCTGTAATTTTTACATAAATTTTATCAATAAAAAAGCCGAGAGCTTTGAGCTTTCGGCTTTGCCGTACTTAAGAAGATGATTCGTTGGTATCGGCTAGGCGGATGTTTAGAATGCGATAGGTTTGTACACCTTCTTCTTCTGGATCACAACCAGATCCTAAAAATGCGCCGTCTTTGTCGCCGACGTTGATGGATTGATATTCCATCGTGACATAATTAACCTGTTCCCTGAACTGTTGAGCAAGACCGTAAACTTCGGCGTCGTTAGTGCAATAGACCGCAGTGACGTCTGTTTTGACCCACACCATATAGTAGCCATTGTTTCGGGCTTCGGTGTTGGTGATGATGTCGGTTACCTCGCCACCACGAACCGAATGCGGTCCAGCGCAGCCAGCCACAATCAGAACAACAATAAGCGTTAGTGCGAAAAGGTACTTCACGATACCCTCCTATGGGATATTTAACGGCCTATAATTATAGCACAAAGAGGCTTATTTTCATAATTCATTTTTAATAAAGTCATGAATTGGGCCGAGGTTTACTCTGAGGTGATGTTGATTGATTTTTTGTATATAATAGACTTATGAATAATAATCTGGAAACTTTAGTCAAGCAGCATGGAGGCAAATGGGTGGCTTTAAAGCCTAAC
>Ga0209518_1004404_pt1 | contig 11301 bp, 11 predicted proteins | sample RifGroB1_FD_183993 | JGI IMG/M metagenome (GOLD analysis project Ga0209518, IMG submission 183993) | Groundwater microbial communities from Rifle, Colorado, USA - Groundwater B1 (SPAdes) (version 2) | ecosystem: Environmental > Aquatic > Deep subsurface > Groundwater | place: Rifle, Colorado... | reverse complement strand
CGATATCTGGGCAAGAAAATCCAAAACCCTTTCTTGGCGATAAATTCCATCAGATCGTTTTTCTTACCAGGATAAGAAGGCATGCCGCCGCAAAAAATGATCACTTTTTTAGACGGCCTCAATGGAGGAAGAAATTCGGAAATGATTTCTTTTTTAAATTTTGCGCGAAGAATATTCATTTTAATGAGTTAATTCATAAATTCCTCTCAAGCACGAAGAGCGCGATACCGATGAGGGCGAAAACGCCGGAGATGATCCAGAAGCGCATCGTGATTTTGGGTTCCGGCCAGCCGATCGCTTCAAAGTGGTGGTGGATCGGCGTGGAGATGAAAATTTTCTTGCCGCGCAGTTTTTTGGAAGCGGTCTGAACGATGACCGAAAGCGACTCGGCTACCAAAATAAACCCGAAAAGCGGCAAAAGAAACATCGTGTTGGTAAGCATCGCGATCACGCCCAAAGTCACGCCCAGAGCCATTGAGCCGGTATCGCCCATAAAAAACCGCGCCGGGTGGATGTTAAACCACAAAAACGCGAGCAACGCGCCCACGATCACCGAGCAAAACACCGCGAGTTCCGGCTTGCCTTGCGACACGGCGACGAATATGTAAGCGGAAAAAGCGACCATCAAAACACCACCCGCGAGACCGTCCAGCCCGTCCGTTTCGTTCACCGAGAAAGAGGTGGCGACGATGATGAAAGCGAAAATCGGAACGTACCAAAACCCGATTTCAAAATTGCCGAAGAACGGGATATGAATCACGCTCCAGTCCAGTTTGAAATAAAACCAATACGCGCCGATGAGAGCGACCGCGAGATAAAGAAGCAGGCGGTGCTTCATATTAAGCCCTCCGCCGTTCCCGCCGATTTTAAACACCCCGAAAATGTCGTCCGCCAAACCGATAACCGCGGCTAATATAAAAACACCCAAAGGCAAATAAGTCTGTTCGCGGCTTAAAAAATTAAGCTCGCTAAAAATGGAATCGGGCGCTAAGCTTCCGGCGGCAGCGAAGAACAAAGTTATCACGAGCACCGTCACCCAAATCAAAATACCACCCATTGTCGGCGTGCCCACTTTGCCGGCGTGCATTTTGGCGAAAATCGGCGCGTGCTCCGCCGAGCGGATCTGCTTGCCCAGCCGGTATTTATACAAAAAATGAGTGAGCAAAGGCGTCCAGGCGATGGCCAAGACAAAAGCGGCTGCCGAAAAGCCGAGAATTTTGATGATTAAAAACGGATCAACCATAAAAAATTAAAAATTCAAAAATCAAAATGCAAAATGACAAATTAAAATTTTAAAATTATTTAATTTCTAAATCCTAAACCAAAATTTCTAATAAAATATCTAATGTCTAATTTTTTAAATTTTTATCATTGAATATTTTATTCTTTATTAGACATTAGAGCTTAGACATTAGAGATTGAATTAACTTTTCCGTCTCTCCAAATCTGTCCTGCGAACCCAAAACCACGATCACTTTGCCCGATTTCAGAACGCTGATCATACAACCCTGGGCGTTTTTGGTGAATCCGGTTTTGCCGCCCAAGATTTCCTGATTGTTTTTCTGTAAAAGCTGGTTGGTAGACAAAAGATAATGCGGGATGTTTTTATTAAGCGAACGCACCGTGCTTTGCTTTTGAGAAATAATGCCTAGAATCGTGCCGTCTGTTTTTAAAACATAGGAAGCCAGCTTCACCAGATCGCGCGCGGTGGAATAATGTCCGTCGTCATCCAGACCGGCCACATTAGTAAAGCGCGTGTCTCGCATACCCAGCTCTTCCGCTCTCCGGTTCATCAAAGCGATCAAGTCAAGATTTTTGCCGGCAAAATACTCTTGAAATGCCATCGCCGCGTCATTTGAAGAGACGATCAGCATCACTTTCATCAGATCTTCCGCCGTGAATTCCTCGTCTTTTTCCAACCCGCCAGCTACGCTGTCCTGCGCGACGGCGTCTTTGGATATTTTTATTTTTTCTTCAAGATCAAAATTTTCCGAAATGATCACCGCCGTCATCAGCTTGGTCAAGCTCGCCATCGGCAGTTTCTCGTCCGCGTTTTTTTGGAAAATAACCTCGCCAGTGTCGCCGTCAACCACGATCGCCGCTTTGGCGGAAAGATTTTTTATATTGTCGGCATCTTGGCCGGCGCTTGGCAAAACAACGACAGTATTAATTTGTTCGTTTTCCTGTCCTATGTCCCCTTCCTGAATATTTTCATTAATCGCCGTGAAGCCGGCACCTACCCAAGAAACCGCTTGAGGATTGGCTGATGCAACCGACTGCTTGGCGAGCGAGGGAGCATTGAACATCTGGCGATACAAAACCACGCCGAAAACCAGCACTAAAGATAAGATAATCACCAGTCGCAACGAGTTAAGCGCCTGACTATCCAACTGGCTTAATTTATTTTTGAGGTATCCTTGAAAATTCATCATAACGAGGCAGATCGCTTACTTTTTCTATGCCTAATTTTTTTAGAAAATCAAGCGTGGTTTTATAATATTTCGTTTTGCGGTCGCCGCCCTCGGGAGCTTCCGCTTCTTCTATCAAGCCGCGGATGGATAAACTCCTCAAAGAAAAAATTGAATTGACCCCGCGCAGTTCGTCTATTTCAATTTTTGATATCGGTTCGCGATAAGCGACGCAAGCGAGCGCTTCCAAAGACGCCTGGGACAACTCTCCGGCGAGGTGCGATTTGACGAGCGTTTCTATCACCGGCGCGTTTTCCGGCGCGCTGACCATCTGCATCTTATCATCTTTTTGAATAACGCGCACTCCCCTGTCTTTGTAATCTTCCGCCAGCGCGTTCACCGCTTCCCAGATCTCATCATCGCCTGCTTCATCCAACGCCTTTTTGATGGCCTTCAAACTCATTTCTTCGCCCGAAACGAACAAAAGCGATTCAATTTTTGATTTTATGTTGCTCATTAGAGGTCGGGTCTCAAATTCGTTAAAACTATTTCGCCGAACATTTGATCCTGATCGGCTGTTAAAAATTTAAGCTTGACTAATTCCAAAACAACCAGAAACGATATAATGGTATGCGCCTTTGAACTTTTATCCGCCAAAGCGTGGAAATGCTCTTTCATATTCCGCTTCAGGCGATTTTTGATGTCTCGAATCCTTTCTTCAAAAGAAACAATGGGACTGATGCGCCTTTCTTCCAGCGCATCCGCCTTGATATTGGCTTCCGAAATAGCGGCAAAACAGCATTCAAGCGTTTCCACGCCGACATTTTCCGGCGGCGCGAACGCTTTGAAACGGCTCAAGCCGGACGGCCGGTGATACGCTATTTGCCCCATCTTTTCCAGACTGGCGATTGCTTTCGCGCCTTCACGGACTTTTTGATACTGCTCAAGCGACTGTTTGAGCTCGATCAGCTCTTGCTCCTCTTCTTGAGTCACGGCAAAAAACGGCAAAAGAGTTTTTGACTTGATCAATATCAAGCGCGCCGCCACCACGAGAAAATTGGCCAGATAGCGCGGATCTTTTTCCGGCATATTATCAATATGCGCCAAAAATTGGTTGGTGATTTTAGCGAGCGATATGTCGGAAATGTCCAGCTTGCTTTTTTCTATCAGCTCCAGCAAAAGTTCCAACGGCCCTTCAAATTGTTCCAACTCAACTTTATACATCGTTTACATTTGGTTATTGGTATGGTAACTTAAAAGTCAATAAAGTCCGTAAAGTCAGCAAACTAAGAATGTCGCGAAGCGACTCGATGACTTTTAACTTTACGAACTTTATTGACTTTATAAACTCAATTATGGCCATTATCAGCTGGGTCAAAAATTTCATACTGATCATCGGAGATATAGCGACGCTGTATCTTTCTTTGTACTTGGCCTTGCTGATCCGATATCGGGAAGTTCCGGCAGAACTTGTCTGGCGGGCTCATTTTTGGCCGTTTTCCATCACATTTTTGGTGTGGATCGGGGTATTCTATATAGCCGGACTCTACAACCGGCAAATCGCAAAAAACGACTACGTTTTCTACACCACCGTTCTCAAGACAATCGCCCTCACCGTCGCCATTACCATCTTTATTTTCTACGCCAATCCGTCTTTTGACATCGCGCCCAAGACTACCCTGCTCCTGATGGTTTTCATATTTCTGGCTCTTTTCCTGCTTTGGCGCCGGAGCTACAACGCGCTCATCAAATCGGAGTCTTTTCTTAATAATATCATATTTATCGGCTCCAATAAAGAGTCCCGGGAAATTATGGAAATGCTGCGCCGCAATCCCCAGCTCGGCTACAAAGTCTGGGGAGAAATAAACTATTCCGAAGCTGAAAATATAAAATCAATAATTGAAAAAAACGGCATCAATACGGTCGTGCATGTCAAGAATCCGGCCGAAAGAGAAGATATGGCCAAAATCCTCTGCTCGCTTATCCCGCTTGAAGTGAGTATCGTGGAACTACCAAGATTTTATGCCCAGATCGCGCGCAAAATCCCCATTTCTATTATCGGAGAAACCTGGTTTTTGGAAAATTTAATTGAATCGGAAAAAAGCGTGTACAAAATGTGGAAGCGCCTTCTGGACATCGCGCTGGCTCTCGCGCTAAGCATTATATTTCTTCCCTTCCTCCCATTAATAGCTTTAGCTATCAAGCTGGACAGCCACGGGCCGGTATTCTACACGCAAACGCGTACGGGTAAAAACGGCTGGCTTTTTCAACTGATAAAATTCAGAACGATGATAGAAAATGCCGAGCAAAAAGGCGCGCAATGGACCGCGCAAAAAGACAACCGCGTCACAAAAGTGGGAAGCGTCTTGAGAAAACTGCGCGTTGACGAACTGCCCCAACTTTGGAATGTGCTCTTGGGCGATATGAGTTTCGTCGGCCCCCGCCCGGAAAGACCGGAGTTTATTCAGACATTGGAAAAAGAAGTGCCCTTTTACCAAATGCGCCACTTGGTGAAGCCGGGCCTGACTGGCCTCGCCCAGATCAACGGCCCGCTTCTGGGTGCCGGCGTGGCGGACAGTCTGGAAAAACTCCAATACGACCTTTACTACATCAGGCAAAGAAGCGTCGTTATAGACTTTGACATACTTTTCAAAACTATCCCCGTCGTCCTCGGCCGAAAGGGGCATTAGAACTCACTTCCATGCTCCTTCCAGCTGCGCCCTTTTCGTCACCCTTGTCGCGCTTAAGATTTAATCCTAAACGATCGCTTATTAACCTCTCCTAAAATTTTAAGCGTCGCGTGCACTGAAAGATTATCGCTTGGCAAGAGAATTAAACGGTCATCCAATTGATGCAATAATGGACTTAAAAATTCATCCGCCCATGAAGGCGATAATGTTAGTACGCCGGAAAAATCTATTTCCAGATCTTCATCTTTGGGGAGCTCGCGCAAGGTTGGCTGAAGCGCCTTAAAGGCTTCACTGCCCAATTCCCGCGATAGCAATGTTTTACCAAACTTTTCCAGTTGTAATCTCATATATTTTTATTTGTTGATTATATTAAAACTCTATTTTAGCCAGACATCCCCGTACCACGTGTTGACCGCGCGTAACACGGAATGCTTTATCCGATCCTTTCATATGCACCTCGGCATCACCGCTGGTATAGAACAGATCAAAAGGCTGATCAGTAACAACCTCACGAACAAGCTTAAGTCCGTTGCCGCGCTTTTCCGGCGCGCGCCCGGAAATAAATTCAGTGAAAGCGACTTTCACGGCCGCTACGTGACTGGGAAGCTCCGGACGAACCTGACGCAATGTTTCTAAAATGCCTAACCCTCTATCAGCAAGCACAATAATACGTTTTTCAAGATCGTAACCAAAAAATATTCCCGCCGTATCCGGCCATTTGCCCAGGTTGTGAGCAAAAGAGTTATCGCCAATCTCTCCGGTAATTAAGACAATGAGAGAATATAGTTTTTCAAACCCGGGCTTTTGCATCAGCTCGTACTCCATTTTCGTCAACCTTGCGTTAAAAATAGAGCTTGTCGGACAATAAAATGTTCCGGGAAATTCAACGCCGTCTTCTATCCATTCAGAAGCAAACTTCATAAGGTCGCTGGTAAAAATTTCTAAATCTTTTTCACGGTAATATCGGTGAGTGCCGCCCTCTTTTTTGATCGCCACTAATTTACCACTTTCGTCCCAACGGCGGAGGGTATTTAAGGAGACGCCGAGATATTCAGCGGCTTGGCCGATTGTGAGTAATTTTTTTTTCATAAATAAATTATATCATGGTATCCAAATCTACACAAGTGGTCGTCTAATCTACCCAAAAATATGCTAATCTACCCATTATTTGCCAATAACTACCTAATTATATAACTTCGCCTAAGGCGGAGCAGGCCACGCCAGAAACATACAAGACAGTCCCAACAGAACTCAAAAATAGCAAGATTTCGCGCGTTTTCTTAATCAAGCAACTTCCTCGCTTTACGAAGTGGTAAGTTGTCTTGACCTTGCTTATGACAGCAAGTATATTGAAAAAACGACAGATGAACGATTTCTTACATCAATGGAAGAATTGGCACGGCAATTAAGCGCATGCAATGGACGAGTACAGCGCATTTACAAAGTCACTAAAGTAGATTATATTGTCATCAGTTATTTGTTTTAGTTAGTTATTTGTCAATTTACATATTCCGCGGTAGCGCAGCGGTAGCGCAGTCGGCTGTCAAAAATTTGGCTCACAAATTGTGATATGAAGCAAATTGTTTTAGGCAGCTTTCCCGAGAAATCGGGATTGAAAAATCGGGTGAATTCGGTGAAAGGGAAGTCAACCCAACACCGAGCCAATCCTCAAAGGGTTTAAGTTTTGAGGCAGGTGTAGAGACTAGAGAGTGAGCCCCAACAATAACCTCTCATTAGCGCCCGACCCCTTAACTTGAGAAAGAAAGGAGATGATATAGTCCACTTTGCCAACTAAGTGTAACCGATTGGTCGGAGGTTCGAATCCTCCCCGCGGAGCCAAGAAACTAGATACGAACTCGGATTTTGAAGACGAGAGGGTTCGCTCGCCCAGCCCCGCCATTGGCGGGGCTGGGCTTCGCTTCGCGAGGGCAACGCCCTCGCTTTGGCGGGAAATGAAGCGGATTTTAATGCTTTCGGGGGAATAAAAAATGTTTGAAAGAAACCTTTTAGTAAAAAGATTTCTTTCAATTCCTTTGGTGGTTTTGAGTTGAGAGAGGAAAAATTTTAGAGTGTCCGAAAGGTCTTCGATGGAAAATTTAGAGCATCCATCCGTTAGTTCGTATCCAGCGCGGTGTCCAGCTTGTATGTCGCTATTCAAACGAAAAACAAGATTTTCAATATAGTTTTTATCAACTGAAATGCGCTCTAAATTTTCCAAACAAAAATCTTCCAATCGTTCGGCGGACACTTGTTTTACCGAACACGCTTGCCAGTCGTGCTTCATTGTGGCGGTGCAACGATAGTAATAATATCGGTTTAACTTTCCAGCGATATATTTGTTGGTAAAACAAGAAGTCATATTTGACCCACACTCCTCGCACTTTATCAGTCCGCCGAACAGGAAGTTTTTGTACACTCTAAATTTTTTCTGCTTTTCCTTATGAATTTTTTGAGCAAGGGCAAAAATTTCTTCCGAAATTATCGGCTGGTGAATACCCTGATAAATTTCGCCATTGTGCAAAACCTTGCCTATGTAGACAACATTTCGCAAAATATGGCTGATGTTTGTTTTTGAGAAATTTTTGCCTAACTTATTTTTAACTCCTTTATCTTTCAACATTTGATAGGTTTTCGCCGTTGAACCGCTTTCAATATAAGTTTCAAAAATTGATTTTATTTCCCCCGCCTCTTTCGGGTGCGGGATAAGTTTCTTGTCTTGTCGGACATAGCCGTATGGAGTAAGCCCGCCGTTCGCTAGCCCCTTTTTCGCACGCTCTAACATTTTGTCTTTTGTTCTTTCGCTGGTTAGTTCTCTTTCAAACTGCGAAAAAGTGAGCATAATGTTGCGAAGCAACCTTCCGGCGGGCGTAGAAGTGTCAAATCTTTCCGTAATGGAAATAAAATCAATTTTTGCTTGCTCAAAAAATTCAATCAGTTGGTAAAAATCTTTCGGCGAACGAGTGAGCCGATCAATTTTGTAGACCAAAACCACATCAATTTTTTGTTTTTTCAAATCTGAAAGTAGCTCTTGCAAAGCGGGTCGTTCTAAAATTGCGCCCGAAAAACCAGCGTCATTGTAAATCTTGAAAACTTGCCAGTTATTTTGGCTAGCAATGAACGACCGTATTTTCTGTTCTTGCGCCTCGCATGACGAAAATTCTTTTTCTGCTTGATTATCGGTTGAAACACGAGTATATATGGCGCAATTTTTGATATTCATAAATTTGCACTGTTAATTCTTAAAAAGAAAAAATTGAATTCCCCCGAAAGCATTAAAATCCGCTTCATTTCACGCCAGAGCGAGGGCGTTGCCCTCGCGGAGCGAAGCCCAGCCCCACCAATGGCGGGGCTGGGCGAGCGAACCCTCTCGTCTTCAAAAAACGAGTTCGTATCTAGTTTCTTGGCTCCCGAATTAAAACCTTCGCAAACCCCGAAGGAGAACAAGTTCCCTACGGGGCATGCTTTTGAAATTATTTTACCAAATCTGATACACAAATCCAAAAAGAGAAATCTGAAATGAGCCGCCTCGCTAAGCTCGGCGGGACGCTCGGGCGCGGCGGAATTCCCCCCACACCCCCCTTCCGCCGCGCCCTCGCGGGAACGGACGAAATTTTTGGCGGCGGCATTTATCGAAGAGAATCCCATAGTAAATTGAATAAACCCCTAAATGAATCAGAAAGACCTTTATTTTCAATTACAACACCAGATAACTCCTTGCCAAAACTAATTAGGGCAATTTTATTTGTATAAATATCAATCTCAATATTGAACTGATATTTTGTTGGATTAAAAAACTTCATCTTTCGATATTCTGTAGCCGATTTTTTATCAAGCTCTCTACTAATTTTATTGTCGGGGGCGATCCATCGAATTAGTATGCGCTCTTTAATCCTTTTGTTGATGAAATCTTTTTGATGTTCCGGCAAAAAATCAAATATATCCTTTCCCGATGAGATAGCACATATTTCTTTTTTTGAGTCTTTACTGATTTTCATTGTCAGCAAAATATCAGTGAAAATTTTATCTATCCCTTCTTTCCCTTCAAAAAATCTAACTTTTGTCCTTTTATCTGCGCCAGAAGTTGCACGCAAGAGAGGAATGAGGGCGCGAAAGTCCTTTAGAGAATCCTCTAAACGAAACAACAAAGTTTCTGGCTGTTCGGCAGAAAAAAGTTTGCGCGCGCCCTCAAGATGATATGTAACAAATCCTTTCGTGTTCAAGCGATCTAAAATGAGATTGACACTACTTCGATTAATCACAGTTATTTTTGCAACTTCGGAAACAAAAAGTCCCTGTTTGTTTTCCAAACACGTTATATAAACTTTTATCTCGCTTTCCTTTAAACCAAGGTGAGCGAGTATTTTTTTAATGTCTTCTAGCATATCCGCGATGTTAACATAAATGATGTTAAATTGCAACTATTTTAACATACAAGAACTGTTATTTTACAACCAAAAAAGAAAGGAGGTTCCGAATGAAGCCAGTTGACAGCAAACAATGGCTGGATTACAAGTGGCAACTTGCTAATTCAGTCAGAACGATTGCGCAGATTCGGGATCTCTTCCCCACAATCTCGCAGGAAGCACTTAAAGCTATCGAGCAGTACGAAAAGCAGTACCGTTTTCAGCTCACACCATATCTCTTGGGTTGTCTTGATTTGGACGCTGATGCGTCCTCTCAAAACAAACTCGCGGTGTTGTTTTTTCCAAGTCCGGAAAACCTTCTCGCGAAGGGAGTAGCGGCTTATAGCCCCGACATGATGAATTGGGAAATGCCCGAGGAGCTTGTTGTTGAGGGTAGTACTGCGTTCCAGTGGAAATACTCTGACCGACTCCTGTATCGCGCCACAGGGTGCATGTCTATCTGCTCGTATTGCTTCGAGGCACATCGAGTAATTGACAAGCGTACTCCGAAATATCCGCGAAAAACGGATTGGGAATTGGGGATGGATTTTCTCAAAACCCACCCGAAAATCCGCGAGTTTGTTTTCAGTGGCGGCGACCCGCTTCTGATACCAGACGGTATGCTTGAAAAGTGGCTGGCCGATTTACGCTCAATTCCGCACATAGAAACCATTAGGTTTAACTCGGCGGTGCTCATGCACTGTCCGATGCGAATTACCGATGAGTTGGTCAGAATTCTCAAGTGTTACGAAGTAACGGAGCTTGGCGTACACATCGTGCATCCGCGCCAAATCACTCCAGAGTTTTCGGACGCAATTAGGAAATTCGACGAGTGCGGCTACGGATCACTCATCAAGCTCGCTCAAATCCCGCTCTTGCGTGGTGTCAACGACAACACCGAAGTTCTGCAAGACCTTTTGTGCAAACTCGAACAACATCGCATAAAGGGCTACTACTTGCTCCACGGCTTGCCGTGGACGCTCGGAGCAGTTCGGTTCAGGACAAGTGTGTACAAAGGCGTGGAGTTGCTTAAACCACTCTATCGCACAATGTCGCATGTTGCATGGCCGGAATATGTCATCGTTGCCCGGGGAGGTAAGGCAACCGTTCCGCTAGAACGAAATGACTTTTGGCTCGCGCAGGAAACTGTTGCGAGTAAAAAAGTTTGGGCGATTGATGGAACATATCAGCCGCTTGAGAATTTCGCAACCGAGCGAAACGGAGCATTTTTGAAGTTCAACGGAACGCCCGAGTTCATCTACTCCAGTTACAGTGGAAAACCAGTCGTGGTTTTCTTCAACTGGAAAAGTGCGTGGGAAATGTACCTCGACTCTAACGGAGCCTAGACGAAAGTTTGGGCTCCTTTTTCTTTTTTGCTACTATTAAGCTATTAGCCGCCAAAAATTTCGTCCGTCCCTGCAAGAACACGGCGGAAGGGGGGTGTGGGGGGAATTCCGCCGTGTTCTTGCAAAAAATAGAGGCCAGCCCCGCCGCCTGCTCCGTTAGGGGCAGAGCCAAGCAAAACATTCTTTTCCTTTTAGAAGAAAAAATCTGGCGCGCGCAAATTAGGAAAAGCGAAGAATATTTTGCTTGGCGGCGAGCGTTAGCGAGCGGCGGCGGGGCGGCTTCATTCGTCGGGGTTCGTTTGAAAATTGGTTCGGATTTCGTTCAGGGTACAGAGCCAATTAAAAACACCTGAATTAATCCAGGTGTTTTTAATTGGCTCCGCTTAATAGAGGATGTTAGAACCATTATGTGACGACAAAATGAATACATTTACATACCAGATTTGCGAACATG
>Ga0209518_1004403_pt1 | contig 11302 bp, 6 predicted proteins | sample RifGroB1_FD_183993 | JGI IMG/M metagenome (GOLD analysis project Ga0209518, IMG submission 183993) | Groundwater microbial communities from Rifle, Colorado, USA - Groundwater B1 (SPAdes) (version 2) | ecosystem: Environmental > Aquatic > Deep subsurface > Groundwater | place: Rifle, Colorado... | reverse complement strand
CAGCCCTGAAACCATTCTGCCGGACGGTTCTTACTCTTACTCGTGCAACGCAGGAACTGCCAACGGACGGCTTGTCAGCAAATACCAGAACGGCTGCATCGGCACGACTTACTATGACTTTTCGGGCTCGTCTGCGAACATCCAAATCAAAAACAGGATTCTGACGGTGGGCGATTACTGCGTGGCAGCGCCTACTTACAATTCTGTCCAGTGCGGTTACACCGACTATTCGGATTCAACCCCTTCGGACGGCGGTTATTACGATGCCGGCGACACGTACAACGATTATTCGACTGAAAACAATTACTACGACTATCCCGACGGAAGCGACTATTCTTCCTACGGCGGGTATTGCGGAAACGGGTATTGTGAGTATGGAGAAAACGCGTGGAATTGCGCGCGGGACTGTTACAACCCGTTCGGCTCCCACTATTACTCTTCCTGCACCTTGAATTCGTTCCCTAGAAGCGTTTATGCGGGGCAGTGGAGCGACATCGTCGTTACCTACACCGATTTGTTTTACTCCCCTTACACGATTCCCGTGAGCTGCGGAAACGGTTACGTTGCATACGCATACGGTTCTTACGGGACTACGGGCACTTCGTTCGCCAGGTGTTATTATCCGAATGCGGGTTTGTACTACCAAACGGCTTACGCGGGCGGAATCGGTTGTAGCGCTTCTTTCGTACAGGTTTATCCCCAATCCACCACGCTTCCTCCTTCTAACGGGAATGACGGCAATGATGGAAACGGGGATAATGGGAATGGCGTTTCCCAAGCCCAGTGCTCGGTTATTTCCAACCCTGCCGAATTGACGCAGTCGGGCGTTTCAACAATCCGCGTTTATTACTCGGGCTTGAACAACGCGCCTGTGGGCGCGAGCGTCGCTTGCGGAGACGAGCCCGCGACCGTGAAGGAAGCTTCTTGTTCCAACGGCGTATGCACGACCCAATGCGCTTACACTCCCTCGAGATTGCCTTATTACGCTGATGTGGATGTATTGCTGAAGGTTTCCTCGACCGATTCGTTGAGGTGCACTCCGGCTTTCGTCGCCATCAAAGCATCAACTCCTTCGGGAGACGGAAACGGTAACGATAACGGCAGCGGCAATAACAATAATGGAAACAGCAATGCCCCTGCTCCTGTTTCAAACCCCTCTTGCGCTATTCTTGCCAACCCGAATTCATTGCAGGACAACGGAACTTCGAAAATAACTGTTTTGTACCAGGATTTCGGAAACCAGAGCGTTCAAACCGCCAAGGTGTTTTGCGGAAACCAGGCTGGTGAAGAGCCCAACGCCGCTTGCCCGGGCGGGGAGAACGGAATGTGCAATTCGGTTGATTGCGTTTATACCGCTCCTTCCGCTTATCCGAGGACTTTCAACGTGAGGGCCGCGATCGGAAGCGAGGTTTGCTCTTCGACTACAGTCACGCTTTACGGAAACAATCCTACCCCGCAGCCTCCGACTCCAGAGCAATTCGGCGGAATGGTGGTAACCGTTTCGGATTCATCCTCTTCCGCTCCGATAGCGAATGCTTTCGTCATCGTTTTCAAGAGCGGGGCGGCTGTTGATACGGGTTTCACCGATTCTAATGGCGTAGTGAGCTTCACCGACTTGAAAGTGGGCGGTTATTCGCTTTCAGTTTCGAAAACAGGTTATTCTACCGCTTCCTCGACCGCGGCCGTTGCTGCGGATGAAAATTCGGGCGTTTCGATTTCCTTGTACAATGTTTTCGCCTCGCAATCTTGCGGCGTTTCACTGGTTTCTTCAATTGTCAAGCCAGACCAGATGACGGGAGTAAGAATAAATTACGACGGTTTTTCCTCGGCCCCTTCGGCAGTAGTGTCTTGCGATTCCAATGACGTTCCCGCTTCCTGTTCCAATCCGGTTAACGGAAAAGGCTCTTGCACCGCGCAGTGTTCTTTCGGAACTGAAAATTCTTATCCGCAAACCAAGCAGGTGAGCGGGTTTTTGAATTCAAACGTCGTTTGCTCTTCGGCTTTCGCCACGCTTAATGCGCCCGCTCCAACTCAAGCTACTCTCTTGACTAGGGTTTCGGAATGCGGTTCGGGCAAGGCGTTGCAAAGTGCAAGCGTTCTTGTGGACGGAACGACCCAATTGTATTCCGATTCTGACGGGGTCGCTTCTCTTTCCGTAGACCCGAATTCCGTTTATACTATAGAAGTTTCAAAGAACGGTTTTGTTTCGGCTCAATTCACCGCCCAGGTTTTGGGTGCGGGAACGGGCGTTTCGAAAAGCGTTTGCCTGAACGCCATTCCGCAGAATGCGGTTCAGGACAATTGCGATTTCAATTCCGTTTTGATAAAAAGCCCCGTTTGCCCGTATTCAGTAACCCCGCAGCCTTACCAAGTGAAAATTTCCAGCAAAAACTCTACTGACAACATTACGGTTTCCATTCTCTATTCGACGAACGCCTTGACCGGCGCGTCGAGCGTCGTTTTGCTTCCGTTGCAACAGACTATCGTCGATTTCAATTCCACTTTGAGCGACGTGGTTGGAGCGAAGAACGCGATCGTTTCGTTCGCTTCGCAATCGTGCACTCGCAACATCGCCCTTCAAGCTTGTTCCAGCGGCGGCTTGACTCTCGAGATTCCTGAGAATTCGAAAACCGCCATAGCGGGCCAGGACGCTTGTTTCGACGTTTTGTTGAGAAACCGCGGTTTGGCGAGCGGAAAAGTAGTGATGACTTCCACTTCGAGCGACTCTTCGGTGACCGGAACGTTTTCGGAAAAGGAATTCACGATTTCCTCGCAGGAAACGAAGCAGCTGGAGTATTGCGTGAAAGCGCAGGGCAGCGGACAGAAGAGTTTCGTTTTGAACGCGGTCAGCGCGATGGGAGACGCTACCGCGAGCGCGGTTTTGACCATTCCCTCTTCGGCCAGCATTTCGACGAATGCCGGTTCCTGCATTTCGCTTGATGCCGATTCAACCGTTCAGAATGTGAATGTAGTTTTGACGAACAACGCGTTGGATGGCGACTACGTAGCGGAATTGATCGGTTTCGACGATCCGAATGAAGATGGCCTTCAGGCGCAGATAGTCCAGGACAAGATTTACGATTTTGAAAAGGGAACGCTGAGGACTCTGGTGCTGAGGCTGAACCCGTTCAACTCCCAGGCTGGAGAGCACAGGTTCGACTTGCTTTTGAAGAAAGACGGGGTCGTTGCCATGCAGCAGAACATTTGTTTCGATATAGACGAAAACCGCAACCAGGCTGTTGCGTTAAACCCGTTGTCCCTGACGATTCAAGTGGGCAAGGCGGCTTCTTCGTTCTTGACCGTTGAAAACACGGGCAACATGAAGGTCACGTACTTCGTTTCCACTGCCGAAGACTTGCCCGTTCAAATATATCCCGACACTTTCTCGCTCGCGCCAGGAGAAAAGGAGGAAGTTGAAATCCAACTGACCACGCTCCAGTCGACCAGGCTGGGTTCTTACTCCATTCCGGTGCGCGTTGTTTCCAAAGCTAGCGAGGATGAAACTTATTCCGTAACCGTTTATTGCGGTAACGGCTTGAGCAAAACCGTCGCTTGCGAAGGCGGGGCCAACTCGTGCAGCGTTTCTTGCGACTACCAGAGCAACGGTTTGTATACGGTAACTTCTTCGATCGGAGGCGAGACTTGCGCTTCGACTCAAGTGCGCGTTGTCGAGAACTATACCGATTCTTGTTATCTCTCGTTCAACCCCCAGGTGATAAAGCAGGATAATTACGCTGTTTTGACCGTGAACTACAGGGATTTGAGTGCTGGAGAGCAGGGCAACTTTACGTTGAATTGCGGCAACGGGCAGACTGCGGTAGTGCAGAATTGCGTTGGAAACACGGGCGCTTGCTCGGCGCAGTGCTATTACCCTGACGAGGGTTCTTTCGTAGCTTCCGCGCAGTCGGCGAATTATTCTTGTTCAACCGCCCAGATCGCGGTTGTGGACGACGGTTCCATTTGCAGGCTTTCCGCGCAGACGAACGTCCAGAGGAATACCGCTAATACGATAACCATGACTTACGACGTTTCCGAACTGCCTTCGGAAAGGGCGTTGTTGCTGGATTCCGTGAAAATGCTTGTCAACGTTGTCGCGGGCGCCCAGTCTTTCGAGCCCGAGGAATCAAGGAACATAATCGTTACCGCCCCCTCGTCTCTAGACCTACTGCCAGGTTCGACTGCATTATTGCCCATTACCGTGAAGAACAACGACCGTTTCGAGCTGAATACGGTGATCGTTTATTTGACGAACTTGCCTGCAGGCGTTTCGGTAACCCAGCCTCCGGCGTTTTCGCTCGAGCCGGGCGCCAGCGCAACTCGCAACATTGTTTTGACCGCTTCGCAGGAAGCGCCGATCGCGTTGAGCACGGCGAGGATCAAGGTGGAATCGGGCGTTTTCGTAGCTCCGGACAAGAGCGTTGCCATAAACGTGCGCACTTCAACAGGCAAAGAGCTTTTGGTGTCCGAGGGAGAACCGTCGTTCTCGTTCTCTTCAAAGGAAAACCTGACTGAAATAACCGTTTCCATTCCGGTTACGAACAACGAAAACACTGCCAGCGTGATAACAGCTTCGGCGGACTTGCCTCCTGGCTGGAGGTTCGGCTTTGCAGCCGTTTCATTGCAGCCTGGCCAGACGTCTTTGCTGGAGTTCAAACTTGTTTCCGAACAATATGATGACAAGGAATTTGATGCCGTGATAAGGCTGCAGAATACTGAAAATAAGGTGAAGACCATTCCGCTGGCCATCCCCTCTAAGTCGAGCGCCAGCGGGTTGAGCGGCTTGTTCACCGCTTCTTCAACCACGGGCATAATCGTGCTGTTGCTGATAATCGGCATAGTGCTTGCGGGGTATTTCTTTTACAACTCGCGCGAAACGCAGAAAAAGCTGACTGAAGATATTGAAAAGGATTAAGCGCGGAAAAAAGAGGGGGTTTTGTGAAATGCGCGGGAAAACCTTTGCATTCGTTTTAGCGGTTGTCGCACTAATCTCATTTCCTTCCTTTTCCCACGCCGATTCTTCCTTGTCCTTAAACCCGGGAAGCCTCGCCGCTTGCCCTTGCGATCCTTTCTATTACGATCTGGACGTTTACAGCGACCAGGCTGACGTTTTCGACCTGTACTTTTCCCCGAGGGAAAACTTTTCTTATTTCCTGAACCCGCAGGTTCCCGTCCCCGCTTCTTCAACCGTCAAAACCACGCTCGTGTTGAATACGCATTGCGAAATGCCGCACGGCAATTATTCGTTCACCGTAACGGCCGTAGGCAGGAAATCCTCGACTTCAATCCAAGGAAATGCGATAGTCAAGAAATGCAGGGGTTTGGAGTTGTCCATGCCGCCGCAGCAGAGCGTTTGCGCCGGTTCGAGCCAAAGCATTTCCCTATCCTTGCGCAACAACGGCGTTTTCGAAGAGCAGGGGAGATTGGTTTTCGACGGTTTGCCCAAATTCTCCTACTACCTGGCTGACGATTCTTACGATTTGAATCCAGGAGAGTCGAAAAACTTTTTGCTTTCACTGCAGCCTTCATCAAGCACGCCTCCGGCCAGCCTGCAATACAGCGTAAAAGCGGGTTCGGCAATCGCGACTGCGGCCCTCGACATTTCTTCCTGCTCTTTTTCCGAGCCTTTCAAAATTTCCATCACCCCTTTGGCTGAAAACGTGCAGGTTTGCGCCGGCGGAAAGAAAACGGTTTCATTCAAAATAAAGAACGAAGGGCCTACCGGCGTGTTCAAGCTCGAGTCCAGCGGGCTAAGCGGAAGCTTTCCGGTGAGTTCAATCACCGTTTCAGGGCGTTCGAGCAGGGAAGTGAATTTCATCATCGATGCCGCGCAGTTCCAGCCCGGAAATTCAACTCTCACAGTCGAAGTGCTCGGCCCGTCGGCTTCGGACTCGGCTTCGGTTGACGTGAAAGTGCTGGATTGCCCGAGCGTAGTGTTCGGGGATTTGCAGTTATGCTTAGGTGAAACGGGAAGCATTCCCTTCTCCTTCAAGAACAACAATCCCGAAGCGCAGTATTACTCTTTCACGGTTTCGGCTTTGATTCCGTCTAAAGTCGAGCCTGCAGACGCGTTCATTCCTTCCAATTCCGCCGTTTCATCCGCGGTTTTCGTGACCGGAAGCGCGCTTGGCGTTTATCCGGTGAAAGTTTTTGCGAACGCGACTTTGCTGAGCACCCCGAAGATTATCGTGAAGGCATGCGAACAGCCGCCTTCGGACGTTGAAATCCAAGATGCGAACTTTACGATGGAGTACGGCGTGTGGCAGAAGGCTTTCGTCCAAACCTCCCCGGCCGTTTCCAACGCCATAGTTTCGCTTCCTTCAGACCTGTTTTCCATTTCAGCTTCTTTCGTGGAAGGAGAAAACGTTTTCTTCACGGTAAAGCCCTTGAGGCAGGGGATTTTCATTTCGACCCTTTCGCTCAACGTTTCCGGAAGGAGTTTCGAAAGGCAGTTTTCCTTTACGATTACGCAACCGCTGGTTTCCATCAATGAAAAAACCCAGTCGACGCTGAACTCCGAAAACGGGTTGCTTGACAATACGGTCGTTTACTCGGTGAAAAACCTCGGTTCCGAAAGCATTTCGCTTGCCCCGTCTTCCGACGTTCCCAACGCCACCTTCTCTCCGGAAACGCTTGAATTGAATTCGGGCGAGGAAAAGGAGCTTTCGCTGGCAGCGAAAGGCATAAGCGAAAACCAGACTGTGAAACTGTTCTTGTCGGCGGGCGAAAAGACCTACGCCCTCGAATCAAAGGCCTTGAACGTGCCTTCGGGAAGCGCAAGCACGGGTTTCTTCACCGCATCGCGCACCATCGGGCTTTTCGCGCTGGTGGTTTTCGTGGCGATAATCGCCCTGGCTTTCGTCTTGAAGAAGGAGTTCGAAGAGCAGAAGACGCTTGACGTGGAAACGGAAAGCGGGGTCGAACCAGGCAGCAAGGAAAAAGAAAAGAAAAAGAAGTAAACGCGTTTACTTCCTTACTTTTTCCAGCGCGTGCATTTTTTCTATTCCCACCGCTTCATCAATCAGTTTTTTCAGCCTGTAGGCTTCGTAAAGCGTGAACAACACCACCGCCAGAACGATGACGTTGAGGATGAAGATCAATTCCAAGAGATTAATGTCAAACCCGAAAACGTACGCCATCGTTTTTTTACCCCCTTTTAATCAACAGCCTCGACTTTTTCAACTTTCTCCTCGACCGTTTCGAAGCCTTTCCTCAGCCTCGCTTTGACCACGTACTCGCCTGTTTCGAAAACCCTGATTGTTTTTGAATAACTCTCGGGCGCCGGGTCTGCAATGTCCAAAAACACGTTCGTCCTTCCCTTCAACAGCTCCACTTCCAGCATCAATCCTTCACTGGAGCCCCTCAAAACCGTTAATTCCATTGAACCAACGCTTTCCCTGCCCGAAGCAGAATCGAATTCGTTTGTCGGATTGAATGAAGCGCAGATTTCGAACTTGTTCCAGTCCAGCTCGATTTTCTCCTGCCCGGCGGCTACCGGAATTCCTTCCATGTAAAGCCTGGCTTGAAACAGCAAGTCCAGCTTTTCATCAAGCATCGGAGCCTTGATCTTGAAAATGATTTTCCTCACTTCCCACGCGTTCAGCGTAAACTCCCTTCTCATGCTTCCGACTTCAACAGCGAACTCCTTTTTCTGCGCCGCGGAGTTTTCCACCTCGACGATGGCGTCTGCAATTTCGCACCTGCCGATTTTGTCGGGCGTTATGATCTCAAAATTGAATCCCGGCGGGACTGACGGGCTGGCGGTGGGGAGGGTTACCGGCGTGGGCGAAGGCGGGGTGACGGGTAAGATTCCAGGCGTTGCAGAGGGCGGTATGGGAATTAAAATAAAGATATCTAGACTCCCTCCGCTTCCACCTAGCGATTGTGCTGCAGAAGGCGTCGGCGTGGGGCTCGGGATTGAAAACTCGTGAAGGTAGAATGACGACTGGAGCGTGGATGTCAACCCGTAACTGTCAATCACCCTGGTTGTTATGTTGTAAAGCGTGCCGGAAGGGGTGGAGTCGGACAGGGTTAAAGAACAAAAATAATCGCAGTGGGTGGCGTTGCAAGAGGTGAAGCTCATGCCTGTCGTGCTCGTGAAACCGGTCGCATCCCAGACGCAGTCCGACGTCCCCGCCACGTCGTCCTCGCCGTTCACGTCGGTCTCGTTTCCTTCGACCAGGATGCTTTCGCCGATTCCGAGCCTTACGGCAGGATACCCGCCGTATTCTTCAGTAGCGCTTGTAACCGTATGGTTCAAGTTTGTCGGGGCTTCGTTCTGCACGTTTCCCTCAACCTGCCCCGCCGCAAAGCCAGTTGGGGAAACTTCAGGCTGGGGATTTTCAAGGATGATTCCAATCGAAATTATTTGCAATGCCGTAAGAGAAAGGATGAGAAAAGCGGCTTGGTTGTTGCTCAGGCTTTTCCCGAAGAGCCTTCCCCCTTTTTCCGCGCCCATATGCTATTACTCTGTCGCAACGGCGTTAAAAACCATGCGCGAGCGTTGGTGAGACGAAAGCAATTTAACTTGCCTTTTCTAATGCTTTTCATGAACCGAATCAAAAGCGGAATTCCCGGTTTGGACGATTTGATTGAAGGCGGCTTTCCCGAAGCGTCGAGCATCCTGGTCAGCGGGCCGGCTGGGACCGGAAAAAGCATTTTCTGCATGGAATACCTCTATAACGGCGCGATAGACGGCGAGCCTGGAGTGTACATTACTCTCGAGGAAGGGCCGCACAACTTGTGGTGGAACATGCAGCGTTTCAAGTGGGATTTGATGCCCCTCGAAAGGGACGGGAAGATAAAGATTTACAAGTTCGAGCCTACCGCGGAATTCAAGAACAATCCGGAAGAGCAGGTGGCGCGAATAGTGGACAAGGCCCGGGCGATGAACGCAAAAAGGCTTGTGGTGGATAGCATCACCGCATTCTCTTTTTGGATGGAATCGACGCAATTGATCCGCTATGCGATTTATTCGCTTGCCGAAGAGTTGAGAAAAATCGATTGCACGACGCTTTTGACGTGCGAAACCACAGGGGGAAGGGACACTTTCTCGAGGTTCGGAGTCGAAGAGTTTCTCGTTGACGGCGTTATACAGCTGTTCTTCACGCCTCCGCACAGGGCTTTGTTCGTGCGGAAAATGAGGGGCACGAACCATTCGAACAAAGTCCATCCGTTGACGATCAACGACTCGGGCTTGGGCGTCAACTCGAAAGAAGAGATATTGTGGGAAGCGCTGAAAGAATAAAATTTCAAAACGCCTTTTCTATCCGCTGGAGGGCTATTGCGAACGCGGCGGTCCGCATGGAAACGTCCTTTTCCTTCGCGAAATCGAAAACAGTCCTGAACTCCTTCCTCATGGTTTTTTCCAATTCCGAATGGTACTTTTCTATCCCCCACGTTTCCTTTTCCCTGTTCTGCTTCCACTCGAAATAAGAGCCGGTAACCCCTCCCGCGTTCGCCAGGACGTCGGGAATGACCACGACGCCCTTCTTTTCCAGGATTTCCTCGGCTTGGGGGGTTGTCGGGCCGTTCGCCAATTCCAAAATTACTTTAGCGTTGATTTTCGAGGCGTTTTTCTCGGTAATCTGGTTTTCCAGCGCCGCGGGAATCAATACGTCCACGTCCAGCTCGAGCAGTTCCTCGTTGGAAATGCACTCGTCGCCCTCGCAGATGAATTTAGTTTCCTTCTTTTTTTTCACTTCCTCGACTTTAACGCCTTCCTGAGCGTAGTACGCGGCTTTCGAGTCGCTTACAGCCACGACGTTATACCTCGCGTCTTCCAAAAACTTGGACATGAAATAACCCGCGTTCCCGAAACCCTGGACTGCGATGATGGCGTCTTTCGGAATGTTCAATTCTTTTGCAGCTTCCTGGAACACGTAAAACCCGCCCCTTGCGGTCGCATCCTCCCTTCCGGCGTGCCCGCCGTTCTCGACGCTCTTGCCTGTTATTACGGCTCCACTCGAATCTCCCGTTATTTTTGCGTACTCGTCTTCCATCCAATCCATTATCTTCGCATTCGTATTGACGTCGGGCGCCGGAACGTCTTTTTCCGGGCCTATCGCGTCGGCAATATAGCGGATGTACGCCCTGCTGAGCCCTTCCAGCTCTTTTTCACTCAGTTTTCTCGGGTCGACGCTCACGCCGCCCTTCCCCCCTCCGAACGGGATGTTGGCTACGGCGCATTTGATGCTCATCCAGAACGCGAGGCTTTTCACTTCATCCAAATCAACTTGAGGGTGGAAGCGTATTCCGCCTTTGAAAGGCCCGCGCGCGTTGTTGTGCTGGACCCTATAGCCGTAAAACAATTTCGTCTTTCCATCGTCCATTTTCACTGGAAACGTGACTTCCAAAATACGCTGGGGGGAGGAAAGCCTTTCCTTCGTTTCGTCCGTAACTCCAGACACCTTGAACGATTTTCCCAGTTGTTTCAGCGCGTTTTCAAAAGTAGACAATGAACCTCACATCCAAACGGCGGATATTCTAGAAAAGGAAGAAGAAACTTTTTAATCCCGACCTTTAATTGGGCGCGGAGTGGAACGCGGGTTGTTTTACCTCGGTTTTTTCCAACGCCCACAGCAACGCCGGAGAAGCGAGGAGGGCGAAAGCCGCGTTTCCGAGCAGGTGGCTGACCGTAAAGGGAACCTGCCCCATGAGCGTGACGGCTAGGGATTGCTTGAACTGCCATCCGAACAGCAATGCCGTGGTTATGTCGAAAAGCAGCGTTCCGGCGATTGAAAACAAAAGAAAGTTTTTCCTCGATGCTTTTCTTTCGGTGAAAAACCATCCTGCGGCAAAGCCGATTGCCGCGTAAGCCATTCCCGTATACAGCGTCCACAATCCTATCCTTCCGGTAAAAAAGTCTATCGCCACTAAAGCCAAAAGCGCAAACACGAGCCCCGCGTATTTCCCGTATTTCTTTGCGAAGGGCATCGTGAAGCCCATTATCGGCTCGACGTTGGGCGCGATGGTGAAAAGCCTCATTAAAATGCATAGCGCCAGCCCGCAGGCAAACTTCAACGAATCTAAAACCTTCATTTCTTCCACCTTCTGTAAAAAGAAAATATAATTGCTATCGCGGCAAGGCTAATAAACGCTATCGGGCTGGCGGAGAACGAAATGTTTTTCTCGTCCAAACTGAAGGAAAACCACGGCGTCGGCTGGGAAACCGCAAGGGCAGTCAAAGGCGAAGTTTCTTTCGGCTGGCTTTGCGTTTCCACCTCTTTTTGCTGGGGTGGTGCGGAGGGCAAAGCTTGCGCGGTTGCTTCAGGTGCGGAAATGGTAGGGCGAGGCGTAGGAACGA
>Ga0209518_1004401_pt1 | contig 11303 bp, 8 predicted proteins | sample RifGroB1_FD_183993 | JGI IMG/M metagenome (GOLD analysis project Ga0209518, IMG submission 183993) | Groundwater microbial communities from Rifle, Colorado, USA - Groundwater B1 (SPAdes) (version 2) | ecosystem: Environmental > Aquatic > Deep subsurface > Groundwater | place: Rifle, Colorado... | reverse complement strand
TTCCGGTTTTTCTAATAAGGATTGAAGACACTCCCGCACCTACAGAAGCATATCCAGTGGTATAACCTGCACCGAGTGTAACCCAATCAATAAATATTGGGGTAGCGGCTACTGGCACACCGGTCAGTGCCGTTTTAGGTAATCCCGTAATCTGGATGTTACCCGTACATAATCCTATGCTAGTAATTGTCACACTTATCCTAGCTATGTATTGATTGCCCACACGCTCGACGTAACCCAGCGAATTGGATACCGTAGCGAGGTTTGTACCATCCGTCACAACCGGAGTGAATCTGGCCGCACCAGACACCATTCCGCCCTTATATCCGTAGGTTACTGTTGATGTGGTGGAGTTATTTGTAACAGATGTATTGATAGCTGTATTTGAAGTCCCGCGAACGATGGCATTCACCGCAGACGATTCTATCAATACATTAGGGTTTTCTTGGGAGTTGATACTTGCGCCAGTACTGTTTTGTATCGTCACATGGTGTGTGACTGTAGAATAAAAACGAGCATAATTTGAACTATTCTCGATGTTGGTAGAAAAACTAGATCCTTGGAACAGGATACCCACAGCCAGATTTTCAAGGGTGCATCCAAAGTCATTACTGTGCCATGCCGTGCCGTATTTAATGCCAGTTCCACCAGGTAAATGAGCCGCCGAGCAGTTGTAGAGATTGACTCCCTGCGCAGTAGCTGTTTTCCCGATATGAAAGCCTACAGACGTAGATGCACCGGAAGAAAGGCCCAAAGCCTTACATGATTGGAATGTTATTTCGTTGGCCTCGTTGACTATAAACACGTCATTGACTAGATCAGTGCCGGAACTGATCGCGTTCCAGCGGATTACATCAAGCCCCTGTGATAATTGCGCTCCGACTCTGGCAGACTTTCCAACGGTCAGTACAGTGCCGTCAAAGTTTTCGCTTCGAATGTCGGAAAACACACAGCCGTCATTCAGAGAATTGGCGATGATCGATTGAATACCGGCAACATCGTTGTGGTCGAACATCATATTACGGACGATCATATTTCCGAAAATAACAAATGAAGGATGGTTGATCGGATCGATAATGAGTAAGGACGTTCCAACAAACGAGGGCAACGACTTAAATCCTGAACTTGCAGGGCCAATGCCCTCAATTGTTATATTTCTGTTCTTAGGTTTTACTGGTATTGAAAGTCCATACACGTTAGACAGTTTCAGTACACCCCCGCCCCCCGATCCATAGTCGGCAGTCGAAGGGGGCAGTGAATCAAGGGCTGATTGGACAGCGGTAGTCATATCCGTAGTGCCGGGGGTCGTATTTGTCCCGAACCACTCAGGTATTGCCAGTTTCAGCCCTGTAACGGTTCCGCTACCGGAAAATATCTGATAATAACCCGCGTCAATAGATACCCCATTAGCGTCAAACGTATATCCGGTGGTCGTAATAACAGCTCCCGGATCAAACACCCATTTGCGGTCATTCGCCAGCGTGAGGTTAGCCGTTAGCGATTGCGTGGTAGTAACACGGCATTCCTTGACGTTAACAGCGGTATTACATGCCGCCATTGACGTTTGGCTTATAACTGAGCCAGTGGTAGTTGTCCCCATAACCGCTGCCGGAGCTTGGCCGCAACCGATAAATAAAATGGTAAATAAGCATAAAATAAAATTTCTAATCATCGTAATCCCGCCTCACTGTGACTCATTCCCACATTGCATAGTACAAGGGGTGTCAAATCCCCTTCTTACCTATCAATATCTGATCGATGTACCATGCCTCGCCCGCTGGGGTAGCCACGGCTATACTTGATCCACCTTCGACCTCACCGTAAGATGTTGACTGTACGACCCCCGACGCGACAACGATTCTTTTAGCTGTAAAACTGAACCAATCAGTATTTGCCGTGCCCACTAGTGGCACTGTGCCAGCCGTAACAACCTTCATTTCACGTGTCTGTTTATAGCTAGGGAGGTAATTATAATTTGTGCTGGCCGTAACTCCAATACCATCATTGTTGATGGATTTAACCGTAGCCAGACCGCATTTTTCTAAATTATAAAAATATCTGGCTATATTATTTCGCAGATAATAGGTATCGGTAGACTCGGTAGAGGTAGATGCTGACACAGCAGCCCCGTTCACGTTCACCGCCCCAAACTCGCTGGATACTGCATCGAATACGTTGTTATCGCAATACATCAGTTCAACACCAAAAGTTACTGCACTACCTGTATTTATGAACGAGATTGCCGATCCGTATGAGTTTAGTGATTTGTTATCCGTGATGCTCAACACCTTTAATCTGCGGTCTTCCTTAAGCGGTGCTCCGTTATTTACCCGCACAAGAGGTCCGCTAAATAGACGGTTGGTGTTATTGCCTGTGATGTTGTAGTAGGCTCGGCCATTAACCCCTGGTTGCAGGTCTATACCTGTTGTCGGCCGATCAGTCACATCAATTCCATTAATTATATTATTATCAATATTGGCTGTGCCGTAGACTCCGACCAAGATGCCAACATCCAACGTTCTCAATGTCATGGTATTGGTCGAACACGTTGTTTCTCCATGTCCCAGGTCCTCAGTGAGATTCGTTGTGAGATGTGCAAACACTGCCGCCCCGTCGTATCCTCCCACCCTATCCGCCAGGGGGCGGGCAGTCATACGATTGTGATGCACATCAATCCCCGAACAGTAAAACTGATGGTATCGGAACATAGGGATATACCCACCAATAGATACCCCTGCGGGATCGGTGGCACGATTGCCCCACGCATTAGCGATATTACCGGTGGCGATTACATTGTTGTACGCCCACACCCACATGCCGTAACCGTTGTGAGTGGATAAAAAGCGATTACCGATGAACTGTACGTCAAAATTTTGGTTAGCCGTAGCAGTCCCTAAATTATCACCCAGGGCGGTAAATGCGTAAATTTTAAATCCATTATTAGGATCGCCGGGGAAACTGTTGGTTGCCTCGCCATAGCAGCCGTCGGGATGATATATATTAAATACGTTATCATGTACGTTTATGCCGGACGATAACTGGTCCCCCGTCCTACTGCCAGCGGTCCCGCTGGTATCGTATCCCACAATGGCACCGTTGTAGGGGTAATATGTGGCTGAGCTGTTACGGCCTGTGTATGAGAGATTGAACTGGATACCCGATATGTCCAGATTCTGCACCCCGTCATAACCAAAAACCACTAATCCATTATTCGCAGTGATGTTGTGATTGGTAATAGTAATTACTGTTTTGTTCCCTGTAATTTTAATGTTTTTCTTGTCTTTGATGTTACATGCGATTTGCCCGTGTATTTTAGCGGGATCGTAACCACCCGTGTACGAGATAAAGTAGTTACCCGAATTAAATTTTATTGCTGTATTGTCCGACAACGATGCAGCCATACGCTGGAAAGGATCAAAATTATTGGTTATACCATCTGCCTTGCCGCCGAACCATTCAGGTATTGCCAGTTTCAATCCTGTTACAGTCCCGCTACCTGCAAACACCTGGTAATCACCTATTTCAACAGACGCGCCATTGGCGTTGAACGTGTAACCAGTGGTGGTGATTACCGCGCCCGGATCAAACACCCATTTGCGGTCATTCGCCAGCGTGAGGTTAGCCGTTAGCGATTGCGTGGTAGTAATACGGCATTCCTTGACGTTAACAGCAGTATTACATGCCGCCATTGACGTTTGGCTTATAACTGAGCCAGTGGTAGTTGTCCCCATAACCGCCGCTGGGGCTTGGCCACATCCGATAACCAACACGGCGAATAAGCATAAAATCAGGTTTCTCGCGTTACTAAAGTTGATCATCGTAACCTCGCCTCCATAGTTTCTTTCCACTGTTCAAGCTTTGCCACTCGCTCAGTAAGCGGGACAATTTTATTTGTTATCCGTTCTTCCATTGCCGGAATGCCGCGTAGCATTGACCATGCAACCATTCCCGCGATAAGTGCCACCCCGAAGAGGTTGGCACCAAGTAAACTCATGCTGAGATTTGTCTTGTACTCGATTATCTGGTGGTTTCCGCATCCATCGTAGTATTTTTTCTCTGACATGGCGTACCCCTATGCATAGTAAGTTTTGGGAGTTGGTTTTGGGGTAGGTCGTGGTTTAGGTTTTGGTTTCTTGGGCATAAGACCTCCTTGTAAATTAAGCGATTTTATACCAGTTAGTACCAATCAATTTGACGCGGATGCTCTCGAACTGACCTGCAAGTCCATTCTGCAACTCTTGGCACATCGTCTGACCTAGTACGGAAACAGCAAAACCGGCAACATCATCTGATGCGTCGGTTTTTTCATATACGATTTCACCGGAAGCAGGTAGCAACGTCACAGGAGACAAACTAGCGTCAATCAGCGTGGACGGTATCACCATTCCAACATCGTCAGAGGCTACCAGTTTGACCACACCGCCCTGTAGGACAATCAGCGTATCCGCCGAATCAACAGGAGTCGTTGCCGCTGGTCGGCTGGATATGTAATCTGAAAACGCTATTGATCCCATGTCATTCTCCCAAAAGAAACAGGCCCACCAAAGTTAATTGATGGGCCTGACGTACTGCCTGGGCAGTGTGAGGGTGCCGGTTTATTTAATTAGGGTGTCTGGCGAGGCAGGAGGAGGGGGCCCACCTCGCCAGACGTGACCTGCTCAACCTTCACGGAGGAGGGGCCGATTCAGGAGCATGGTCATTCGTACCGCGAATAATGGCATCGTCCCTGCCCATTTCGCGTATTTTTTCGATAGCTGATTCCATGTCTGGTGCCTTGCCGGAAAAACCGAGATTGCCTGAGTCTCTGAGTTGCAGAATATCGTCCTGATCAACCGTCCCGTTTCCATCGAGGTCAACGGCGTATGCGATACCTGTTTCTGGTACTGAATCCGTACCATATCCAAGTGGTTGACCGTTTTTACCTGATTTTATCAAGGAACGCAATGAACTTTCTGTAATTTGTTTGGGATCGTATAAATAAATCTCTCCGTTTTGACGCAGGACGGAGAGTCGGGACTTGCGGGCGATTGACTGAGCCTGGACAGGAGTAGTCGAGGCAGGCAGTAACACGGCTGTTTTGCTGGTATTCTTGTTCTTGAGTAATCCTACTTCAAAGTTAAGCCGGTTGTCGTCAAGCGGTATGTCGTTCGACTTAAACTCAAGTTCTCCCGCTGGCTCGGCATCTACCATACTCTCGTCACCATCTAACAGTGAATTAAGCGCGTCAACAGGATCAACAGACTCATAGTTGATGGAGTAGACAACTCCGTCTTCCAGAACGATAAGAACACGGCCCGGAGTCGGTGCTGTTTGCGGTGAGTATGTTGTTTTAGTTATCTGATTCATCGCCATTATCCCCGCTCGGTTTCAGAGAATATAAACCTAAAGTCATTAATTGGCTATTAATTCTTTTCTCAACTACAGCCGGTTTGTATTTCTTCGCCGCAAGTGCCAGCGTTTGCGCCAATTCGGGGTCATAGAGCGCCTTGGCCACTAGGTTGTTAATCTCCACTGCGTTCAGTTTGTTCACGGATCCAAGCCCCATACTGGCTAATCTGGTAGCCATGTTTACGCCGGGGAGGATATTCACTACACGGGCAAACGTACTCTGTGCCATAGCGAGTTTTTCAGCCGTATCGCTCCCACCGCCGAGTGGTGATTTAGCCGACCGGCTTTCTATCTGTATCGCCTTGCTTACTCTCTGCAATGCCTGTATTTTAGCCGGTTCGTTCTTGTACAGTTCGCGCATAGCCGGTTCATACTTGGCGAGTTCCTTCTGTATGGCGGCTGGACTGATTATGTTTTCGCCAGTGATCGTCTGCGCCGTAGTTTCAGCCTTGGCTACAAGGAAATCCTTAAACGAGTTCTGCAATCCCTTAATCCCTTGCTTGTCGCCGTTCATGTTCTTAATAAGCTCTTTGACCACTGCCGCCGTGTTTTTGGGATTCGTGGAAAATGCCGCCGCTAATGATTTATCGACATCGGCGCCAAGTAATCTTGATGCTGCCGTTTTAGTAAACTCTGACTCTTCCATCTTGGCGAGGTCTGCCGCCGCCTGTGCCTTGGCAACAGTATCATATTTGGATTTCAGCCCGTATTTTTCGAGAACAGTAGCGTTCTTTCTAACCCATGCCGCCGCTATTTTGGAATCAAGCTCACCGGTCAGTGGATTAGTTTTTGAGAGCAGATCGTGAGCTGCGTACTGGTCGGCATGGGCGGCTGATTTCTCCAATCCTACAGCCCTGATAAAATCATCTGCGCCGTCTGGGGTGAATACCCGCTTGGCTATTTGTGCTTCTGGTATGTTTAATCCGGTGGATTGATTGCCGCGCTGCGTTATTTTGGCTATTTCGCCGGTTCTGAATCTTTTAGCGTAATCTTGGAATGCGGTGCGGGCTGAATCATAGGCATTATCGCTGCCCATCCCCGCTTCAATATCCGAATCAATAGCCGACTTGAGCCGCTGTAACTTCATAGCAAGCTCGCGGTTTGGATTCATTCCCGTTATTGCATCTTGAATCTGCCGACCTATATCTTTTCTGAGACTGTGGAGGTCCTGAAAACCTACCTCTGCCTTAGTCGGGTCGAAATCAGGCGCTTGACGTATTGGTAAGCCATCTGCACCTAGTATTTGTGGGTCCGTCTTTGGCTTTGGCCCTTGCAGCGCCTCTTCGATACGGCTTATTGCGCGTGAGGGGTAAACATCCTCGTCACCGTTGCGAAATTCTTTTTTCAGCGCCTTAATTTCTGCCGCTGTTTGGCTGGTCGGTAATAACTGATTCGGTAACTCTTCGTATTGCCTGTTTACTGCCGTTTTAGCCGGTATGCGTTCTGCTTCAATGGTATCGGCTACACCACGCCCCACCGTCTGCACATCAACCGGATTAAGACCATTCCTGACTGTTTCCGCCTGCCTACCAGCTTGAGCCGTAGCCGACTCCATGGCGAGTTTTTTGTTGTTCAGTGCCGCTATTACATCATCAATCGTCTCTGTTCCGGTAAACTGTCCGTCAAGGTGGTCAATTATTGCCTGCTGATTAGCCGCCTTGTTTTCCAGTACGGTGTTTGCCGCTGTACCTGGCTGAGTTGCTATGCCTCGTTGCAGTTTAATTAGCCCCGGGTCGTTTCGAGCCTCGCCTATTGACGGCTTATATCCCGGTATTTCCAGTGCCGCCGTTTCTGCCGCGTTTTGGGCATATAACGGAGCATCGCCGGTATTCTCTGCGATAATCTGTCCTGCTTTTTGTTTTAATCCTTGGTCGGTAATGGCCGGAGTACTGTGACGGAGCGCGGCTCGTGCTTGGCCGATTTTGGATAGAGCGCCGCCTATGGTTTTAGCCGCGACCTGCCCTCCCATTTCCATAGTCATACCGGTTCCCACATCAAGGCCGGAATGTATCAGCGGGTCCACAAGTGGATTGCCGGTAATATCTAATGGGGCCGATTCTCCCTCTATTAGGTCCATGGATTTCTTGCCGATACCGTAACCTAATCCAGTACCGATAACAGTGCCACCAGGGACGGGGGACGCTAGGCCGATCATACCGCCAGCCACCGCTGCGCCACCTTCGACTAGCGGACGGGCAAATTTGGTTATGGTTTTGCGTGATGGTAGTTTTGAAGCAAGCGCCCCTTCCAGCATGGCAGGGCTGTACACTCCATTGGCTTTGTACATTTCTTCTGCTACGGATTCATCGTCGCCGGGGGTTACGAGTAGTGCATCATCGGGGTCAAGCGACCATCCGCTAGGTAATTCCGGCGATTCATCTAGTTTCCAACCTTCGGGCAATGCCATTAGCGAATCTCCTTGCCATCCATGGAGTATGTCTTTCCGTTAAGATAATATCCTTTCTGCCCATTTGGACCGGTTACGGTTTTTGCTCCTGCGGGTAGTGCAGCACTACCACCAGCAATACGCTTATAGACTTTGGATGTTTCGGGAGCAACAGCACCTATTGAGTCCACGGTGTTATTATAAACGTCAATTTTGCGGTCATTGGTCTGTTTGTAGAATTGAAGCAGTTCTTTTGCTGCATCTGAACCAATAGATCCGCCGCCAGAAACCTTCTTAAGTAGGTCCTGTTCGTAGTTACTCACTGGACCTGGCCCGACTACCTGCATCCTGAGAGAACCAGCCAATGTAGAAGCTAACCGCTGGTACAGTTGGGCATCGGTCATACCTTGTGACCTAACTCCTACCAGTTCTAGCATGGGTGCGACGGTCGCGGTCGCATACCCTCTCGCCCCGCCCGCGCCCTTGCCAAGTAGTCCGATCATCTTGCCAATTCTGGCATTTGAATCAACGGCAACATTTGCTTCTTCCATGTATTTAGGCATCTGCCCGACTAACGACTCAATTCCTTTTCTATCACCGTTGTATGTCATGTTGTTTGTTATTTTTGGTGCTGACGGTTGCCATGCTCCACCGACTTGTGGTCCTTCTTTACCCGTCCTTTCGTCAAAGCGGACCACCTGACGCTGTTCACCTTGACCTGTGCCGGTATCTACTGTTTTCCACTTAGGTACAACGCCAGATATTGAAGTCATCTTATCCAGATCTTCAAGTGTCACACCATACGGTGCAGAAGCCATAACAGTTCTTAGCCGTGGTTCTACTACCGTATCAGGAGATTTGCCACCGGCATTTATCCATCCTTGTATACCTCTGGCTCTGTTTATTTCATCATTCTGCTTGGCGAGTTCAGCCAGTGTTTTGACCTGCGTAGTAGATTTATCGCCACCTTCCGCAAGGAAACGAGCCAAAGCCATAGATGGTGGAGCGGTCCCATTATTTACACTGTCTGCTATTTCTCTGAGGTCGTGGAGCGTAGAACCTTTTTTCTGTGCCAACAACTCCGCATTCTGCAACAACTCCGCAATCTTCGGATTGCCGCCCGTAACTGTTGACGGCATAGCACCTTTCTTCGCGCCTGGGGCCGCACCGGAGCGCATATTTTCATATTCTTCTTCGGAAACGAACCCACCGAGCGCCGGGGTGGTTGCCATGCCTTTTACCCACTCTGCGCCGGTAAAGCTTGGGTCTGCATCGTTGCCCTCGGCTGTGAATTGTGAGAGCATTTTTGATACCGGTGCAGCTTCCAATTCTTGGAGGTTGGTTATCCGCTGTTGCCGTAGCTTATGCAGGTCATTTGGATCTTGGTTAAAATATTTCATCAAGACCATGTCAATCGGTCCAGGATTGGGAGGATTGAACCCCGCTATATCGGCGGACGTTTTCTGTGACATTATCCCGTTATAAGTGTCATTGAAGAAACCCATAGTTATCTCCCTTATTAAATACTGATTCCCTGCCCAAAACTGTTAGATCCAGATACTTGGCCGGTTGTACCATTCCATGTATTTGCGAGGTAGTTGAGTGGTGCCCATCCTGCCGTGTATTTCTGACCTTGCTGTGCTGTGTTAAAGTCGTTAGCAGACTTGGCTGCATTCAGGTTGTAGTTATTTTTAGCGTTCAGGTCACTGAGTTCCAGATTATACCGCTGTGATGTAGCATCAGCGCCAGCTTTGGCGTATGACGGTGCGTATGCATTGGAAAGGTCTTTTTCGTCTTGCATCACAAGACCACTTGACCATACACCGCGCTTGGCTGCGTTGTCGTTTACCTTTCTCATGTCGTTTTCCTTAGCATAATCCAGTCCGGCCAAATTTCCCTTGGTTAGTATCTCTTGCAACTTCCCATAATCTCCGAGCGAAGAATATGATCCGGGGTTTTGATAGTCTGGAGCTACGTATGTGGGAAAATTTATCCCCCCCGCGTCTTTGCTGCCTGTGGGCATGTTTACATTTGGGTTTTCAGCTTGAAAATATGTCTTAGGATCAAGAGTTACTTGGCCACCTTTCCCAAAATTATTTGAAGAGTTGCCAGAAGCGTTATACAAACTGCCAAACGAATTGGCTGATACGTTAGCTTTGCCTGTGCCGGATGTGTTGTTAGAACCATCAAACTGAGCTGCACCGTAGTCCATACTTCCGCTGCCGTCATAGGGTAGACCTGATTGCGTGTAGGTGTTTTTAAGACTACCGATTGCGCCGTTGTATATGTCCTGACGTTCTGCTGCGGTAAGCGGCCTTGCTTGGCTGGACGTGGACGTAGTGTTTTCACTCATGCTCGTACTCCTTTTTGTCTCATGAATAGCTTATACCCTTGTTGTTTGTGGTTCCAGAAAACGCCGGTAATGTTGCTGCCGCATATCATCCTTAGTTCCTTAATAATATCCCGTAGGTGATCCGACTTACTACCGTGTTCAATAACAAAAAGAGTATCGCCCCCATGTATCTCTTGTGGCCTTTCCCCACGTAAAATAATTGCAATGTCCTGTTTTAACACTTTCCAAAAGAAAAGGGCATGAATAATACTTCCGTTTCCATCTCTCCTGATACAAAACTGATTGGTCACGATACAATCAAGTATTTTACCTTCCGTTTCTGGTGTTATCGAAGAATATACCCCGCCGCAACTCAACAGAAATTCCATTATTTCGTCGCACAGGCTACATGCTTCCTCAAACGACATCATTTCACAGCCATTTGACGACTACCAGCGCTGTCAATCTGGTAATGAATGCCAAACGTGCCAGTAATAGCCGCGTCATCGGGGTAGGTATCTGCCGCATCGGTAGGATCTCGAAACAGCCGCCCTACTATCTGACTACCAATGAGCATCCCGTCGCCAGAAACGTCAGGGAATGATACCTTGTTGGCTTTCCATGCCACTCCACCAGCGGCTTGAACTACAGAAATAGTAGTTTCCGCTCCTGCAAAACTGCCGTCTATGTTGATCCATTGGTATGTCAGTTGCCATTTGACATCCCCCGCCGCTGCCGTAGTCGGGGACCAATGAAGATGGAATACAATATCCGCACCTTCCTTGGATTCGTGGTTATACTCTGTGCCGAAAAACAGTTGCTCCGTGGTTGCGTTACCATCAAATGCTTTTGTGTAGATCGTGCCGCCATTTATAGCCACATCGCTTGGAGGTGAAACACCGATACCGAGCGATACCGCTGCAAAATTATCATCACGCCAAACAGTTGCAGCTCCGTTAAATCTTACCGTTCCATCAGCTTCAATGGTCGTGTTATCATCGGCGGTCCCGAGTATCAGGGGCGTAACCACTCGTTGTCCCGGTCGGCCGTCAAGCAACAAATACTGTGCGTGATCATCGTCGGTTAATCCACCGAGCATATCATGGTCGGTCCCATGCGGATTTCCGTTTACTTCGTCAACATGTGCCTGCCATACTGGACTATTGAAATTAAACACATCGATAATTTCCCGCAGCT
>Ga0209518_1004400_pt1 | contig 11304 bp, 8 predicted proteins | sample RifGroB1_FD_183993 | JGI IMG/M metagenome (GOLD analysis project Ga0209518, IMG submission 183993) | Groundwater microbial communities from Rifle, Colorado, USA - Groundwater B1 (SPAdes) (version 2) | ecosystem: Environmental > Aquatic > Deep subsurface > Groundwater | place: Rifle, Colorado... | reverse complement strand
ACTTATGAAATCGCAAACAAAAAAATTTCTTCATTTTCACCTCTATAATATATTAAAAATAGAATATTTAAAGATTGGTAATATTCTGGCTTTGTTGAAAAAATATGAATTTTTTGAGTTAGGTAAAATTTTGGTAACGCAATGCATAAATAAGGGCGGGTTTTCTTTCGAAGAAAGAAATTAAGTGGGCGATTACTAACTCAAAAATTCCAAATAAAAAAAGTTTTCAACAAAACCTAATATCCTCATTCCTCAATCACAACAAAATTTTCTCTTGCTTTAATAGACAAAACCTTAACACCTTCGACATTTGAAATACTTCCTTCTTGCAAAGGAACATTGCTTCCAAACGAACGAAGATTATCTCCAGAAGAAGAACTTATAGTCATGACAATGCTATTGCTCGTTATAATAATTTCCTTAACACCCGACGGCAAATACAAATTCACGGTTTTCTCGCTCGGCTCGCCCGCAAAAAAAACAGTCTCTGCATTATTAATTAATTGTTCTGCAAAACTCTCAATCTGATTCATCCTAATTTTATCTTTAGTAAGATTTGAATAATAACCAGACATCAACAAAATTACCATTACTGCAAATGACACAAAACCAATTACAATCATATACTCAACACCTGACTGCGAGCGATTTTGTGATAAGGGTGCAAGTAGGGGTTGGTGGGCAAAATCGCGAGTAGAGCGTTTAGATTTTTTTAAAATTTTTTTCACCTCTTAACCTTAGAGTAAGGTTTATATAATATTTTTCACTCACTTAAGGAATAAAAAGTATATAAAGATTTTCAAATGGTTAAAAAACGAGGTTACATCATATTAGCCGTATTCCTAATAATTTTCGCTTCTGTAAATCTTTATCTCTTTTTCAACAAAGGCATCGCATCATATCAAAATATTTCAGGACGGTTTATAGAAGACATTCCAAAAATGCCATGGAATTTAAACATTTCAATAATCGCCTTCGTCGCACAATGGATTATCCTCTTAATAGTCGCTTTAGTTGCCTATGTGAGATTCATGAAAAAAAGAAAAGAAGAGCACGTTCAATTAAGTTACAGCAGAATAAAAAATAAAATAACGCGCTCAGAAACCGACTTGGATATTTTATACAACTTATTAAAAGAGAAAAAGAGATTAAGAATTGGACTAATAGCAAAAACATTCAAAATCAAAAAAGAAAATGCTTTAGAATGGGGAAAGATTTTAGAGAATTATAAATTAGCAATAATTGAATACCCCACTTTTAGCGAGCCTGAAATAAGGTTATTTGAAAAAGAAAAAGATGAAACAGAAAAACAAAAAGAACGTGAACAAGAAAAGAAACGTGAAGAAAAAGACAAACAAGAAAAGAGCGAAAACAACGTCGACAAAGAACACAAAGAAAAAACAAAGACGCACAAAAAGCACAAGACACATAAAGCAGCGCATAAAAAGAGTAACAAGCGTTAAAAACAAACACGTTTCAAAAAAGAAGGTTGATAAAACACATAAAAAGATTTCTAAAAAACATAGCAAGTCCCCTAAAACAGATATAAAAAAGCAAATTCACGCTGCAAATATTCTGGAAAGATACACTCTAAATGTTGACAAGGCAAAAGTAAATGTAACAATACAAAAAAAAGAAGGAGGAAACTTTTATATTTTATCACTTCCAAAAATTGACATTGGAACAGAAGCGCTGCTTGATGAAATAAGAAAAGAATTGGTTTCTGTAACAAGCATTGCAGCAGGAGAATTAGTCGATGAAAAATCAGTTATTAAAATCAAGCAACAATTCATTGACGACGCTGGAAAACTCTTAAAAGAAAAAGTCCCTGACATGGAAAAAAACACAGAAGATCTTTTAGTTGGAATCTTAATTCAAGAAATGTTAGGGTTGGGACAAATTGAATTTTTAATAAACGACCCAGCTTTAGAAGAAATTGTAATTATCTCATCAAAAGAGCCGGTCAGAACATACCATAAAAAACATGGCTGGCTGACAACAAATATCTTAATTCAAACAGAAGAAGAAATAAACAATTACTCAAACATTATTGCACGAAGAGTCGGGCGGCAAATTAGTATTCTGACGCCTTTGCTTGACGCACACGTTGTAACCGGCGACAGAGCAAACGCAGTTCTTTATCCAATCGCAACAAAAGGAAACACCATCACAATCCGTAAATTCTCAAGAGACCCGTGGACAATTATTGATTTGATTGGAAACAAAACCGTATCAATGGACGTCTCTGCTATTTTATGGCTTGCAATTGAATATGAAATGAATGTCTTAATTTCCGGCGGAACAGCGTCAGGAAAAACAGTTTTCTTAAATGCGTGCATGCCTTTTATTCCTCCGAACCACAGAATTATTTCAATGGAAGACACTCGGGAATTAATGCTGCCGGAATTTTTATATTGGTGTCCGCTTGTAACGCGTGCGCCAAACCCGGAAGGAAAAGGAGAAGTTTCAATGTTAGATTTATTAGTAAACTCTTTGCGTATGCGTCCTGACAGAATCATACTTGGTGAAATACGTCGACAAAGAGAAGCAGAAGTTTTGTTCGAAGCAATGCATACGGGCCATTCAGTTTACGCAACAGTTCACGCAGACTCAGCAAATGAAACAATTCGTAGACTTACAAACCCCCCTATAAACATCCCGACAAACATGCTTGCAAACGTAAATCTAAATGTGGTAATGTTTAGAGACCGTCGTCGTGGTTTGCGTCGAGTCTCACAACTTGCAGAATTCATTCCAGGAAAAGATTCAATAAACGCGAATATATTATATAGATGGGTAGTTGACAACGACGAAATTATCCCGCATAATGAAAGCCTGACATTCATAGATGAATTAAGCAGAAATACAGGAATGTCAGAAAATGAAATCAACCAAAACTTAGAAAAGAAAAAATCAATCCTAACATGGCTTTTGAAAAATAATATCAGAGACTTAGATTCAATTGGAAAAGTAATGAATTTATATTACACACATCAAGACGCATTAAAAGAAATTATAGAAAAAGATGATGTTTCAAAAATTATAGTTAAAAAACAAATATCTGGTGTTGAATCCTATCCTGTCGAAGACAAAGGCAAAATTGAAGAAGATAAAACTGAAAAGAAACCACATAAAAAAGAAGATGAAGACAAGGATGATGGTGGTAGCGAGACTAGTTGGGGTGGAGGCAGGGAACGCGGTGGCCAAAAGAATAAATCTCGAGCTACCAACGAAGATAAAAAAGATGATAGCAAACATAAACCACATGAAAAAGAAATTAGCAATCCCCCTCAGGGGACGCTGGGGCGAACTCCAGCTAGGGGCGAACGACTTCGCGAAGTAGTATATAAAAATAAAAATAAACGAGCGGGGTCGCGAGTTGGGGCACTTAAGCAATCACCAAGAAAAAAGTCTAAGTTTAAAAGAAAAAATAAAAGAGGAATAATTAGATTCTTCAACTAATATGAAACTCAAAATTCCTTTTACTTTCTCTGATATAGAAATTGCAAAAAGAAAATGTAAATACTTTCTTAAATTTTCAAACAACAAGGAATCAAAAATAACTCAATACTTAAGAAACACAGGAGTTGACATCGACAAAAGAACATATCTCGCAATCTGTTACAGAAACTTTTTCTATAACTTGCTTATCACATCAGTAATCTTCACATCAATTCTTGGACTAACTACTTATATTGGATTGCCCGGCATAGAAAACTTCCTAATAGCCGGATTTGGAATAGCGCTCTTAATTTCAGGTTTTATCCTTATGAATCAATACAATTATCCTCGTATTTACTCCCTAAACAAAAAAAGAGATTTAGAAAAAAACCTCATTCCAGTTCTTCAGGACATGTTAGTTCAATTAAATTCTGGTGTGCCTTTATTTAGAATCATCGCCAATATTTCAGGTTCAGATTACGGAGAAGTAAGCAGTGAATTCAAAAAGATTATTTCAGAAATTAATTCTGGCTCCCAGCAAATTGTCGCAATAGAAAAATATGGAAAAATAAACACCTCAGAATATTTTAGAAGAGTTTTATGGCAAATCAGCAACGGTATGCGGGCAGGAAGCGATATGAGTATAATAATTAACGAAGAAGTCAAAAACCTCGGGAAAGAACAGGCAATCCAAATTCAAAGCTACGGAAGCAAACTAAACCCGCTGGTGATGTTTTACATGCTTATCGCTGTAATTCTGCCGTCGCTGGGAATAACTTTCCTTATCATCCTTGCATCTCTATTAAACTTTTCAGGAACTTTCATAAAAACGATTTTGGTTTTCTTATTTTTAGGTGTTGTATTTATACAAATTATGTTCCTTGGAGTAATTAAATCAAGAAGACCGACGCTGTTGTAAAATGAACACACTAAAATTTTATCCAAAAATTTTAAGGGAAATTTATCAAAAGAATATAATTAACGCGGGCATTAAAAAAACGCCCGAATGTTTCCATAATAGGGCAATGTTCGCATGTTTAATTTTATCAATAATTTCTTCTTTGGTTTTTTTCTTTCTAAATTATAACTTAGCATTCTCATTATTAGTTTTTGTTTTATCAAACATATTTGTATTTTTTTATGTCAGCCTAAAGGCATCAGCACGAATTAAACAAATGGAAAAATTTTTTCCAGACGTAATTTCATTAATGGCAAGCAATTTACGTGCAGGCATTACAATTGACAGGTCATTTTTACTTTCTGCCCGTCCTGAATTTGCTCCTTTAGATGATGAAATTTTAAAAACAGGCAAAGATGTAGCAACCGGAAAAGATTTCAAAACAGCTCTTGAAGAAATGGGAAGGAGGATTGACTCGCAAAAAATTTCAAAAATAATTAATTTAATTGTCTCTGGATTAAATGCCGGTGGAAACATTTCTGATTTGCTTGAACAAACTTCATCAAACATGAAAGAAAAAGAATTCATCGAAAAAAGAGCGACATCAAGTATTCTAATGTATGTCATATTCATATTTTTCGCAGTCGGCGTCGGCGCGCCAATTTTATTCTCTCTAAGCACAGTCTTAGTTAAAATCGTAATTGACATCTCCTCGCAGCTTCCAGAAGCCGGCTCATACACAACAAATTTAGCAATTTCATTTTCTGAAGTTTCTATCACACCGCAATTCATAATTTACTATTCATTAATTTTCATGATCGTAACTGATTTAATATCAAGCTTAGTAATTGGACTCGTTAACAAAGGCGAAGGAAAAGCCGGCCTAAAATATTTTATTCCCTTAGTAATTTTCAGCATCGGAGTTTTCTTTTTATTCAGAACAATAGTCTCAAGTTTTATAGGGGGAGCTTTTAAGTTTTAACTGTAAAGTAAACATCTTATGTAACATAGTTTATCCTAAATTTGCTTACTCCAAAGTCGCAAGTCATTGATGCTCAGAAATGAGAACCACCAACGGGTTCTTCACAGTTCCTGCAACCACTAACCGCTTCGCTTGAATTTCTTCGTTAATAATTTCCTTAAGCGAATGTATCTGACCGAGCATTTTGACTTTGACTATTTTATTAGTTAATAACAAAGTCAGGATGCGAATAATTGATATCACGACGAGCGATTTCACGTTTGGGTTCTTCGCGCGATGGTGGCGAGCAATGTTCACGAGTCTCGCCTCAAAACCGAGAACGAGTGAGCTTGCGAGGTGGAGTGAGGTCGGGAGCAACTTGCGAGCGCTAATGTTAAGTTGTAGAATGGACTTAACACTAACAATAAATTTAAAAGGAATTCATACCTAATATAAAAATGAAAAAGAGAATTAAAAAAAAGGGAAAGAAGGTTGTTAAGAAAAAGGTTGTAAAAAGAAAACCTGTGAAAAAGAAAAAAGTAGATAAGAAAAAAACTCTTAAAAAAAAGACTGAAAATATTTCTAGCAAGTCTATAAAATCACCAGCCAAAAAACTTCTCCAAAAATCAAGAGTAAGAATTAAAAAAGAAGATACAAACAAAAGAGTTCCAACTGGAATTAAAAAATTTGACAAATTAATTGAAGGAGGATTTGAATATGATTCTGTTAACTTGGTTGCAGGTGGAAGCGGAAGCGGAAAAACTATTTTCGCAATGCAATTTTTAATAGACGGTATAAAAAAAGGAGAGCCTTGCCTTTACATAACATTCGAAGAATCAAAAAAAGAATTCTACAAAAATATGCTGGGTTTCGGATGGGATTTATCAAAAGCAGAATCTTCAGGAAAATTCACCTTCTTAGAATATTCGCCGGCAAAATTAAAAATGATGTTAGATGAAGGCGGCGGCGCAGTTGAAAGCATTGTTATAAGAAAAAAAATAAAAAGATTAGTAATAGACAGCATTAGCAGTTTCACGCTTCTTTTCGACGACGAATCTGAAAAAAGACAAGCCATACTTTCATTAATTGACATACTAAAAAAATGGGATAACACAGACTTACTAACTTTAGAAAAAGACACATCAAAAATTAAAAATCAAAAAGTCTCTCCGTCAGAACTTCAATCTGACAGTTTAATCCTTCTTCACTACACCAAAATAAAGAACAAACGCGAACGTTTTATTGAAATCTTAAAAATGCGGGGCACAAACCACAGCAAAGAAACTTATGAATTTAAAATCGGGAAAAAAGGAATTGAAATTGGAAACAAGGCGGGAATTAAGGGCTGATTATCTATCCCAAACAATATGCCCATTAATACTATGTTTCTCATATACTTTTAAAATTTCTTCAGAGAATTTCTTAAGTTCTTTGTTCTTTTCATGTTTCGCTAATTCATACAAATGAATAAACATTTTCTTCCCTGTTTCAGTTTGATTAAAAGTTTTCTTCATGAAATTATGTTGTGCGCATAAAACCTGCCCATTTTCAACAACAGATTTTCCTCCAAGATATTTCGGTTTTATATGATCTACATGCAATTCGACGCCTTCTTTCTTTCCTTTCCCGCAAATAACACATTTATAATTATCCTTCTTCAAAATCTCTTCTTTTTGATCTAAATTAAAATCATCCAGCTCTTTTTTCTGCACCATGTCTGGATCATAACGATAAACACCTTTTCTTACTTTAATTAAAAATCCGCTTTCATGCAAGCTTCTTATTGAACGCCATGTATCTCTGGGTTTTTTATTATAAAGTTTTTTGTATTCATCTTCTACCCAATCAACTACAGGACCATGTTCCAAATCTTCTTTTGAATGTTTCTTAAAATATTCTATCAACAACTCTTTGATTGAAACTTTTTCCATATTCAAAATCTATCAAATTTAATTGATTCATTTGTGCTTCCTGATTCAAGCGTTTTACTGCTAAATCACAATAACTAATATCTATATCTATTCCAATACCTTTTCTTTTATTTAAATAAGAGGCAATCAACGTCGTGCCGCTGCCTAAAAATGGATCTAAAACAACGTCTCCCACAAAACTAAATAATTTAATACACCTTTTTGGTAATTCAACAGGAAATGGAGCAGGATGTCCACCGGCTCCCTTCTTGCTCTGTCCTTGAAAAGTCCATAAACCATTTGTCCATTCTATAAATTCTTCTTTTGAAATATCAGATTGTTTTTTATTGTTTTTCTTCCAACTATTCTTGTATAAAATAATAATTAATTCTACTGGAGCAATCACATAAGGCGCTGAAGCACTGAGCCATGAACCCCATGCAGTTCTCCGCGAAATATTACCTTCATTCCATATAATTGTTGAGTGATATTTATAGCCTATTTTTTTTGCAATTGTTGTAAAGTCCGCTCCAACACTTTGCTGGCCGCCTTTATTTTTATCTAAAGGGATATTAAGACATAATCTTCCATCGTCCTTTAACCATTCAAAACATCTAGACAACCATTTGTAACTGAATTCAAGATACTCTCCATAAGTTATTTGATCGTTATGAGAATTATATTTTATGTCTACATTATAAGGAGGAGATGTAACTATCAAATCTACAGAATTTTCTGGGATAGATTGAATTTTTAAAACATCATCATTAAAGATTAGAAGATTATTTGATTTAAAATAAGGGCTCTTTTTTTCCATTTTATCTTTTTCACGATTTAATAACTATAAAATACTTTTAATTTATATAGTTATCTGATAATTAATGAAACATCTCTCTTTTAGAAACTTTTAGATAAATAAAATTGCACTCCTCCAAAGTCGTCGTGTTTCAATATTATTTAATCTGCGAACTATGATGAGCAACAAATTATAAATTGAAGTAAAAGATGAGCAACACAACAGGATTAAAAGATATTAAGATCCGTGTTTCACTTAACTACAACTCAATCTTCATTCCTCATCAAACACCCCTCAACATCTTTATCAGAAATTTTCTTCAGTCTGCTTTGAAAATCTTTTACAAAATTAACAATTTCATCACCAAGCATTTTCTTGACTTCACCAGAAAGAATTCGGCCTTTCCTGTAATCATTTCTTAATTTGTCGCTTTCACTTTCATCAAAAAATAAATTTGTCAAGTAAAAAATAGAAACGTCATCGTCGGGATTTCCGCCGTTTTTTCTGTGCTCTTCCGCAGTATCCGCGCCGCCGCTGTAAGCTTTATTGACTTTTTTTCTTATAGTTTTCTCGTCGTCGCTCAAGAAAATCGCATTATTTCTTGACTTTGACATTTTCTCGCCGTCTAATCCAGGAAAAAATCTCGCGTGAAGAATTGCCGGTTTATTCAATCCAAATCTTCCAGCAATATCTCGCGAAATTCTAATATGCGCGTCTTCATCAGGCCCAATAGGAACAAGAACATTTTTTATTCCTTTCTCAATTTGAGGAAACAAAATATGCGCTGATTGAACAGCTGGATAAAAATGCAAACCAATATTTTCCTCTGGCTTGTATCCATAAGTCGCCTTAATCTCAGAATAATTAACTTTCTTCGACAACTTAACAGCAAGATTGTAAATATTAGTATAAACTTGGTCTATAATAAAAAACGTTTTTTTAGGATTAAATCCGTAAGCCAAAAGCTCCTTCGCCAACTTCTTCGCATTCACCAACGCTTCTTCTTGAGTTGAAACTTTTCCAGCAAGATAACTTTCATCATCTGAAATCGGAATATAAACATCCAACCCATACTTTTTCTGAAAAAACAAATTAGTATCAAAAACCGGTTTATGCCCAATATGAAAGCAAAAAAAAACTTATCAAAATCCCTATGAGAATAAATAATTCCTTTTTCAAAAGTATAAAAATCCGGCTTGTCTTTTAATTTTGACATAGCTTCAGCTCCAAATCTCTTAATCAAATCTTCATTCTCTTGTGGAATTTTCGCAACATCCATAAATTAAATAAGAAAACTAATTTTATAAAACTATTCAATCCACTGGCTTTGTTGAAAAAGTTAATGTAATAAAAACAAGTTCGTATATTCAGTAACTTCGTCTGGGTGGGTGGTTGGGGGACGGAGGTTGGGGCTTACGAACTTGTATTAAATAAAAAAGATTTTCAACAAAGCCCAATCCACATCAAAACCCAACGAACAAATATTTATAAACAATAATTACCTTTCCAAATCATGAAAACGGGGTTAACAATAGTTGCATTTGCATTCTTACTTATAATATTGCCATTAACTTCAGCAGAAATAATTCTCAATCAGCCAGGTGAACTTTTCAATCTCGGCGACCCGCTTTCTATTCCAGTAACAATTAAAACAGCTTCTGAAATTAACGGATTTTTCTCAGTCAACCTAATTTGCAGTGGAAAAGAGACAGAAATTTACAAAGAATACATATTTCTTTTAGCAGGCGAGGAAAAACGAATGTCTCCAAAAATTCGGTTATTGCCAAGTCTTACAGGAATAACAGCAAGCAGCTGCAAAATTAAAGCAATTCTCAACGACGAATATGTTTTAACAAATGACTTCAAGATTTCAAAAAAAATCAACGTTGCATTAAAAACAGAACAAACAGAATACTCTCCAGGAGAAACTATTATAATTGAAGGAGATGCAATTAAAGAAAACGGACAGCCTGCCGAAGGATTTATTGAAATAACTTCAAGCATAAGCGCACTTCCGGTTTCTGAAAACCCTGTTGAAGAAGAGGGAGAACCTACTAACGAAACAGAATCACCAACTCAGCCAGAACCAATACCAACAAACCAGGCAATAAATATTTTAGACACAGTAACTAATGGTTATTTCCAAGTTAAAATACAGCTGCCAAAAAATACAAAAGCAGGACAATACCAAATCAAATTAAAAGTTTATGAAAAAGATTTTGAGGGCTTTGAAACAAACACAGGTTTGTCAAGTTTATCTGCAGCAGTAATTCAAGTTCCAACAAGCTTAGAAGTGATTTTAGAAAAAGAAAATATTATTCCCGGTGAATCATTAAAAGTCAAAACAATACTGCACGACCAAACAGGAGAAAAAATGCCCTCAATCTCAACAATTACAATAAAAGACAATAAAGGCGAGATAAAAGAAAAAATTGTCGACCATCCAACAGATGAATTCTTTGAATATCCTATATTATACAACGAACCGCCAAAAGAATGGAAAATAACCGCAACATCAAACGATTTCACATCAGAAGCGTCTTTTAAAATTCAGGAAAAACAAGAAATAAAAGTAGAAATATTAAACAAAACATTAGTCATAACCAACATCGGAAACGTGCATTACAACAAGACAATATCTGTAAAAATAGGCAGCGTAACTAAACCATTAGAAGTGGATCTTGATGTAGACGAAACTCAAAAATACAAAATGTCTGCACCCGACGGCGAATATGAAATAGAAGTAATAACCGACGGAAACAGCAAAATAACAGGCCTTGCAACCTTAACAGGAAGGAGTATCGATGTCAAAAAATCCTCCTCAGAAAAATTTTCTCTAATAAGATATCCGCTCGTTTGGATATTTATGATTTTAATCCTTGGATTTATAGCCTTCATGGTTGTTAGAAAAGGCTACAAAAGAAGTTTCATTGGACACTTAAACATTGGAAAAAACAAAGAAACAGTCAAAGAAATACATCATGCATCAAAAGGTTCATTAATTGAAAAAAATACTGCAGAAGTTTCTCTATCATTAAAAGGTGATAAACAACCTGCAAAAATTACTTGCTTAAAGATTCATAATAGCAAAGACCTAAGAAAAGAATCAAAAGAAATAATTAAAAAAATAACTGATCATGCAGACAAAGAAAAAGCAGTATATTATGAAGACGGTGACTATATCTTTTTCATATTTTCCCCGGCAATAACAAAAACATTCAAGAATGACACGCCTGCAATAAAACTCGGACAAGAAGCCAAAAAAATCCTGGATGACCATAATAAACTTGCAAAAGAA
>Ga0209518_1004399_pt1 | contig 11305 bp, 14 predicted proteins | sample RifGroB1_FD_183993 | JGI IMG/M metagenome (GOLD analysis project Ga0209518, IMG submission 183993) | Groundwater microbial communities from Rifle, Colorado, USA - Groundwater B1 (SPAdes) (version 2) | ecosystem: Environmental > Aquatic > Deep subsurface > Groundwater | place: Rifle, Colorado... | reverse complement strand
CATCCACAGGATACCAAAAGAATAATTGAAAAAGTAACGCTGGCTGCCAAAGCAAGATTAGCTGCAAGAGCTGCAAAAGATGCAGTACTACGAAAAGGAGCATTGGATGGAGCAAGTCTTCCAGGAAAACTAGCAGATTGTCAAAGTAGAGACGCTTCGGTATCAGAAATATATATAGTCGAAGGTGATTCAGCCGGAGGATCAGCGAAACAGGGAAGAGACCGAAGATTCCAAGCAATCTTGCCTCTTGGAGGAAAAATTTTGAACACTGAAAGAGCTCATTTGGACAAAATAGTGAAGTTTGAGGAACTTAAAGATCTAATCATTGCCTTAGGGGCAGGAGTCGGGGAAAGTCTTAACTATGAAAAAGTAAGAGCATATTAAAACACTTCTTTTGACCTTCTTCTACCGCCATATGCCGGACATTATAAAAAGAGGGTATCTTTATATAGCACTACCTCCACTTTTTAAAGTTTCTTCCGGAAAAGAATTTAAATATGCTTTCACTGAGGAAGAGAGGGATGAAATTATAAGTACCGACATGAAAGGCAAGAAATATGTAATTTCTCGTTATAAAGGACTGGGGGAAATGAATCCTGACCAACTCTGGGAAACAACCATGGATCCAAAAACAAGAACTCTTAAACAGGTGACCGTAGATAATACCGAAGAAGCAGGTAACTTGTTTACCATGCTGATGGGTGAAGAAGTTCCTCCAAGAAAAAAGTTTATTCAAACCAGAGCCAAGATGGCGACACTGGATATTTAAGCATAATTCTAAATAGAAAAGGGGGGCTATTTATTTAGCGGATAATCTACATTGGGCACTGTTTTAGGGCTGGGTTTTCCATAATTAACTTTAGGAGAAGGTGAACCCACTGGTTTAAGAGTTACTTTAGGAAAGGATTTACTGAAGCTTGCTTTTGTACCTAAGTTTAAAGCACCAGTCATGTTTAGAAAGTAAAGACTGAGCATAAAGACTGCGAATAAACCTAACAGCATCAAAAAAGAGGTATTTGAATTTTTATTATGACTTAGTGCCATTAGTTATTTTTAATCTTAATCCTGATCATTGTCAATAACTTTCCACGCTTCGATTGTATACAGAAAGATCATTTATATCTTCCTGCATTTTCTCCCTCAATTTGTTAGGTATCTGTTGATTATATCTAGCATGAGTTTCGGCTAATTGACGTTGACATAATAGAGTAATGCTGGGAGTACCTTCTGGTATATCAAATCCCAAATTTTTTAAAAATTGTGCGTCATCATCAGATGACGGTAATGGATAAATTGACACAATTTATTTTACAATTTTCCCCATTGAAAATCAATTTCTTTAAAACTAAAATCAAATTAAGATATGGACTTTAAAGTTTTTATAGAAATACCAATTGGAGCATCTGTCAAATATGAAGTAGATGAAGAAACAGGTCAGTTAACTGTAGACAGATTTTTATTCACTGCATTCAAGTATCCTTTCAATTATGGTTATGTCATTGGAACTAAAGGCGGAGACGGAGACCCTGTTGATGTAGTTGTATTATCTTCCGAACCGGTAGTACCGGGAGTGGTAATGAAATGTCATGCAGTTGGAGTCTTGGAATCAGAAGATGAGGCAGGAATTGATGCCAAAATAATTGCGGTCCCCGATAAAAAAGTAGATCCTTTTTATGGGGTGTATGAAAACATCAAAGATGTGCCAGAAGCTTTGCTTGCCAAAATTAAACACTTCTATGAAAATTACAAAACAATTGAGCCGGGTAAATGGATAAAAGTAAAAGAATTTAAAGATGTTTCAGAAGCAGTTAAAGAAATTCAAACATCATTGGTAAAATAACCAATATATTTAGGTATCCACTTAAAAAAGTGAAACTTGTTTTTCTTGTATTTTTTCAATTTTAGGATATGAAAAATCTACTTCTATCTCACGAATAGTGTTCCAATAATCTTTAAAGCGAAGCTTCATATTTTTTAACCCGTAATCATATATTTCTTTGGTAAGTCTGACATCTTCTTCACAGTAGAATTTAAGGAGTCTCAAAGACTCTTTGTCTCTTTTTTGCCAATAAAGAATTGCATTTCTGGGATCATCTGCTTTATGGTCTCCCAATGTTTCTTTGGCTATGGAGTTTAGTGAAACCCTTTTGCCGTTTACCTCTCTAATATGTTCCAAAATATCAAAGTGGGGAAGTTTTTGAAGATTAATTGAGGTGTAGGGTTTTAGAACAACTGCGTCAAAGTGTTTTGAATTAAAACCTACAATTCTGTCAGCTCGAGTAAAAAGATCCCATAAACCGGAAAGGTCATCTTCCCAAAACGATTGGATTTTGCCTTCAATCTCTTTGAAGTTTTCATCTATTGTCCGGGAATATACCGAAACTACAGAAACTCCAAGTTTACTCGCATCAAATTCTCCAATTTCATCAAAAAAACGTTGTGTTTCAAGATCAAAAATTACTTCCGTATACATTATTGGTGTTAACCTTTTATTGAATAGTTATTATACTATACAAGAAATACATGAACTCAATTTCATATCATAAAAAATACAAAGGTAAAATTGGCACAGAATTAAAATCTCCAATAGACAATAGATCAGATTTATCCCTTGCCTATACACCCGGAGTTGCAGAGGTAAGTCTTGAACTTTTTAAAAATCCGAAATCCGCTTCAATGCTGTCTCTAAAAAACAATACTATAGCAGTAATATCTGACGGGTCGGCAGTTTTGGGTTTAGGAAATATTGGTGCATTCGGTGCAATTCCTGTTATGGAAGGAAAAGCAGCACTTTTTAAAAAATTTGCCAATGTCGATGCTTTTCCAATTTGTTTAACAACTCAGGATAATGAAGAGATAATTAAAATAGTTAAGTCAATATCACCAGTGTTCGGTGGAATAAATTTAGAGGATATTGAAGCACCCCGTTGTTTTGAAATTGAAAAAAGATTGGTTGGTGAGCTTGACATTCCTGTCATGCATGACGATCAACACGGAACTGCAGTAGTAGTCTTGGCTGCATTAATAAATGCTTTAAAAGTAGTTAAGAAAGGTAAAAATGTAGAAATAATTATTAATGGATCTGGGGCAGCCGGAACTGCCGTCACCGATCTTCTTTTACAATATGGGTTTAAAAATATAGTTGTATGTGATTCAAAAGGTGCTATTTTTACCAACAGACCTGACTTAAATAGAGAAAAGAAGGAATTATCTAAAAAAACCAATAAACAATTTGAAAAAGGGAATATCCATCAATTAATTAGAAATAAATATGTGTTTATCGGGTTAAGTAAAGGAAATTTAATTAACAAATCAGATGTGATGCTCATGAAAAAAGGATCAATTATCTTCGCCATGGCTAATCCAACTCCGGAAATATTGCCAGAGGAGGCAAAATTGGGTGGTGCTAGAATTGTTGCAACAGGAAGATCTGATTTTAACAATCAGATAAATAATGTACTAGCTTTCCCTGGAATATTCAGGGGAGCTTTGGATAATAAGGTTAGAAAAATTACCGATAAAATGTTAATCCTGGCAGCGGTTAATCTTTCAAAGTTGGTTAAAAAACCAACCGCCGAAAAAATAATTCCCAATCCATTTGAAAAAGGAATTGTTGGGGCAGTTGCTTCAGCTATCAAATAATTTTTGGTTGTTGCAATTGAAACTAGGAATAATTTAAAATATAAGTATCGCTTGAATCCCTCGCACTATATTTCCATAAAATTTATTTTTTGTAAGTATTGTGTTAGACACGGAATATAATTCATAAATACCGGTCAGGTGATGTTAAATGTATAGAAGGGGTTTAAATATTTAGCACAATTACAGGAGTCATTTATGGCTCCTTTTTTGTTGGGGGAAATATAAGTATATATGATTTTTACCTATTGCAGTAAGGGGGTATTTTTTTCTAAGGTGATTTCATGAGTTTTAGAATTGACGTTCATCGACTTGCTCAAGAGATGACTGAGAATAGATATGCTAAATTAGATTTAGAAGATGACAAATCTAAGGCTAGAAAACAAGAGCTTGACGATCAGGCAACCACTTTAGGGTTTAAATCAACTAAGGATTAAATTGACGAATTAAATAGTCGTCAACCCAATTTACAACCGATTTTAGATGACGTCGACAAAAATATCCCTCCATCAAACCACTGGCATTATGTAGCTAAAAGTTTACGGCAAAAAGAAAAAGTCTTACGAATAAAAATCACGGGTGGAAGACTAGATTAACTTCTCATTTTACAGCTACTTGTCAAACGAAATTGGGCAAGGTAGAATGTTCTAGGCTCATTAGTAGAGCTATTTTTTACGTTTAAATCAAATATGGATATAGGAAAAATTCAAATAGCAGAAATCACAGCAGAACTTTCTAAATCATATCTTGACTATGCCATGAGCGTTATTGTTTCAAGGGCATTACCTGATGTTAGAGATGGATTAAAGCCTGTTCATAGAAGAATTCTATTCGCAATGACACAATTGGGACTTAAACATTCAGGATCATTTTCCAAATCAGCTAAGGTAGTCGGAGAAGTTTTAGGTAAATACCATCCTCATGGTGACATGGCTGTCTATGATGCCATGGTTCGTTTGGCTCAGGATTTTTCAATGAGATATCCACTTGTCAGAGGACAGGGAAACTTCGGTTCCATTGACGGTGACTCAGCTGCAGCCATGAGGTACACCGAGGTTAAGTTATCTCAAATTTCGGAATGGATGCTTTCGGATATAGAGAAAGACACTGTTGATTTTATAGATAATTTTGACACCACTCTTAAAGAACCTGTCTTTCTACCTGCGCTTCTACCCAACCTTCTATTAATGGGGTCTGAAGGAATAGCTGTTGGTATGGCAACCAAGATTCCTCCACACAATTTAACTGAAGTAATAAATGCAGTTGTTGAAACTATCAAAAAGGGAAAAGTAATCAGTGAAGCCAAATCACATGATGAAAAAACTGATTTTGTCATTAAGAAAATAAACTTGGTGGCCTCTGGAGTTGAAAAAGGATTAACTGAAGATGACGTTACTCCAGATAATTTGTCGTTTGAAACCGAATCAACAATTGAAGATATCTTAAAAAACCTTCCGGGACCTGATTTTCCTACAGGTGGAGCAATCTATGATGCCGAATCGTTACGTGAAGTCTATGCGACAGGCAGAGGCAGAATAGTTGTTAGGGGAATTGCTGAAATAACCGAAGATAAAAAAGGCAGAAGCCAAATAATAATTTCTGAGCTTCCATACCAGGTAAACAAAGCAGAATTGGTTAAAAAAATTGCTGAACTTGTAAAAGATAAAAAAATGGTAGGTATTGCAGATCTACGTGATGAATCTGATAAGGACGGAATGAGAGTGGCAATAGATCTTAAGCGCGATTCTAAACCAAAATCAGTACTAAACAATCTTTATAAACACACAAGACTTCAAGCATCTTTCCCCGCTAACTTCGTAGCTTTGGTAGATGGTATTCCCCATACTCTAAACCTTAAACAAATCATAGTTGAGTATATCAAACATCGACAAAAGGTTGTTACCAGAAGAACAATTTTTGATTTAACCGAGGCTAAAAGAAGAGCTCATATATTGGAAGGGTTAAAAATCGCCCTTGATAATTTGGATGCGGTAATAAAAACAATAAGGGAAAGTAAAACCCAAGAAGACGCCAAAAATAATCTTATTTCCAGATTTAAATTATCTGAAATTCAATCGATTGCAATCTTGGACATGCAACTCAGACGTTTGGCTGCACTTGAGCGTGAAAAAATAGAGAAAGAATATGAAGAAATTAAAAAGCTTATCGATGAACTTATTGCCATACTTCGTGATCCGCAAAAAGTTTTAGATATAATAGTCAAAGAATTATCCGAAATTAAGGCAAAATTCGGTGACGGTAGAAGGACAAAAATCTATAAAAGTAAGGTCGGAGAATTTTCGGAAGAAGACTTGGTGGCAAAAGCAGATTGTTTGATTACAGTTACCAGAACCGGATATATAAAAAGAGTCCCCAGATCTACATATAAAGCACAAAGAAGAGGCGGTAAAGGTGTGATTGGAATGACTACCAAAGAGGAAGATGAAATAGATCATCTTATTTCAGCTACTACCCATGACCAAATGCTATTTTTCACCAACAAAGGTAGGGTTTTTGGTACAAAAGCTTGGGAAATTCCGGAATCGGGGAGGCAAGCCAAAGGGCAAGCTCTGGTTAATTTCTTGAATCTTGAACAGGGAGAGGAAATTAAATCAATTCTTCCTTTATCAGCAGAGCACGGTGCCAAACATCTTATTATGGCTACGTCCGAGGGAGTTATCAAAAAGACTACCCTTAAAGAGTTCGACAACTTACGGGCGAGTGGCTTAATCGCTATTAGACTCAAAGGTACTGATTCTCTTGTTTCTGTTCATCCAACATACGGTAATGACCATATAATGCTATTAACTCAAAAGGGAATATCAATCAGATTTCCTGAAGCTAATGTTAGACCAATGGGCAGAGCTACAACAGGTGTTGCAGGAGTGAGATTGGATAAAGGAGATATAGTAATCGGTATGGAAGTATTCCCTGAAAAACTAGAGATACCACAAGATAAAAGGAAAAAGATCTTCAGGGATATTTTAACTCTTTCCATTCATGGGCTAGGCAAAAGAACCAGGTTTGATTTGTTCCCTGTACAAAAAAGAGCCGGCAAAGGTGTTAAGGCATGTGTAGTTACATCAAAGACCGGAGATTTGGCCTGTGCCGCTATGGTTACCGAGAAATCCGATCAGATTGTTATAACATCTAAAAAAGGCCAGGTCATTAAGCTTCCTGTTAAAAACATCCCACAATTGGGTAGAGCCACTCAGGGAGTGATTGTGATGAGATTTGCCGATAAGGGAGATTCAGTTGCTGCAGCTACTGTTTTGGAAAAGACTAGTGATGAGGAAGAAGAATAAATATTATTTTAATTAATGTCTGAATTTTGAGTACTTCTAATTCAAGGCTCTATTTCAGATTCTTCAGTTAATTCTAGAATCGTTTCTTCCATAGTAGCATCAAGCAATATTCGTGTGACTGTAGCTGATAAAGGATCATCCCTTTTTAATGCTTCCAAAAACTGCTTTGGGTATGTATTTGCAAGTTTCAATATGGCTTCAGACGGAGTGGAAAGTCTGGCACGATCAACCATTTCCGAATTATAAACATTATTATTGTAAATTGCAATAAAAAGTAATAAACTCAAATAATGGAAAGGGGAAGAATATTAAATTTTACAGGTTCTATTCTGGTATTTTTTCTTCTTCTTTTTCTATATTCTAAATTTGGCCCCAGTCTTCCAATTTCGGTTTTAACCCAAACCAAAGGTGATCCAATGATGGTAACTGGAACCGGAAAAGTTACGGTTATACCGGATATAGCTAAAATAACTGCCGGTGTAGAAAAAAACGGAACCAATATAAAACAAGTTCAAAATGAAGTTAACCAAATATCTAAAACCATCACGGATGAACTAAAAAAATTAAAAATTGATGAGAAAAACATTAAAACGATTTCGTATAATATCTACCCGGAATATGATTACAACTCACCGACTAGGGGAGTAACTGGTTACAGAATTTCAACTTCATATGAAATTAAGATAACTGACTTTGAAAAGGTAAATGATGCATTGGTTGTAGTTACCAATGCTGGAGCTAATACTGTTGGAGGAATAAATCTTGAAGTAAACGAGGAAACTAAAAAACTAAAACTTCAGGAAGCCAGAGAAATTGCAGCCGAAGAGGCTAAGGAAAAAGCAGGAAGTCTAGCCAAAGCCTCAGGAATTAGTTTAGGAAAAATAATAAATGTTTCAGAGAGCAGGGGAGTTGACTACCCAAGACCAATCTTTTTAGAAAAAGCTATAGGCGCAGGCTCTGAACCGGCTGTAGATGCAAATATTCAACCTGGTGAAACAGAATTTGAAGTCACATTAACACTCTCCTATGAAGTAAGATAGCATGTCTTACGAATTTGCAAAGGGAAAAGGAAAAATTTTGATTGTTCCTCAGAATGGGGAAGGAAACACTACTAAACCACCACAGCGTTTGGATAGAAATGAACTTTCCACAAGTAAACCTCAACCAACCTCAACTAGAACAGAAGCAGATAAGAAATGGCATATAACAAGAGGCCAAGCCAAATAGATATTATTTTTGCTATAAAATTCAGCAAAATTAGTTATTTTGCTATAAAATTCAGCAAAATTAGTTATTTTGCTATGAAATTTCTAATTTCGTCGTAATTATCAATTCCCGCCCTAGGAATAAGTATGTAAGCACCGTTTTGGCTTTTACTGGAAACCAAAACGTTTGCATCAGTCAGATGAACTGTATTTATTTGATAATCGTCGGGGTTGCCAAAGAAACTAAATAATGTTCTTATTTTTCCAAGTTCTAAATTAGTCTTGACCAGACTAATCATACTCTCAATTTTTTCCAAGTTCCACGGACTTTTGGCTAATGCTTTTAAGACAACAAACTGCCTCCCGCTTCGTCCAAAATCTCCGTCACCATGTCTGCTTCGGACGTATTTAAGGGCTGTTTCTCCGTTTATTTTGGTTTTTCCTGTATCGAAATGAATTGTTTCATATCTGCATTCAAATTGTTTTTCAAGATTAAATCCAGAATAATTTTGATGAAGCTCTACAATCTTGTCGTCGGATTTTCCACAGGTTTCATTTTCCAATCCTCTTACCGGATAGAAATTGTCCGTGTATGGTTTTTCTATTTCGATCTCTATTCCTCCTAATAAATCAATTGCTTTTATAAAGCCGTTAAAGTCAATTGAAATGTAATCTCCAATTGATAATCCTGTAATGGAGGCTACAGCGTCTTTGATGGATGGGTCTTCATTAATTTTATGACCAGAAAAGAAAAAATCTCTAGGAATTGAAATTAATGCAGCTTTTTTGTCTGTTTTATTTATATGAAGAACTATAATTGAATCCATTAATCCACCACCTGAATGACCTGCTCCTCCATGTCCCATTAGTAAAACATTAAATGAATTTGAATCCTCCGAAACCACATTACTTTCACTTTCAATAAAGTCGGTTTGCGGAGATATAACTGGTACAGGGGATGTCTGAACTTGAGCAAATGAAGTATTTTTATCAAAAAATTTAAGATAAACAAATGAACCAAAAAACATTCCTGTTACAAAAATGATCATAACAATAAATGGTTGTTTTGGTAGTTTCCTCATCGATTTATTAGTATAACAAAAATTATAGTTTAAATTATGTTACAATTGGAAGATGAACAAAAAGTTATTAATCATCATTAGTATATTAATTCTTCTGGTTGTTGGGGGAGTAGTAGCTGCAACTCAAAGTAAAAAAATAGGTGATGAATCAACAACTGCTCCAATTAATAACATTCAAAATGACGAATCGGCCGAGCAACCCGGTTCTTTAAAAGACTTAATCAAAAATAATGTTTCACAAAGCTGTTCCTACGATCAGGTTGGTGAAAATCCGATAAGTGGTACCATTTATACATCAGCTGGTAAAGTAAAGGCTGATTACAGCTCAGTTGTCGAAGATAAAACAATTAATTCACACATGCTCTTTCAAGATAATATTTCATATATTTGGACCGATGAACAAAAAACAGGTTACAAAACTGAGATAGACCCCAATGAAGTAACCGAAAACGCAAATGGTTCTTTTGATATGAATGCAGATTTAAATTACAATTGCATGCCGTGGGTAGCAAATCCAAGTGTTTTTACATTGCCTACCGATGTTGAATTTGTAAATCTAAAAGACCAACTTTCCACGCAGTGTTCAGTTTGTAATAATCTAACAGGAGATTCCAAAACTCAATGCCTGACGGCTCTAAAGTGTAATTAGTTCCAACCCATCTCATCGTAAGTCATTACAGGCGGTAAGTCATTTAGACCCAATTGTTTTCTCCAATATGTCTCGGCAGCTATTTTATCGTCAGAAATTCCAACAAATTTATCTAATAAGATCTTTCTCATTCCTAGATTTTGTTGAAGGGAATGTAAGTAGGCTTGAATTAATATATAAGTTTCCATATCCATGTTGAACTTAATTTCAACATTGGAAAATGGTAATTTTCCTGAAAATTCTTTATTGCGTAAGGCAGGTTGGTAAAGTGCTTGGATCATTGTGGGAGCGACTTCTTTTTGAAGATCACCTAATCGATTAAATATTCTCAATTCTTCACAAAGTGCAAAGAATTCTATTAATACAATCTCGGTTTTACCAATTTCGGAAGAACCACGTGACCTACTGGAATAATGGAAATCGTGGCCACGCTCATGAGCAATGCTTAATAAAATGTCTGAGGCAGATTCCGAAGATGGGATCTGATTTGGTATTATACATAAATTGTAACTATTTTCACCATGCATCATGGTAAATCCTGTTTTTAAAAAATCTTTTTGTTCACTAGTATTTAATTCTTGATCAGATATAAGGATCCGGTCTGTTTTTGTCATTTTTCTAAACCATTCTAAACAAATTTCAAGTTCGTTATTTCCAGATACTCCAAATTTTTTAACTAACCGTTCCCATTCTTCATCGTCTCTTTTAGTCAAAGTTTCATTTAATTCTGCTTTTGAATCTTCATTCGATACGCTATCTAGATCATAGGCTTTTAAAAATAATCGTCTTGAATGATTATTGGTCGAATATTCAACCAGCCAGTCAATCAATATATTTCTAACACCTTCAGATCTCTCCACTTCTACCACTTTCTGTGTTTTTTTTGCAGAGGTTGATGAATGGTTAGCCGCTGATTCAATTTGTTTTGAAACTAAGCCATAAACATATAACCATCTGTCCTGGGCACCATCCAACAAAAACTCTTCTGCCATCTTCAGTCTATTATCAGGATTTTTTTCTTCAATATATTGATCCAAGAATCGACCAGAATTTTTTGTTTCTATAATTGCTTTAGAATCTTCCATTTTATTTTCCTCTGCCGTGAAATGTCTCATGGATGTCTTTCAGTTGCTTATTGGTAACATGCGTGTATATTTGTGTAGTTGAAATATTCTTATGTCCCAACATTTCCTGGACACTTCTTATATCTGCACCGGCCACAAGTAAATCAGTAGCATAACTATGGCGGATCGTATGTGGTGTAGCTTCAACTGGAAGCTTTATCTTTCTGACATATTTTTTTAAGACCCTTTCAATCGATCGGGGAGAGAGTCTCATCTTTTCACCTGGTGTAGTAGGATCAATTTTCCCTTTATGTCGAATGAAAACCGGTTGATAATGGTCTTTTCGTACGTCTAGATATTT
>Ga0209518_1004388_pt1 | contig 11321 bp, 15 predicted proteins | sample RifGroB1_FD_183993 | JGI IMG/M metagenome (GOLD analysis project Ga0209518, IMG submission 183993) | Groundwater microbial communities from Rifle, Colorado, USA - Groundwater B1 (SPAdes) (version 2) | ecosystem: Environmental > Aquatic > Deep subsurface > Groundwater | place: Rifle, Colorado... | reverse complement strand
GGAGAATTATCTGACATTTCAGAAGTTCCAAGATCAAGAAGCTATGATGTTTTAGAAACTTTAGAGAAGAAAGGGTTTGTTATTATGAAATTAGGCAAGCCTATAAAATATATTGCAGTTAAACCTGAAGATATTGTTTCAAGAATTAAGAAAGATGTTCAAGTTAAATTAGACAAGAAATTGAAAACTTTAGAAAACATCAGAGGGACTAATTTCTTTAGCGAATTAGAAAAATTACATAAAACCGGAGTAAAATTAGTAGAACCTAGTGAATTTACAGGCAGCTTGAAAAGCAGAGAAAACATCTACCATAAAATCCACGCAATGCTAGAAAATGCAAAAGAGAGCGTTACTTTAGTTACTAGTGCTGAGGGTTTGGCTAGGAAACATAATTTATTAAAAAGAAACTTAAAAAGATTAAAAGAGAAAGGTGTTAAACTAAGAATAGTTGCTCCTATTACAAAAGATAACTTAGATATTGTTAAAGAATTATCTAAATTTGGGGAAGTTAGAAACACTCAGAGAATTAATGCAAGATTTGTTATTACAGATGATAAGGAAATAATGTTTATGGTTTTAGATGACAAAGATGTTCATGCAAACTATGATGTAGGTATCTGGATGAATACTCCTTTCTTTTCAAAAGCTTTAATAGATATGTTTAATGTTGTCTGGAACAATTTAGAAGATGGAAAGAGAGTTATTGCTAAATTAAAATAAAATGGCAGAAAAAGAAAGAGTTTGGTATGATTTGAGACCTCATAAATTTAGATTTGATAGTCCTGAGGGTATTGACGACAGTGAAGACTTGTTATTAGGCGGGTTAGAAGATAAAGTTAAAGTTTTGAGAAGATTGCCTCCAGGGGAATATGTTGTTGTAGCTCAAATATATTATGGGGAGGATCAAGATTTGAAACGGTTAGATACTAGTGCCTTTCAAAATGGAATTGAACTTTTAAGGGGGGCTGGACTCGATATTGGGAAAGGAGATGCGGAATACGGTTATAGGATGCCTATCCCTGAGAAAGATGCCAATACTAGGGAATTAATTGTTTTTAGAAGGAAATAATTTAATTCTTTTTTAAATTTAATAAGATAATTACTACAAAAGCTGTTAGTGACATTAAAGGTATTGTTATGTATCCGAATTCTAAAATATAAATTGTGTTGCAAGGAACTAAAGAAGTTATGTCGCAGAAACTTGAGAGATTAAACATTTGAATTGTATAATGGTACGATGCTATTAATGCACCGATAACAGCTAATGGCAAAGCATAAATTCTTACTTTAGAGTCTTTTTTAATTAAAGCTATTAAGAACATTACTGATAAAGGATAAATGAAAACTCTTTGATACCAGCATAAATTGCAAGGTTCAAGCAAAATTATCTCAGAGTAGATTAAACTTATAATTGTTGCAGAAGCAGCCATTAAGAAAGATAATAAATTAGAGTTGTCTAAAAAATATCTTTTTGAGCTTACTAGTATTTTTTTCTTAGAAAGTTTTTCAATAATAAAGATTAAGATAAATATTACTATTAAAATATGCAATAATAATGTTCCTAATCCTAAAAAGGCTGGCAAAAAATCTAAGTTCATTGTAATCCACAATTAGTTTTCTGGCTTAATTGTTCAAAGCTCAATACTCCTTGCTGTGAAGAACCGTCTGCAAATGTCCAGGTAGGATATGCGGTTATTTTAGCCTGCTGACAAACAGCATTTTGTGGTCCGCCTAATGGTCCACATTCAAACATAGCTTTTTGAGTAGTACAATGAGTACATTGGAAAGATCCATAAAATTTAGCTCCCGCTTCAGTTAAGCAAGAAGCAAAAATATCATATTTTCCCGGTTCAGATTGTTTATTAAATGAATAAGCAAATAATAAGACAACTACTAAAGCGATTCCAATTGAAATCTTAAATGAGTTTTTCATCAAAGAAATTGATTTTCCCAGAGTATTTAAAATTATTCATTAAAATGGTAATTTTTTTTGGGAGCTGTAGTGTGACCTTTTTTTACTAGTCTGGTGATATAACCGGTTACTATATTTCTTAATTTTTTAGATGGGGTTACCATTACAGTTTTAACTATAGGCTTGTTCTGCTGAAAATCTTTAGTAAATTTTTTCCCATACCTTTCCATTAATTCATAAGTAGTTCTTTTAGCTGATTGAGTTTTAACTCTGCCCATTTTGCATCTCCACTATTTGAAATCTTTTGTCTTTTTTTACTTTTATTAAAGTATATTTAGTAATATTATTTTCAGAAGCCCATTCATTTGCTCTTTCTTCTGATGTAAATGTTCTCGGCCTTAGTTTCTTCCCTAATTTATGAAAATACCTATAATGTTTTAAATGAGTGCTTAATTTGAAAGCTCTTTTGGCCTGTGTGTGTATTTTTTTCATTGTCTCTTAGAAGGGTGATTATCTAAGTTTAAAGAATTGTTTCCCTTAGCTCCTTCAATTTGGATTTAATAAATAAGGGATTTATAAACTTTTCTAGAGCTTTGTTTCAAAATCTTTAGCTATTTCCTCTATTTCTTTTAAGGTTGTTAAAACATCTTTTCTTAATTTTTTAATTAGATAACTTACTTTTTTTTCTCTTAATTTATATTTATTTTCTTCATTTATTACTAAGCCTGAGTCCATTAATTTGTTTAAATGAAAAACTACAGTCCCTCTTGATAATCTTGAATTTAAAGCGATATCATCACTTCTTAACGGTTTTTTCTCTTTTAATAATTCTACGAAAATCCTATAACAAGACCTTTCTTTGTCTCTTTCATTAAATAATCCAAGGGAATCTGAGATCCATTGCAATTCTTCATCTCTATCTAAAGTAGGTTTCTCTTTTCTAATGATTATTATCCTTCTAAACATAATCTTATAATATTACCGAAACATTTAAATATCTTCTGTTTATTTAAAATCAACGGGGTTAAAAAATGTCAGAAGAAGAAAAACAAGTAAATGAGGCTGTAGAAGCCTTAAAAAAGGAAAATGAAGAATATTTAGATTCATTAAAAAGACTAAAAGCTGAGTTTGAAAATTACCAAAAAAGAGTTGAGAAGGAATCAACAGAAAGGGCTAAGTTTGGGTCTGAAGACTTGATATTAAAGCTATTAAAATTAAAGGATAGTTTTGAGAGAGCTTTAAGCCATGCTAAAGATGATGAATTTGGAAAGGGGGTAAAAATGATACTAAATGAGCTTGAAAGAGTGTTAGCAGAAGAAGGAGTAAAGGCTATAGAAGTTATTGATAAAGAGTTTGATGTTCTAAAGCATGAAGCTATTGGAGTTGTAAAGGGTGAGAAAGATAAGGTAGTAGAAGAGGTTGAGAAAGGATACCAATTATTTGAGAAAATTATTAGACCTGCTAAAGTAAAAGTAGGTCAGGAGGAATAAAAATGGGAAAAATCGTAGGCGTGGACTTAGGCACAACCTTTAGTGCTGTTGCTGTAATGGAAGGTGGAAAACAAAAGATAATACAAAATTCAGAAGGACGAAATATAACACCTAGTGTTGTTAGCATTAAAAACGGGGAGATTATTGTTGGAGAAATAGCTAAAAGAAATGCTGTTGTAAATCCTAGAAATACTATTAGAAGCATTAAAAGGTTAATGGGAACTAAAGAGAAAATTAAAATTGAAGGTAAAGATTATTCTCCTGAAGAAATTTCAGCTATGATTTTGCAAAAACTAAAGAAAGACGCAGAAGCTTATTTAGGACAGGAAATAAAAGATGCTGTTATAACTGTTCCCGCTTATTTTAATGACGCACAAAGACAAGCCACTAAGGATGCTGGAAAGATAGCTGGTTTTGATGTTAAAAGGATTGTTAATGAACCAACTGCTGCAAGCTTAGCTTATGGTCTGGATAAAAAAGGAGAAGATAAAGTTTTAGTCTTTGATTTTGGCGGCGGTACTTTTGATGTATCCATATTAGAACTAGGAGATGGTGTGTTTGAAGTTAAATCCACTAATGGAGATAATCACTTAGGTGGAGACGACATAGATGACTTGGTTATTGATTATTTAGCTAAAGAATTTAAAAATCAAAATGGAATAGATTTAAGAGAAGATTTGAGCGCTATGCAGAGATTAAGAGAATCTGCTGAGAAAGCTAAGATTGAATTAAGCGGGATGCAGCAAACTCAAATAAATATTCCATTTATAACTTCTAATGCAAATGGACCTAAACATTTAGACGTAACTTTAACAAGAGCTAAATTAGAAAGTTTGTGTTCTGATATTTGGAAGAGACTGGAAGGACCGACCAAACAAGCTTTGAAAGATGCTAAATTAGAAGCTAAAGATTTAGGAAAAGTAATCTTAGTTGGAGGAAGCACTAGAATTCCAAGAGTTCAATCCTTAGTTAAACAAATAACTGGAAAAGAACCAGATAAGAGTGTTCATCCAGATGAAGCTGTTGCATTAGGTGCTGCTATTCAAGCGGGAATTTTAGGCGGAGATGTTAAAGATGTTCTATTGTTAGATGTAACGCCTTTGACTTTAGGTATTGAAACTTTAGGCGGAATAAGAACTCCGTTAATTGAGAGAAATACTACAATTCCAACTAAGAAAAGTCAGATATTTTCAACAGCTGCAGATAATCAACCTGGAGTGGAAATTAATGTTTTACAAGGGGAGAGAGAAATGGCTGTCGATAATAAAAGCTTAGGAAGATTTATGCTGGATGGAATTCCATCTGCTCCTAGAGGAATCCCGCAAATTGAAGTTACGTTTGATATAGATGCAAATGGGATTGTAAATGTGCACGCTAAAGATTTGGGAACTGGAAAATCTCAGAAGATAACTGTAACTGGCGGAAGCGGTATGAACAAAGAAGATATTGAGAAAGCTGTTAGAGAAGCTGAGGCAAATTCTGAATCTGATAAAAAGAAAAAAGAAAGCATTGAAATTAAAAATAATGCTGAAGGTGTTGTATTCCAAACTGAGAAAATGCTAGAGGAATATGGTGACAAAGTTGACAAAGAAGTTAAAGAAAAATTAGAAAAAGAGATAAATGAGCTAAAAGAAACTTTGAAAACTGATGACACTAATAAGATTAAGAAAAAATTAGAAGAAGTTCAGAAAGCCGCTCAGGAAATTGGAATAAAAATGTACCAAGAAGCAGCTAAACAGGCACAACAACAAAAAAGCAATGAAAAGGATAATGTTGTTGAAGGCGAGGTTGTGAAAGACGAGGAAAAAGAAGAATCTAAATAAAGATTCTCTTTTTTATTTTTAAAATATGACAGAATTAAAATATCAAGCTTTAGTAAACACAATAGATCCAGCTTTGAGGTTTGAACACCACTATGCAGGATATGATGTTTATAGAGTGACTCAAGGAAAAACTCCAAGAATATTAAAATTTACCAGAAAATCCCCCAACTATAAATGTGTTGGGGAGGTCGTTAGGATGGAAGCATTAGCCTTAGAAAGAGCTTTATCCGTAGAAACTGTTGTTGATTTTGTTGACTTTTATGAAAAAGGAGGATATGTCGCATTGTTAAGAGACTTTTTTGATGGTGAATTGGTGAGAATTACTTGTATGGGAGAAATAGGAGAGCAAGTTAGAGAAACTGTTCTTGGGTTGCACGGTGTGGGAGTAGCTAATATTGATATACAAAATTTTTTTAGATCTCGAGATGGAAAAACTGTAAAATTAATAGAGTTGGGGCATGCTGTACTTGAAGGAAACCCAACTTATGGAGAATATAGAAGTATTGATTTATCAAGATTGAGGAACTATGACTAAAAAAGACTATTATGAAATTTTAGGTGTTAGCAAAGATTCTTCTAAAGACGAAATCAAAAAAATGTATAAAAAATTAGCATTACAACACCATCCCGACAGAGGTGGAGATGCTGAAAAATTTAAGGAAATTTCTGAGGCTTATGCTGTTTTATCTGATGACAATAAAAGGAAACAATATGATCAATTTGGACATCAGGGATTTGACCAAAGATTTAGCCAGGAAGATATTTTTAGAAATGCTAATTTTGAAGATATTTTTTCTGAAATATTTGGCAGTGGGGGAGATAATTTCTTTGATATGTTCTTTGGCGGAGGCAGGGGAAGAAGGAGAGAGCAAAGAGGCTCTGACCTGCATTATGAAATAGAGATTGAATTTGAAGAGGCTGCTTTTGGAACTGAAAAAGAAATAAATTATCCGAGAACTGAAGCTTGTGAGAAATGTAAAGGCAGTGGAAGCAAAGATGGAAAATTTGAAAAATGTGATGATTGCAATGGCACAGGGCAAATGAGAAAAATTCAGCAAAGTCTGTTTGGAACTATTCAACAGATTATAACCTGCAGAACTTGTCATGGCTCAGGAAAGAAAATAACTAATGAATGCAAAGAATGCAGCGGAAGCGGTTTAACTTCTAATATTAAAGAATTAAATCTTAAAATTCCAGCTGGTGTAGATGATGGAAATCAAATCAGGGTTTCAGGAGAAGGCGATGTTAACAGAGAAGGTAAACATCCTGGAGACTTATATGTAACTGTTTATGTCAAACCCAGCGAGATATTTAGAAGAGAGAGTAATGATATTCATATTGAGCAAAATATTTCTATTACAAAAGCAATTTTAGGCGGAGAAATTGATGTTCCTACTTTGAAAGGTAAGGAGAAACTAAAAATCCCTAATGGGACTCAAAGCCATACTGTTTTTAGATTGAAAAATTTTGGAATTCCCTTTGTTAATTCTAAAGAAAAAGGAGATCAATATGTTAATGTTATAGTTGAAATACCTAAGAAAATAAATAATAAACAAAAAGATCTTTTAGATAAATTTGAAAAAGAGAGTAAAAAGAAATTTGGATTGTTCTAATTTTTAAATCTTAGTCTAAATAAAGTTTTTAAAGTTCTAAAGATTTCTTTTTTTGAGATTTTTGTTTCTCCAAATTCCCTGTCTTTGAATATTATTGGTGTTTCTCCAATTTTGAAACCTTTTTTTTGGATTAAATAAGATATTTCAACCAAAAAAGAATAACCGTTTGATTTTATTGAGTCTAAGTTAATACTTTCTAAAACTTTTTTCTTATAACATCTGAAGCCTGTTGTGTTGTCATGAGATTTTAATCCTAATATTAATCTTGGTAAGAAATTTCCACCTAAACTTATTATTCTTCTATAGATTGGCCAATTATGTACTCCCCCGCCTGAAATATATCTCGAACCTAAAACTAAATCATAACCTTCATTTATTTTTTTTATAAAATTAGGAATTAAATTTGGGTCATGAGAAAAATCACAGTCCATAGTCATTATTAAATCTGCATTTAAGTCATTTAATGAATATTTCATACCGGAGATGTAAGCTTTGCCTAATCCTTCTTTTTTTACTCTATGGATAATATGAACAATTTTATTTTTCTTCTTTAGTTCATCAACTAATTTTCCAGTTCCATCAGGAGAATTATCATCAACTACAACTATAAAGCTATTTATCTTATTTTTTTGGAAAACAGAAGTTAAAGAAGATATCATCCTTTCTATGTTTTCTCTTTCATTATATGTTGGCAGGATTACAGATAATTTCATTTTCTTAAAATCACTTCATGATAGATTAAAGCTCCTTTTAGAGGCCATCTAATTTCCACTAATTTGAAATTGGAATCTTTAATAATATTTTTAATCCATTTCTTTCCTCTATATAAAGAAACTTCATCTGGGAAATATTGCTTTTTTAATATAACTCCTAAGATTGAAAATAAGAAATTAACAGGACCATAAACAGCAGGCCAGAGTAAAATACAATACGAATCTTTTTTTAATACTCTGCGAAACTCGGCTAAAATTTTTAAAATATCTTTTTTATAAAAATGTTCCATTACTCCTAAATTCCAAATTCCATCAATTGAATTATCTTTAAAGGGCATATCAAAAATACTAGCATGAACTATTGAAGTCATAGGTAAGTTTTTATTATTTTTAACTTTCTCTAAAGCTATTTCAGATAAATCTAAAGCTATTAATTCCCGATTATGTTTTTTTATTTTAATTGAAGTTTCTGAAGAACCTGAACCGCAATCTACAAATTTTCCTGTTTTTGGGAAATATCTCTCTAAGATAGAAGATAATTCTGATGCTATAATGCGAGTTCTTACAAAAGTGAATATTGAAGATTTGCCCTCTCGTTTCCAGTAAGTGTCCCAATCTTTTGACATAGTAAAATTATTATAAAAAAAGAGTTATAAAAGTATGTTTTATGATTCAAACATAGACCCACTTTTAAATAAAGGGTTTAAGTTAAATTTAACGAAAGATATTCCGCCTTGGATGATTTTTGCCCTTTGTTTTTTGTTTTTCATTTTCTTTATGTAATTCCAAATGATTCTAGGGCGTAAATAGAAAACACGCCAAGATTTTCTGTAATACTTCTCTAGCTCTTTTCTGGTGATTCCAAATGGGACAAAGTTGTCAGCACCGAACATTGAAACTTTTCTCCAATCAGGGTCAAATTTACCATACTTATGAGCCTCTTTATAGCCTGTAGCTCCAGGGAACGGTGTATAAATGGTCATGTGAAAATCGTCTATTGGCGCTTTTTTAATAAACTTCAAAGTGTTTTCAATTGATTCCTTGGTTTCTCCGAAGGCACCTATCATAAATAATCCTTTAACTGAGATTCCTAATTTGTTTGCTAGTTTAACTGCATCCATATTTTGTTTTACTGTAACATCTTTATCAATTAAATCTAATATTCTTTGATCTCCAGACTCTAGACCATAGTTAATCTGCCAACAGCCAGATTTTTTTAACCATCTTAAACCTTCTTCAGTTACTTGGTCAACTCTACCCATCACTGAATAAGTTAGATCTATTTTTTGTTCTATAAGTTTTTTAGAGATTTCTATCATCCTTTGTCTTAAAGCAACATAATTATCATCCTGGAAGAAAATTTCTTTGATGCCATATTCTTTTTGTAAATGTTTAATCATTCTTATAACATAATCAGCTGAATAACCTCTGATTCTTTGGCCAAATACAGACTGATCACAGTAATTACACCTACCCGGACAACCTCTAGAAGTAATTAGCAAAGTTGCAGGTGTTCTATTTAGTGTATCTGCTGCTGGTTGATAGTAGGTTAGTAAATCAGGAAGTAAATCCCACGCAGGGAAAGGTAGTTTATCTAAATCTTTGATTAAAGGTCTCGGTGCCGTTCTAATTATCTTACCTTCTTTTCTGATTAACAACCCAGCAACATCATCTAAAGATTTATTATTATCTAAGCGGTCTAGTAATTCTACAAAGGTATCCTCTGCTTCTCCGATAACTCCAACATCAAATTCTGGAAATACTTCCATTGTTTTTTCTGGAGCCGCAGTTACATGTGGACCACCAACTATAATCTTCATTTCTGGATGGGTTTTCTTTAATGTTTGAATTATTTCCTGAGCGTTATAGATTGAAATTGTGATAGAAGTAACTGCTAAATAATCTGGAGATTCTTTTAAAATTTTTTGGATAGCTTGTTCTCCATTCATATTCAATGCTAAAGTATCTAGAATTTTGACATTGTAGCCTTTATCTCTTATTACTGCTGCCAGTAAGGCAATACCTAATGGTGGGAATTGTGAACCTCCACCTTCTAAATCTTTGTACATTTCCCTCATTGTTAATGGAGGGTTTAAGATTAGAACTTTTTTTGACATTAATCTTAGAGGGAAGGGTTAATTTAAATAATTTGCTATTGTTAAGTTTAATTTCCTACTTTTGAATAAAACTAAAGTTTTTTATACTGTTAATTTAGAACCTAAGAAAAGATGATTGAAATATGCACAATCGGCGGTTATAGCGAAGTTGGAAAAAATATGACTGCTGTAAAGGTAGATGAAGAAGTAGTTATTTTTGATATGGGTGTATTTTTACCCAAAATAATTAATTTTGAAGAAGAGGGAGGAGATAGAAGGGACTTAACTACTGACGGTTTAATTAAATTGGGGGCTATTCCCGATGATACTGTTATAAAACACTGGAAAGGCAAAGTAAAGGCTATTGTTTTTACTCACTGCCATCTAGACCATGTTGCTGCCGCTCCTTACTTAGGCAATAATTATCCTAAAGCACCTATGATAGGAACTCCTTTTACTATTGAAGTTTTAAAAAGAATGGTAAGAGATGATGGAATAGATTTAAAAAATAAGTTTAAGGTTCTGAATGTGAATTCTAAAATTAAAATTACTAAAAATTTAGAAGTTGAGTTCATCAATATGACTCATTCCACTCCTCAAACTGTAATGATTGCTTTGCACAGCAAATATGGAACTGTGATATATGCTAATGATTTTAAATTTGATAATAATCCTGTTGTTGGGAAGAAACCTAATTTAGAAAGATTGAAAGAACTTGGAAAAGAAAATGTTGTTGCTTTAATTGTGGATTCTTTATACAGCCAAAGAGATGGGAAGACACCTAGTGAGAAAGTTGCTAGAGAGATGCTAAAAGATGTTATGCTAGGAACTGAGAGCAGTGAGAATTTAATAATCGCAACTACTTTTGCTTCTCATATTGCAAGACTGAAAAGCATGATTGATTTTGGAAAAGTTTTAAACAGAAAAATTGTATTTTTTGGCAGAAGCTTGGAAAAATATATTGATTCCGCTGAGAAAGCCGGATTAGTTAAATTTTCCAACCAAGTAGAGATAATTCCTCAAAAGAATGATATTATAAAAAAATTAAGAGAAATTGAAAAGCAGGGAAGAGCTAAATATATGATTGTCTGCACAGGAAACCAGGGAGAATCAGAAAGTGTTTTGAAGAAAATGGCAGATTCAAGAATTCCTTTCCATTTTTTACCGTTTGACCATGTAATCTTTTCCTGCAGAACAATTCCTGAACCCGTTAATATCTAGAAGAGGAATTAAAAAAGAAAAAAGTAAGGATATTTACAGATATTCATTCAAGCGGACATTGTTTTAGGGAGGATTTAAGAGATTTAATCCATATGGTAAAACCTAAAAATATCTTTCCTGCTCATGTTCCGCCAGATGGACAGAAATATTTGGTTGAATTAGCTGAAGAATTAGGATATAAGAAAAATAAGAATGTGTTTGTTTCTGAGAACGGTGTATTTAGGAAAATTTAAATAGTATAAGAAAATATTATTTATTTAATGAAAGTTTATTATGATAAGTTAAAATTTTTACTTACTGATGCTAATGGTTTCTTTAAATCAGTTCAAAAAGAAAAAGATTATTGGAATATTTTAAAGTTTTATGTTTTATTGGTTGCTTTGGTTCAAATTGTTTCATTTCTAATATATATTCCTTCCTATCTAAAACAAAGCAATTTATTGGGGATAATGG
>Ga0209518_1004385_pt1 | contig 11322 bp, 21 predicted proteins | sample RifGroB1_FD_183993 | JGI IMG/M metagenome (GOLD analysis project Ga0209518, IMG submission 183993) | Groundwater microbial communities from Rifle, Colorado, USA - Groundwater B1 (SPAdes) (version 2) | ecosystem: Environmental > Aquatic > Deep subsurface > Groundwater | place: Rifle, Colorado... | reverse complement strand
GTAAGAATGCAAAATCCATCTTCAAATTCGATGCATATACCGTTCGGACCCCAGATCCCGGCTTTGCAGATTATCCGGCAGCGTTGGCCTCTCCGAGACGGTCGCAATTTGCCGAGATATATCCACCCAAACTCCTTTTCAGGATAAGCAGCCATACTTCCTCGAAAATACTTTCCACATTAGGATGTCAATTCCTCAAACCTTTTCAGAAAGGCTTGTTCTGCCAGTTCTGACGACAATATTTCACATAATTTATCTACCAAGGGGGCAGGCAATGATTCCGAGGGATTCGAAGGTCTTTTCATCAGGTCCCTAGTCTCAGTGGCAAGTAATATCTTATCAACATGATTGACTACTAAAGGGCAAGGAAGAACAAGGCCAAAACGCCGTGCTATCACCACCATTATCTCATCTTCGTATACAAAATATGGCAGCTTGTCCAACTCCAGTCTTCTTTTGATAGGATCGATAATATCCCCGGTGTAGGCCTCGGCCGCATCATGCAACAATCCCCAAAGTTGCAGATCATCAGGGAGTAACGCACAAACCCGTAGACAATGTTCAGCAACAGAATAAAACTTCCTGCAGTGACCATTGAAGCGACAAAGATTTGCTAGGGCATGGGCAATATCCACTATATCCACTTGATCATCTGTCAGCTTTAGCGGATATATCAGCTTACCGCTGTAGGTTTGTATCCAACTCATTGTTGCCTTCCTTTTCACCTTTAGGCTTTTAGAATCACAAATGGGCCTCTTACATAACCGCTAAACTCTTCAGCCGCTGCTAGGGCTTTTTTAATTCTGATCTTAGGTTGTTGTCCTTTAGTGGAATGCAGGGAACCCATGGCACAATCTCTTCCACAGCCCACAGCTACATATTCATATCTTGGAATGCCAACCGGGAAATCAGCCTCGATTACATAGAGATGTCCTGCGATGCCAACTAAAAAAGTACCGCCACTTTCACGTTCTTCTTTTTTTTTCTCCCAGCCGCCTTTTTGCAAACAGGTGCGAACATTATCTATGAACTCCGTACACATCCATTTGTGAGATACTCCATCTTCAGGCAACCTTGGAATCTCCAGCTTATGAGCTAAGAGTTGTCCCATCCGAAAGGAATCAGTAAAACCGAAAATAAATGATTTTCGTAGAAAGACCTTGGGGTCCTTCCGCGGCAATGTGTGATATGTTTCTACTTCCGCTCCAACTGAATCAGCCCCCATATAGACAATTCCTTTATCAATAACTGCCGCAATACATGTCATTTCGGATACTCCTTTACCCTTTTTCACTCTCAGGCAATATTTCTAACTGCTTTTCGATGGTGTTTTGGCTGGTTTTGGATTTCCATTTTTGTCAAAACAGCGACTGCATTTATCTGGAGCAACCCACCAACACGGATAACCCCGAGCCTCAATACATTGATCACAATCATCATCAGTACATCCGCATTTTATGCATCGCTGGCTACTGTCATCGATACTTATCATGGCTTTCCTTTCTAGGGTAGCATTGCCAACTGTTTCATGCTTCCGAGCCCCGTTCCTAGTTTTATAGCCTTCTGAATCCCTGGCAGAAAATAATGAGCAACTGTCTGCCCATTGCCTAAAACCATATAGGGCATAAAGGCTTGCTCAAACGTCATCACCCCGTCATCCACTCCAACCAGCATAGCTTTTATTACCAGGCATAGGCTCCGCCAGCGGCGGCGAATTTCCTTTTGCCAGGCATCGAAGGCTTTATTATCTGACCGAACTTGCCGGCCTGTCGGTGTTTCGTGGAACCGTTTGTCTGTCGAACTCGGTAAAGGAACAGTCATTTGTACGCGAATGCCTTTGTATTGGAAACCTATCATCGCTTCTGTTGCCCGTGTGATGTAACCGAACTCATCAGCTCCATACTTCATAAGCATCTGCTCGATTTCTGCTCGGCTACGGTCCTCGCTAACTGCTGTATTTGAAGCGTATCTCATACATCCATCCCTGCCTTTTCCGGTTGCTCTAAGCCCAGTACCTTCTTGTACGAATCCTTCCAGCGGATCTTCGGGTTGTCTTTGAGCTCATCATATATTTCAAATATTCGGTCTGTGGTTTGCCAGGCTTCCAATTTGAGAAGCTCTGTGTTCCACGGGGGTAATGTCCATTTTGTGCGTTGTCGGAGATGCCTTGCCGTTCCGATCCAAATTGAATCGGTGACATAACATTCTACTCTTTTGATTAGTGAAACAACTATATCTGGATCAAGCAATGGTTCGCAGCTTACCGATGTGGAATAGCCATGCTCGTATGCGAATTGCAAGCTTGCCTGTCGTTCCGTGAAAGATGGTGCGTATGGTTCCCAAAACGACAAAGTCCTAGACATACATCCTCCGATCGTGAATCGAAAGAGTATCTGTGCTTTGTAGTCTTGGAATAGATGACAGAGCAACTTGATGACCTTCTCATGTGGTTTGCTGACAATAAGTACGCGATTGCTGGCTACCAGTAGCTTTCTCAGGACGATGATACAGGCGTCCAGATTAGTCGGTATGATATCATGCGTGGTCGGGAACATCACTGTGCCTTTATACTTAGGATAAGTACGGTTTACAGCCTTCTGGTTGATTCGCGCAGTGGTCCACTCTTCGCCGCTTTTGATTCTGCCGAACCTCATAGCATTGGTCCGGGCATAGCAGTAGATACATCCGTGGCTGCATCCGAGGCAACAATTGATATTATGCATGGCCCATTCTTTGGTTCCGGTGATTTTAATATCAGCCATTCTTTTTTCGCTCCACTTGCAGTTTCTCCAGTAACAATTCTATCGCCAATCTAGCGTGATTCGGATTATGGAAAGGCTCAAAAGGTTCATCGTAATCGCAATCTTCTCCGGCGGTAATAAACCATCGGTCAGATTGAAGGAAAGCACAGGATGGTAAACTTTTGTAGTTGAAATCTGCTGAGAATCCATCCTCGTCAGTTACGCACCAGCCTAATGCCGCCGCCAGTGTTCTAATCAATTCTGCGTCTGTCATTCAGCATTCCTTTCCTTCACCTTCGCTCAGGATAAATCAGACATCCCTGCGGGCCGGATTCCTTACGCATAAATGTAATCAACACTAGATAGCTCTTGTACCGGCATGTGAGTATGTCCTCCATGATTACGCCGTGGATCTTGCATCATGGGGGGCTATCGTCATCGGTCCACGCCGCCGCAGGGGTTATTCTTATCCTACAAAAGTTGTTCTGTTGATTACCTTTTGTTTCCGACTAAGATTATAGATACCAACCATACAAGTCTCATCTTGAAGGCCCATTAAAGCTAAATTAGATAATGGTACTACTTCAAGATAATACTCTCCACTGTTGTCAATCTCCCATCTGACGATTACCTGTTGGGGAAGTTTTTTTGTTTTAGACATTTTTTTGCTCCTTGGATTTCATTTCCTGTAATAATTTTAACAGGATTTCGCCGTGGCACACGGGGTTAGCCTGTACTTCGCTAATCGGCTCTTTTACATCCCAGCAGCCTAACCGTTTTCCGACAAGCTCCGGTAGGGCGGCCATAAGCACAGGATTGTTCCTGGTATCGGTTTCGTATCTTTGCAGAGATTGTTTCAGGGTACAACCTGGCCCGACCTTATGCGGATTCGCCCATTTACTGGCCATGAAACGACAGCGGGGAGTATTTATTCTCCGCCCGATATAGACATCGAACTCGTGGTGGCGGACATTGACGACGGTGGTTTTCATGCTTTAATTCTCTTTGTATGCTACCCATACCTTCAACCCCGGCAAAAATACTAGCTTTTCGCCTTCTTGCGACTGAAACTCACTGGTTCTCCATTCCGTTATGTCCTTCAATCTGAGCTTCTTGTTGCATGTGATTTCTCGCAATTCTCTCCAGATCGCTCGTTCTACAGTAGCCGGGCTCATTATTATTCTCCTTGATAACGGTGATCATCCAGCTATCTTTTCGAGCAAGTGTAGTTCTGTGTTTTTGTCGAAGCCGTCTCTGAGAATGCCGGTTATGCAAGCTGGCTTCCCATCAAAGCAGGTATAGCCTTCTGGCAATGGTCTATCTTTCAAATTCCAAGCTACCATAACGCCTGTGCCGTAATCTTCATCGATAACGCCTTTAGTGTTCCTGGGAACGCCGGCAAAATTGAACAGGGCTTTTACCCTCGTACCAACGATGGCTTCAGTCGGGTTCATTTGTTTGCCTATTTCTCCGCGGGGGTTGATTAATCTTTTTTCCAATATTCACAAATGCCGTTTGGAGAAACTTTGCGGTCAGCCTTAACGCCTTCTGGCCGTGGATTATGTTTACAACCTAAAGACCCTATTTGCCCCAATTCGGTCATGCTCGACCATCGGCAATTTAAACAACATTGTTCGAAGTGTTGTTTCATATATACCATTATTTTCTCCGTTCTTATTTACTTTTTTCTTTTTCGCCAGGATGGGAAGCGTTTCATAGCCGCGGCGAAAAAACTGCCGGGGTTTAGCCTGGGGCACGCGGCTTTCTCTCTGAGCAGCTCGAGCAGTTTGTCCAATTGGTCTTTGAGCCGCTCGGAATCGGGACATTCGCAGGCCACGTGCCGAGCTAGGCTAACCAAGTCCTGAGCATCCATCTCGATTTGTTCATGTTTACGCGGCCAGCGTTTGTTGATGATCTCTGTGGCTGCCAGGGCGAACTTCTGACAGATAAGGCTCAATCTGGTTTCTGGCCGTGCCGAACCGATCTTCTCCCCCGTTTGATTTTTATTCCGGTCCGACAAGGACTGGAAGGAAGAATGCTTCTTAATGCTAGGCTTAACGTTAGAAGACTCTTTAATTCTATTCAGTTTAACTTCAGTTCGGTTATTTAAGCGGCAGATTTTTTCCCGGGTTTTCCGAGCTTTCCGGAGATTTTCCGGAGATTCCCGGGAAACGCCATTTCTGGCTTGTTTTTGAGGTTCATACCGATTTGTAGTTTTTTTTTCTGTTTCCGGAGATTTTCCGGAATCTTCCGGGTTTCCGGTAAATTTCCGGAGATTCCCGGAGCTGTTGGGAACTTCAGAGTTATTGACAGGCGAGGGGGACTGCCCGTTGTTATGAACCCAATGGACCAGGGGATCACAGAGCACGTCCATGGTAAATTGCATATCATCAACCGGCACGTCGAACAGGAACGCCAGGTCCTCAACAGATGCCGGCAATCCCTTCTCGTTAAGGAGCATTCCCCGCTGGCTGCCCGGGGCTGCCCCTGCTATCTCCAGCAGCTTGCAAAACTTCCCGAAGGTATCCCAGGTGAGCCGCTTGTCTCTGGTCAGCGATTGCATCCGGCGAAAGCCAAGGCCTACCGCCCGCCCGTGATTTCGCAGACGAATGTAATCTAATGGTTTGCGTCGCAGGGACTCCCCCGGCTTGGCCGGATCGCCGCGGTCGTTGACTTCATATAAATCAACCCAGTCAACTATTTTGAACATCATTCATCTCCTGTTATATTCCGAACTAATGCACTTGTGCTAATTGACGGGTCTCGAACAGAAAACCTGGCGGAACTTTCGATTTGGGAGGCTCCAGATAATACTCAGCTACCCGGCACTTTTTGCCAAAACGATTGAGCACTGTTTTGATGCGGCTCTTGATATCCACGCCGGCTTGACGCAAGTCCCATATCCTGGCTCCCAGCCTCATAATTCCCCGTTCGTTCATGGCATCCTGGGGCGTGATCTTTCGCCCAGCTTTGAGCTGAGTTAATACCCACTCAGTCTGTCCGTCAATCTCAGTCATGACCGCTGCTTTCCAAGCTTGGATATAGCTACCAGGACTCTGCCACGACCGTCAGGCTCATGCATGATGGTCAATAATCGCTTCACCTGGTTGTCATTGTTGTAGGCCCTTCCTTTTTCCAGGGCGTCCAGCAAAGGCTTTTGATAGTTATCAATATCGCGAATTCGTCTGTCCGGAGGATGTAAATCCAATGTAAGCGAGACCTTTCCCCTAAAGGTTTGCACACCAGCTTCAGCTAACAAACCAAAAACCGTTTCACGGTACATCTGGCCTTCTTCGCTGATAAAGGTGGCAGCTCCATTCCGGCGATAATAATGGTTTATCGTCGGCGGGAACGGTAGCTCTATGGCAACAGCTTCCATGCGTTATGCTTCTTTCTTGACTGGTTTTTTGCTCTTGGGTTTTTCGGCCTTCTTTGGCTCGACTGGACGGACTTTATCAATTATGATTCCCCATCGCTTGGCCAGGGCCTCGATGCAATCTATTGCTTGCACATCATCTTTATTGAGAGGAATATTCTGCGGTTCGTTCTTATAATCTGGCCAATGGGGCTCGTAATTATCCAAAGTATTTGTGATATTTTCTAAGCAATCGATTAGTATTTCTTGATCGATTAGTATTTCTTGCTCGATCTCGATATTACCCTCTTTCCCAAATATCTTAACCAGTTCTGATAATGAAACCTTTTTATCAATAGTTATGCCATTCCATGGGTTTATGACAAAATTCAGATAGAATAGACAAACCAATGTGTCAGCCGGCAGCTCCTTTTCTTTTAGAAATGCTTCGATCGCGGCTGCCAGATTTTTGCCGTACTGCCAAAGCTCGACGGCAAATATCTCTTGTTCATTGGATGGAAATGCCTCCCGCTTTTTGTTAAGCTCTTTGTTTTTTGAGGAGCTGGCATCCTCAGTCTTTTTGGTTTCTCCAGCCTTTTTATTCTTGGCTTGGCGGGCCTTGACCTTCTCGATCCTCATGGGGTCTTTATCCCAGGCCTTGGCCTTGATACTAAAACATCCCACGTTGGTGCAGTTTCCCTTTGGTGATTTGCCTGGCAGATTGATACCGTCGAATAGTCCCGGCTCGGTGGTGGTATTGTCCGGGCAGCCCAGACACGGACGCTGGCCGGCGTACTCGCTATCCATGGGCCAGCCCTTGGCCCCCAGGGTCTGCAGTCGCCAGGTAATACGCTTGCGCAAATAGTCCAGAGGCACGATATAGTCACCCTGGATGGCCTTGGCCATGGTGGTGTCGTCATAACTCCCCTTGATGACATCAAAAGCCATATTCTTCTGAACAGACTGGTCACCGATACGAGCTATCAGCCGGGCATGAGCCAGGGGAATCCTTCCCGAAGCTACCAGGGGTTGAACGTCCTTATGCAATCGGAGCAAATCCAGACGGGCCCGGACGAAAGCCACGCCGCGTTCAATCCGGCTGGCTATGGTATCAACGGATTGACCGGCATTGAGCAGGGCTTTTATCCCATAAGCCTCATCGATCGGATTGAGATCCTCACGCTGCAGATTCTCTATAAATTGCATTTCTGCAATTTGCAGATCGGTCAAGTTCTTATAGACGTCCGCTTTGATTTTGGTCCACGTGAGCAGCTTAGCGGCCTCGAACCGGCGATGGCCGTAGATCATCACATAACGCTTGTCTCGCCGGCAAAGTCCGATGGCATTCATCAGGCCAACTTCAGCCATGCTGTTAGCCAGCTCCTGGAGCTTGTCCCGATCCATGCTGGTACGGTGATTGTCCACCACCAGGTCGATTAATGAGATCGAGATATCCCCGGTTAAGCTACTAGTTGCATCGTTCTTTTTTTGCGAAGCATCCCTAATATCTGATTTCTTTCCCATAGCAAAAAAACCTCCTTTTTTTTGGTTTTAGGTAGATCGCTCCGGCTACCCTGGCACGGCCAGGCTACGGCGAGCCCGTGGCTTCGCCCCGAGGCGAGCCCGTGGCTTCGCCCCGAGGCGAGCTACGCCTCGACGAGCAGGCGTGCCGTGGCCTGACGGCGGTTCGGGTCTTCGCCGAGACAAGAGTCAATCCTCAGTGGGGACGGTCTTACCGTCCTTCGTAAAAAGTACATCCTGGCGAGGACTGTCCTCTGTTGATCCGGAGTTGCGGACGAATAAACAGTGTTGGCCTTCCTGGTCATCACTGCCAATGGCAGCCGTCACACTGGGCGGCCGGCCAGGCAGTTGTTTTTTAACTACGGCCTTGATAGAGAATAAGTCTTGCTCAGGATTTTCGCTGACCAGAGATACCTCTATGGTAAGTTTGGCCTTAGCTCCCTTGGCCTTTTCCCCATGCTCTTCACAATAATGTGCCAGCTGAGCCTGTAGATCGGATAGGTCCTCTTCAGCTTGTCCCATGAACCGCCCTTCATCAATCAATTCGAGTTTCAAGGGGCTAAATTTCTTAGCCATAATGTTCTCCTAAAATTGAGGGATTATCTTATCCTTTAGGTTTTCTGCTAACCGGGGTTAGCTTATATACGCCCATGATCCATAATCCGGATTGCCGCTGGTCAAAATGAACTTCTCATTTTCACCGATGACCGCGGCCATTTTATCGAAGGCCTCCAGCTTGGCTAATAGCACATCGGATGAAGTGGCCAAAACAAAAATATCCTGGCCTCTGGCACTGAGGACCATGTCCACCTCGATGCGTTTCTCTTCGGTGTTGACGAAGATGGGCGTTTGCAAAACGATGATTTCAGGCAACTCCACCGGCTCGCTCTTGTTTTGCCCTTGTATGGACGTTTCGCACATCAAACCATTGATGGCGTGATTACCTCTGCCTTTGTTCAGAGTGATATGTGTCGAGGCCTTGACTTGGGATAAGGTAAATACCAATTCCTTACCGTCCGGCTCGCTTATACTTCGCCGATGGGAAATCAGAAAATTGACGAATTCTTCGAGCTTGATCTCCTTATCTAGAACATTTTCCCAGGCTGCATAGACCGGATAAAGGCCCGGCCTGAAGGTGATGATTTCAAAGCCATTTTTCGCCCTGTCGTTCAGAATCGCAGAAAATTTTAGGCTCGCCAAGTCTCCAAAAACTACGGTATCTTCGCTGGCGTATTTTTGGAGGTACTTGACAAAACCCATCACGTCGTGAAATTTGTGCTCCCGGGCAGGGCTTTCCATACGCACCGGATGGGGTTTTTGCTCCGGCTGGAGCTGGCGATTTTGTAAAGCCATGGTTACTTTTTCACTGCCATCCTGAAGAACTTCTTTGATAATCTCAATGACGTTCTCTTGTCCCTTGCCCACACGACGAAGAAATTGTTCCAAAACATCGAAGTTATTTGACGATTCCATGACATATCTCCTATCCAATTTGTGAAAAAAACTTAATGAAACAACACATTGTCGCTTTGTTTTTTAAGCCCTGCGGGCCGGATTCAATCCAGCTACTGTGAGTTCCATCTTGGTCATAGCTTACGCTCGCAAGCAACCCCTCTCGCTGCTCCATCAAGTCCAGAATGCTGGCGGATGTTAAGCAGCTTCTCACTTAGGGTCATCAGCGTGTCTTACCACGCCGCCGCAGGGCGATCTCCTTACAGATTTATCTCCATATACCGTAGTGCACACGGCACTGAACAAAACGGACCGATGACCGGCGAAATCCAGTAGATATTGCCGTCGACAGTCGCCGATACCAATGAACCATTTCCCCGATCCTTACAATGCAGTTCTGTGACGACAACTATTCCGCACTGTCGACACGATTCGCCTTCTAGCAACTCTGGTAGGCCAACGCGTTGATCCACTAAAACAACATTCATAACCTTGCTTCCCAATAAAAGCCCTACGGGCCAGCAGGATTAATCCTTAATCGCTCTACGAGCTTCGATAGCTGGCTATAGTGTGGACAACCTTCACGGCCATCTGACCGCTGTAGGGCTAATTTTCTCCTCTCAAAACAAGTTCCAGATATTTATTGTTGTCTTTTCGATATGGCAGAGTTGGAAGCCGATGAGTTCGCACCAACAATTCTACGTCAGCAGATTTCAAAGCCTCCGGACAGTACCTCTGCCAGTGAGCTATGGTGACTACATAGCATCGCCATAGATCGCGGGTTGCTCCGGGCCATTGCCAATCCGGATCATCCCGCAATCCAAGCATTTCAAGCGCATCGTTCCAGGTTGCTTGGTGGTGCTGCTGATACCCCTGGGCCAGACCGCCATCCCCGCTCATCTGCGTGCCTCCCACAGATTCGTGGGTCCAAATGAGCCGCTCAGTTTGTATTACAGGGTCAATATGATCCGGGCGTGGGGCTGGAGGGGTGGGGGGATACTCCTCGCAGCGGGCCCCACGCTCGGATTGTTTATGCGCTGTGGTTCGATTCCACTCACCATGAGCTAGCCGAATGGCCGAAAAGATAGAGGCACCGACAACAACTCCCAAAATGGCCCAATCGACAATCTTCACGTTTGAACCTCTTTGAAGGTAACTCCTCGACTCGGATGCATATGAACCATCCTGGTCAGCTTGAAACGCAGCAGAGCATCGATTTCGTCCAGGGATTGAGCGCTGACCCGCCGGCATTTCCATCCCGGCCTCATCACTTTGGCTTGGCCTAGGATAAAATTTCGCACAGCCTTCTTATTGATTAGACATCCGTTCATGGCGTCTCCATATAAAACGGGAGGCGGGCCGGGAGCAGTCCCAAAACAGCCCGCCCCAGTCTGGTAGTAAATAAAACCCCGCACGCCAAACGGGCATATGCCTCCTGCCGCCCAGCCTGCAACCCTCCTTGGCGCTGGCCGTTCGTGCGGGGCTCGGTGGCAACGGCTCGCCTCGGGGCGAAGCTCGCCTCTCGGCCCGTCTCACGCCGAGGTGGACGAAGCTGAGGGCCACGGGCTCGACTCCGCTCGCCGTGAGCCTGTCGAACGGATTGTTCTTGACGAGCAATATGTTTTCTGCTATTCATGCACTCGCCTCTTGTTTTGTTTTGGCCACGGATAGTCTTTCTTCTCCGACTGCCGTGGCCATTTTTTCTAAATGGCGGGGCCAGGATTTGAACCTGGGACCTTGTGGTTATGAGCCACACGAGCTACCTGCTGCTCTACCCCGCAGCCTAACCCCGTTTTTTTTATACCCAGGCACGGGCTCGCCTCGGGGCGAAGCCTCTCGGCCCGTCTCACGCTCGCCTCGGGGCGAAGCCACGGGCCGAGGTGGACGAAGCTCAGCCTCGAAGGCGAAGCCTGCGGGCCGAGGGAAGCCACGGGGTCAACCTGGTTCAATTTCACTCCAGCCTCCCGGCCAATACGCGAGTCAGCTAACAGTACGGCAATGATTGGCAGGCTATAAATCACGCAAAGCAGGATGATTCCCAATATATGCATGTGTTTACCTCAGCTTACAAAATTGCGGGGTGGATGGGAAAGCAAGCCAAAAGACCATCCACCCCTGGTACATGGACAAATGATTGCCAGGCATGGACCGGAGTAATCCACGCTCGCCTCGGGGCACGCCTCGCGGACTCATCGATGCGGGTGCTCGCCTCTCGGCCCGTCTCACGCTCGCCTCGGGGCGAAGCCACGGGCC